>Ga0209755_10005435_pt1 | contig 14501 bp, 9 predicted proteins | sample TergutCo191P1_FD_187301 | JGI IMG/M metagenome (GOLD analysis project Ga0209755, IMG submission 187301) | Cornitermes sp. P1 segment gut microbial communities from Petit-Saut dam, French Guiana - Co191P1 (SPAdes) (version 2) | ecosystem: Host-associated > Arthropoda: Insects > Digestive system >... | reverse complement strand
TGGACGATTAAAAAAAAAATCGTGTCGGTGCTGAAAATCGGTTGATTCTTCGACCATCAGGACTTGGCCAAGCCACTACCGACTGAGGTAGCCCATAACGTTTAGTTCAGCTCTGTCAGTTCCAAAAAGAAAGACAGATGCGAGGTGCTTAAACATGCATGTAAACTTTCTTCTAAACCACGTTATTGAAGGCAAGATAGAAGGGACTGGAATACAAGGAAGAAGACATAAGCAGCTACTGGATGACCTCACGGGAAACAGAAGATTTCACTCTGTGGAGAACTGGCTTTGGAAGAGGATATGGACCTGTCGTCAGACACACTAGTGATTGAATAAGTGATGTATATGTCAGTTTTGGGATATCGAGAATTAAGCGCTTTTCTTGATATTACAGTGTAACTTAGGCGTAATGCTAGTTTGGGTAAATTATTGTCTTGCTGAAGTGCGTTTGTTTTATGCAGTAGACGTCAAGAATCCAGTTTATGACGTCACACCAAATTTCTGATCGAGGAGTGAGGAAGACGGTCATTCAGCATCAAATAACAAACCATGACCTTTTACGTTTATAAAGGTCAGTGAACACCTTGGCTGCTTGCCCGTTCTTTCTGTTATTGCTCCTAGTGCTGACATTGGGCTCCTGCGATTGGGCGTGTTTTTTTGCATTTTGAATAATGGCTACTGTAACAAGACTCTTTGAACTGCCGAATTTATTGAGCAAAGACGATTTTAGTATGAGTGTGTGCTATTTTTCATTCTTTTATGCGTGTCTAGCGTTCGGGTTTTCTTCGCTTCCGCGTTCAGCCTCGGTTCTGGGGCCCAACCAGCTGCTTATTCAAACAGTACCGTGGGCCCCTTTCGCAAGAGTCAAGCGACCGAAGTGTGTAGTTAATCACCCACTTTCATGTATTCCCGAGGTTAAGAATCAGGGGTTTTACATCCGGTCATCCATGCATGGCGTTATTCTCAGCGTAACGTTAGCTTGACTTTTACCATGCCAGAAAAATGAACTTGACGGCATAGATGTTAGTCGTTTACCCTTGAATATGACATTTACTGTTAAGGTGGCTTGCTGCTGTGATTGTGAAAGTATTTTAAATAATTGAAAATTATGTAATGGAACAAGATGGAACGCTGTTACCTCTCTTGCACTCTGCTAACTGAAACTTTCAGTCAACATTTCCCACAGTTGGTCACGAGTTGTAGTGCTTTTTTTGTTTTGTTTTGTTTTCCCAAGAAACTTTGTGAGTTCGGTGCAGTGATGGTACACAACAAAAAAAAAAATGCACTTCTGCTTTCAAATGGGGAAATTCCAATGGGAAACATCCAGTCACCTCACATTTGGAACATACAGCTTCTATCTTACGTCCAGTTCTTAGCTCAAGTTAAAAGACATCATGTCACAAATAGCAGCAATGTGTACAGTTTAATAGACGGTTATTATTTTATCTGCTAATAGTTGGTTTCCACTTCTTGTCTGCTCGTCCATTAGTATAGCCCACTCGTCCTACCGCCTACGGTACCCGCATGGCGAAGTGACGGCGAGAGCGACAAGCGATAGTTGTAACATCAAATGCAATAAACACACGTAGTGTATTAGCTGTGTATGATAGCAGACCGCCCGTTCGTCCGTTCTGATAATTGTCTGATAATCCTGTGTAACTCATTACCTATACTAAACTGAGTTGTGTGGCTAGTACAGTAGGACCCTTCCACGATACACCTGGTGTTTTTAGTTAAAGGGCTATAGGATGGCATCTGGGTGTCACGGCCCTGAGGGTAATGTTAATGAGTGCGATCGTATTTGGGCATTTATTCGTCTGCTGCATTGGTACTGGTAAAGCGAAATCGATAGCCTGATACCCTATAAGTGTTTGTATTATGCGAGTGCGTGGGCCGGTAAAGCGTGGTCGGTATAGCGACTCGCTATGGGCTGGGCGGTACGGGGATCGACTCCTGGTGGGAGCGAGGTATTCCGCATCCGCCCAGACTGCCCTGAGGCCCACCCAGTCTCCTATACAATGGGTACCGGATCTTTCCTGGGGGTAAAACAACCGTGTCGTGGCGTTGACCACCCACACCAACTACCACCGAGGTTAAAGAAAGAGCAGAGCTAAACCTCTACTCCCCATCTGGGCCTTCGTGTCAAACTATACCGTATTATGCAAGTGCAGTATGGCGTGACGAAGTCCGGAAGTTTATGTCATGCTGATGCCTATGACTGAGGAATACCGCATGTACGTGTGTAGTATATCCCATATCTGGCATGACATCTCGCAAAATATTATTATAGCAGCCGGACATAATTGTTATTTTGTTAGATTTAATTGTCTGGATAGTGTGAATGAAATTGAGAGAAAGCAAAGGCAGCTTCAGGAAAGTACGAGAGTCCTCGACATGCGATCCGGGTTTGAATAATGCAGTGTATAGCACTGTGTGAAGTGCCATGGCTCTCCACTTCTGCATTCTGTCAGTCCGAATTTCACTGTCAATATTGAAGGCAAAACGTCGTCTTAAACCCGGTCATGAAACGTGTGTGTTGTTGCTTGTGCTATGAAAACAAACTGTGAGCTGTGGTCATCTAAACCTAAACCTTCAATTTGGGGCCAGGCTTTTAGAGGCATTCTTACACTAGTGGTGTCAAATCTTGTGACATTAGGTAATTTTAATGCCACAGACTCTTTCTAGCGTCTACATCATCTTCTTTATATTTTCAAACTTGCAAGTAGGTGTAGAGTTAGGAAACTCGTTTTTCCACAGCGCATCCCCATGGTAGTGCTGTCATAGCTACGCTGCTGTCAGGATGACTCTTAGTGTCTGGCCTTCGGGCGTGAAATCCCCTCCACTATGTGAAGGTGATGAAAACATCAAAGTTTAAAGTCCCTAAAACAAGATATAGAAGAATTCGTTTTGCCATTATTATCTTGACTTGAGATAACTTGTGGGATGTCTGGGAAGATAATTTTGTTTGCTTGTCAGTTTTTCATTCAGATGTTAATAATATCATAATAACCCAGTTCCACGTTGTCATGTTTAAAGTGGTGCGATGGCGTGATCATCTGTGACACTGATACGATGACGAACGTTACGAAATGATGATTCTCTGTTCTGGAAAACAAAGTCTTGTGGTTTTTCCTTCTGTGTGATTCGTAATCTAGAGTGCCTGTAACATATCGTGTAAATGAATACCAAGCTTTCACATGCAACACTGTGCTATATATTACGTTAAATAAGTAACATTTCTTCATTGCTTGAGCTGTACGTCGCCTTCCGAACCGTTCTGCTTATTCGGAGCCGGACATTAGCATTTTCAGTTTCGTACTGCGGTCAGGAAACGCAAGATTTGCTCATGAAATGGGTCTAAAATTTTCAATTTTAATACATCATTGCGGTGACTGTGTAGTTGGTTTGGTGACAAGACTGCGAGGTTGAACGAACCGAGGTGCTAATCCCGACAGAGACAAAAGATTTTCTCTTCTCCAGAACGTTCAGATCGGCTCTGGGGCACACCCAGTGTTCTATTCACAGGGTAAAGGTAAAGGTTAAGGAAAAGCAGTCCGTGTACAGGCCTGGAGAGGCCCTTAGGGCTCCAGGAGGTTGAAACTCCCAGATTTCAAACAGTCGGCACTTGAAGATAATGTCAGCCCTACGCACCGGCCGCCTTTACCCCCCAGGCACTATTCGTGGTACTCATTTCTGTCAGAGGCTGAGTCGACCCCAGGGGCCATAGTGCAGCCGAAATAATAAAATCATTGATAAATCCAACTATTCACAGGGTACCGGAGCTTATTTGCCTCGGGTTAAAGCGGTAGGGACATGAAGTTGGCTATTTCACGTCCTTATAGTGCCGAGATAAGAATGAGTGGAACTATACCTCTGCTCCCCTTTATGTCTTCATGACGTAGACGGGGACAGCTTTGCCTCTGTTATGATGACTCGGGACGTTTGTGACAGTTGTGGTTGCATTGTGCCAATATGTGGCTTGTGTTTGTCATTGTCCATTTTCTGACTAGGTGTTTGTATGATAGCCACGATATTTGTTTTTCATACTAGATTATTGTCATTATTCTGAGAGATTATTGGAGTTATTTTTCACTTTAAGATTGGTGGCGACGGTTTGGATCGAACCCGAGACCTCTTTAGTGCGAGGCTAGTACGTAATCACTAGTTAAAAAAGGTAACGAAACTTTTCGCTGTACTGTAACCAGTTACGTGGATACGGATGAAGAGCTAAAACCAGTAACGCTGTTCATGTCAAATATAGCTTACTGTGTGGCCTTCCACATACTCTAGGTAAAACACAATGTCTGTATTTTTCACGTTTTTATGTTTCAGCTTATTGTTTAAATTCTTCTTTAGTTCACTCTATAGGAAGCGTCCATTTCGGCAGTCCGTCGTATGATACAATTTTTGGTTTCGAAGCTGCACGCTATTTTGTAGTCTAAAATCATTCTTTTGCTTCTAAACCTTCGTTACTTTTATAATCATTGGATGGGAAGACACGCGTGAAAATGGTTGTGGTCGTGCTTTTTATAGAATACTGATTCTGGTACCTTATTTTTCGGAACGCAAAGCACTTTTTTTGTTCACTTTGCTCCTACCAACTTGTCCTGCATTTTATTGGTCCTCCCTTGCGAGCTGAGGGGACTGCCATGCGCAGTTGAAAAGAGTATCGGATTTTGAGGGAGTTTAAAAATACGCTGTTTACGAATATTTGCAATGGCATGTATGCCTGCTTATTGTAACTTTCACGAAATACGAATTGTTCTATAGCATATAGATAGCACTTCTTAAAATTGTGATATTGGAAATACGTATTGATTCATTCTCTGTAGCAGCCTTGAAAAGTGAACAGATTGTAACCATTAGCACAGTCGTTGGTCATAATATAACACGCACGTCACAACAAAGTACTGGCGTACTCTACTGACAAATTATTTAACGTTAATAATACAAGCTAAATTAATCTAAGGTGTGCTGTTTAAGTATGAAAGTAATGCTGTTTGCAGAATGCATGTCGTAGTGAAGCGGCTTGAGCCTCACAGTAATTTACAAATGAAACAAGTTTTTTTATTACACGCAGATACTGCTTATATCGTATGTTGCAATGTATGTGATTTACAGTCGTTTTGAAGACGTAGTGTATCACGATGATAATGCGGATGATAATCACTTATACTGCTGGCCACACACGCATACAGATTTTGTGTATTAATAGCCTCATTGTAGTTTGTCACGGAACACGTTACAGTGTCCTGATGTCACTCAACACTCTTGATCCACGTCGAAGGTAGCTGCGGTTTCTGGGAATGAAGTAGTAATGCTTTACTGAATGAGGTGCGTCTGACGTATCTGCAGCTGCAAAGTCCTAGCCTTGAGGAATGAATACGTAACAAAGAATCAGGCATCTTAAATGTATTCACGTGCAGGGAATTAAGGTGTGTGTGTCCATACAAGGAGGAAGAACTGTACGTCAGCCTGTCAGATCGATCGTCCTCTTACGTGTGACAATTGTTGTTTTTCTAATTTTGCACGTCCTAGCATCCTACATTTGTGCTTCCTTGCTCGTGTAAGGGTACGGCACCGTATAATCCTTCTCCGTGCCTACCTTCTGTACCGCAGTGCGGTCCATGAATACCACCAATACATCCACGCGCTGCACCGGTTCGCTGTGTCACAGTTCTTTTCGCCACACACACACATTCGTCTGCACGGAAGAATCCCACGAGTTCTTCCACATCTGCGACAGCTCGAAATATTGTTTGATAAAGGTTTCGTTCAACAATAGTTAATGAACTCCCTGATGATGGACCACTAAGGTCTGCAACATGTACGATTTTAATGTCCTTAAAAATATTATTGTGAATTAAGTGAATTGTGTGCATTTATTGGTTGAAAGTGTGGAAATAGCATGGTGTACGTAGCGTCAGATTACAGAATTATTAAGAGTGGTTGATTGGGAAGGAATGGTAAGGGCTTTTTTTTTTTTTTTTTTTTTTTTTTTGAGGCTGTGACCTCGCATTTGATCAGAAGCACCGAGCGAAGCCACTAACATTTTTGTCAGGGATAACTTGGTCTCTATTCGAGTTCTTCATCAATGTGTGCGTATAGGGCTAAAATAATGCGGACATCCTGAGTGTAACTTAGTGTTTCCTTTCAGATAATTGTATATATGTAACTGAACATCCTGATGTAACGATGTTTCTTATTCGATAGGGACCAAATTCGAATTCTGATGTGCATAACAGTTATTTGAGAAGCTCTTCTACGACTACGTTCAATTCTTCGAGGCTAATTTTGGGACATTGCTCTGATGCATGATACTTTATTTAGTTCCTCCTTTTGATACCTTACAATAACGTGATTAAACTATATTAAACCAAGGAATGAGTAGCCACGTATATTATTAGAGTAGTTATGTGCCTCGTTCTGTCAGAAAATAAATACACACCAGGTTGCTGATTAACTCTGAAGTCAGCGATTAGAAATGTCAACAGTTGCGAGATACACGTCATTGGATGCAGAGAGCCAATAGGCGTCTGAACCAACAGCGTGCTACCGCAGATGGTGGTGAACTGAACAAACATCTTGCAAAAATAAATAAGAAGGTTACATGGAGATTTTCGCAATCGAGATGATTAAACAGTTTCAGTAACTATGGTGACGTGGATTACCGACCTTGTTCGTTGTAATGTAAGGCCGAGAGTAGGTATACAGTGAACTCGATCTCATGTTGCGCTGTTATCGTACGACCTGCAAAGGATGGAATGCTATTTGCTGTACTGGCTGTAGCTGATTATCAGCCATACTTCTGCTCTGTTTGATCCCGATAATGCTAAACAAATAAGGGAGAGCACCCTTATGTACCTCCGCCCTTCGTAAGGTGATGTCTGACGGCCTTCGTTGCATGTGAATCACTTGCCTTAAGGAAGATTAAATGCCCTTTTGAATTCCAAGGGAAAAAAGTCCTTTTTATATTCCTAACTGCTTTCGGCAAGTGTGGGGGAGAATAGAAATGCATGCAGGAGTTTGGTGGGAAAACCTGGAGGAAAGTGACTCTTGGAAGACGAAGGCGTAGATGGGGGGACAATTTTAAATTGTGTCTTCGAGAAATGGGATGGGAGGTGCTTGGAATAAATTTAGCTGGCTCAGGACACGGACCGGTGTTGTCAACATGGCAGTGAATCTCCGGGTTCTATAAAATGTGGGGAATTTCTTGCCTCTCTGAGAAGCAGTTTCTCAAGGAGGACTGCCGAATGGTTTGGGTTTCCTAACTGGTTTCATCCCGCAGAATGCATTTCTTCTTAAGCTGTCTCGGTGCCGAGGTTCAGTGCTAATTACAAAATGTGAATCGTTGCGTTTTCTTGGAGAGGCGATTGTTCTTGTTTTGGCGGCCGTATACGTAGAATAAGATATTCATGCCTCAAGCTGGATTCTAACTCGCGCCCCGTGCGTCATGAATCAGAAATACACTTCGCAGCCCAAGCGTCCACTGTGTCTCTTGATTATGTAATTAAAAGCAATATTTTGGAGTACGGTGCTGTCGTAGCTTGACACTGATTGCTTACGCCAGAACCTCTGGTGCAGTTCCAAAGCAGTGTGCTTGGAATTATTGGCGGAAGAATGTTCCTGGAACGGGTTTGTCCATGAATTCTTATGGAATTGCCTGTGTCATCACCATTGCTCCATAGCGGTCACCACTCTGAGTTGTCTGGTAGGCAAGTGGCTGAAAATCGAGTTCTACCTCTGAATGAAGATGCAATTTTCATCTAGATATGCACAGATAAAAATTACAAACACAGCAATTTCATTGTTAAGTAAAAATTCGCACGCTGCCCTCGGAAGAGGCCATCCTGAAGTGAGACAGTATGAAAATGTATACATTTTGACTACATTGACTTTATCTTGGCATGTCTAGCCGATTAATACAACGTTATGGTCTCTCCGAAGGTTGTTCTTGTCAGTCAATGCAATTCCATCAGTAGATAACAAAAACTTGAAGCATGTTTGAACAAGCACCAAATGTTTTCACGCTTCTAAGACAGAGGCCTCTTTCGTCTCAGTATCGCGCGACTTTGTACGCACTTTTGTATTTTCTCGCCTGAGGTGGCCTCTTCTATGGGCTGACACTTGTAGTGAGTTTTGTAGGTAATATTTTGCTGTCAACAAATGAGTTGTGTTTTGGGTGTTTTACCTGTGCTTATCTAGTTGTTTAATACAACGGGATGACATTGCCTAAGATTTAGTTTCTATTTGTTGCACTGTATTAACACCCTTATAATGATGTTATGTTGGTAATTTTCGTTATGTTAGCCACCTGCATGATAGGTCAGTAACCTGATGAGCAGAACATAAAGGGTTTTGTCTGATTCAGGGAACAAGCACAATTTTTCTCCCCTTCCTTTAACCGAATCCTAAAGGAAGGGGAATGACGGGAGAAATATAAAAGGTTGTTTTTCCTTGAGGCAGAGCCAAACTTTAAAGGCGTAGTGGTGATGGAGTAAAGAACCAGCACAACGTGTTTTCCCTGTTGTGAAGATTCGCTTTGTGTTCTTTTGCGTCACGACACCGTGTAGTCTGTTAGGTAAAAAAAAACCCTGGAGATGGAGACAGTACGTGCAAAATTTTGACAACCACCTACCAGAGCACGTGTTGTCACAAGACCACACCATATGAATCGTCAAAACGCTGGATGTTTAGTCTCCATCTTTCATGACTTTGAATAACAGAAAGATTAGATATGAAAGCAATACATTGTAAGCAGTTTTCATTCTTGTGAATTCCTGTTGTGGGAAACTGTGTTTGAGATGTGGCAACCATGCCGACATATTCAAATATCTTGGCAAGTTCTGCTTTGTTGTTTGTTGCATTGCGTCCTTACCCGAAGGTACCAGTATTGGAGTGGGATGGGAGTAGAGGGTTCGTACACAAAGGATCGATGCAAACAAAGCGGTAACGTGGGAAACACAGTTGCTGGACAGACGATGTGAGGTGTTTGGTGCACGTAGCAACTGGCCTCTGCAAGGTAGCTCACAGACTCACTGCAGTCTGACGTACGCTGTTTTCAGTATCAGGGCCAATTATCATAACAAAATTTCAATGCATATCCCCCAGCTATTTCTGGCTGCCGACACTGAGTCATTTCATTTCGGAAAATCTGGACAGTAAAAAGAGTGTACATACTTTAATTCTATTCCGTATAATTTGTTCATGTATTCAGAAATTTTGGATGTTTCCCACATGATGTGTTTATACCATTTTGTGATTGTTAGAATCAACAGTGATGACTTCCCTAAGCAGTATAACTGATTTTTTTTTATGATGAAGGTATAGCGTGTTGTCTGTGAGGTATGGTCTGATTTTTAAATAAGACGTAGACTGATTTTCGTGTTCAAAGGTTTAAACTGTAGTCCCGAGTAGTTAGAAAACACTGTAGGAAGTGTTGTATGTTCATACGGATACTAGGAATTTATCTCTGTGTCTGAACATCAGTGGGGTTAAAGGTAACATTCCACACATGTTAGATTTTGACACCAGATTGTTGATCATCGTCACGATCCGGTCGCTATAATCCCCAGCAAAGTCATTCGATTCTCACTGGACAGCAAACGAGAGGTGGCGAAGGGAAAATCCGTTTTTCTGGTCGTCCGATTGAGGTGGTCAGTCGCTTTGCTACTGTTCCACGAGGGAGAGTGCAGTTGCAAAAATAAGGTAAACTTTCCGATAAAATGACAGTTCCATCCAATTAGCACGTTTGAACTGTTGAACGGATTTCAATGGAAATTTGTGCTGGGAGGCGTTATGCACTAAATTTGTGGGGCCAACTCAGTGCGTATGTCAGCTCTACTTTGCGTGAAGTTTAAATGGAACTTTAAATGAGCCTATCACATTCGTTTAATATTACCCCTGTTTTATATGACGTGTAATTTGAAGTTTAAAACGCAGCGGTGTCTACTAAGATTCGAGTCTTCTGATGTATTACGTGAATAGTCGCAGACGTTCCGACTAGCTTCCTTTCTTCATACTCTTGTCAGTAAAAGGAGAGTGTGACATAGACTTTTCTGAAGAGGGTGGCAGAGAGCTTCGCCGAATCTTTGGTAACTGTACCCTACAAGACTCGAGTCTCGAAAGCAGCGCGCGTGTACACCCTTCACAGATGTGTAGGCCTCATATATCATTAAGACCTTTAAAGTTTCTGTGTGCAAACGTTTTAGGTGTGGTGAACATGTCACGAAATACAAGGAAACGGTAAATTTGCACTCTTGTGCAGTGTTATATCTCTAGTCCAATTGACTTGGTAATAGTGCGCTTCAATCCGCACCACATGAAGTGAATTTCAAGGACAGTGAGGTATACGTAGTCATAAATAACGCATCTGGAAAACCGACTTTGTCTTCAAGAGCTGCTGCTGATACCTTAAATTGTGCGCTTCTGCTTCCTTCCTCCTCCATGGAAGCACTGATTTTCAGATATCTTCCAGTTCCTTCAAATTTTGGTATTGTGTCACGTAATTATCAGATTACGTCACGCGTTATAACTGCGACTAAGGGAGGTATTAAACACAGTATATGAGCAAAGTTAACGGCCTGCCATTTGCGACTGTTCGGGTCAGAGCAGATGTCGATCGATGACAACTCATGCTGGTTCTTTGCCCTGCCCTAGATAAACCTCGCAGTATTTCGTACTCAGGCAGGTCATCGTGCCCCCGAATCTGTAACACAAATTCCACAAGGTATTAAGAATTCGAAAACTGACGTTAAGGAGGAGAACAGATCAAACTGTAGGAGCGAAACTAATTGAATGTAAACAAAGGCCCTTCGGGAGGAACAGCCATATAATGACGTTATTTCTCGGTAATGTCAACAGTGGGGTCAGTTGGGTATATTGCGCCAGAAGGTGTACCTTCGTAGAGCGCGATAAACCCGTCACCCTGTTTTGTTAGGCGCATTTGCAAAATTGCGAAAAGCGACTAGTAGCTTCGACATGTCTGTCCGTCCCTCCGCCTGTCCGCTTGGAACACCTCGGCTTCTACGGCGCGGATTTTCATTAAATTCGATACTGGATTATTTTTAGAAAATCATTTGAGAAAATTCAAATTTCATTAAAATCAGACAAGAATAACGGGTACTTTACATGAAGACCGATATACATATTTGATCGTATTTTGCTCCATTCTTACAATGAGGAATGTGTCAGACAAAAGTTGTAGAGAAAATCAAAACACATTTTATGTTCAGTAACTTTTTTTTTTAATCGTGCCGTTAATGAGATAGTATGGACAAATAAAGTAGAGCCGGAGAGGCCTCAAATGACAGTATGACGCATGCGCATTTCGCACTGGGTACCACAGACTGCAAATACACTTCCGGAATATGTAATACTTATTGCTTTTCCACTATAACAATTGTAGCACGAACCGCCTCATGTTACGTTATTCGACATCTTTTTGTCTTCTTGTAGTTTTATTTTGCAGGAAAAGTAGCTGTTTTTTCGTTTGCTTTTGGTAGCCTGCTTTCCTTATGTTACCAGACACGATTGGATTATGACACCATACAGTTTGTAAGTGTGAGTGAGTGTGTGTGTGTGTGTGTGTGTGTGTGTGTGTTTTACCTGAATTGACTTTTCGACAAATTGAAGGAATTTCATGCTAGCTGCTGCACACTTCATGCGTTACGACAGTAGTGACGCTTGACACGGAATCCCGAAATGCACCACGAAAATAATCACGTTTATTAATATATTTGTTATGTAGAATTTGAAGCAGCGATTTGGTTTGTTGCTGATTATTTATTTGAAACAGTTTACTTCCTCGTATATAAAAATTTATTTCCCTATTCCCAAGATTATTTTTGGATCAACGGGTTTGACATTTCTCACACTGACCTACAGATTTTCGTCTCAAATTTCAAGTCTTTTGTTCCCTTTACGCGGACGTAAAACAGCATAAGTGCCAATCATTCCCCGCTGCATAATTTACTTCTGTACTTTTTTATCACGCACCCGCAAGTGTGCTATTCTGTCTTGTGTTGTAGACATGTGTATAGCACCTTACAGCGTAGGTATAAAACTACAGAAGATTTTCGTAAGTAAATAGCGACAGGATTGAAAGGACGTGGCGCGCTTGCAACATATCCTGCAATAATGCATCACTCAGCTTGGCCAGGTTTGCATTTCCGTCTGTCTATCTGTCGGCATGCAGCAATTTAAACCGCTGAACGAATTTTTATGATACTTCACGTTGCGGAGTTATAACAAAGTTTGTCGACATATTCAAGTTTTGGTTCAGATTGGAGAAAAAAAGCGGCCACTTTTACGTTAAGACCTCAGTACATTTCTGCGCAGGTCTGGAGGTTACGAACTCCAGGTGTTTTGCGTGGAGGTTAGTGGGCTTCTAGGTAATCGGAGGGAATGCGGTTTTGACCAACAGTAAGAAACTCAACCAGGCGGCCGCTTAGAGGGAGGTTGGTCATTCGGACGCCTGATTAAGTTTCTTGCTGTTCGTTAAAACCGCATTCCTTCCGAGCATCTACTTCCCCGAAAATCTCCAAACAGCAAGCTTGCAGTGCTTCCGTACCCTGAATGTCCAAATAATCTTGAATTTAAAATATATTTAGTCCCTTAGACGCTGACAATCTAATTCGTGTTTCCATAACATTTCTAGCTGAGAATGACTGAAGAATGAGCTTCTGAAATATGACAGAATCGTCGGATATATGTATACAGGATTATTCATAATTCCCTGACACACGTCATAAAATCGGTACACTTGAATGGCGGAAATATTGTAACGTGCGACCTATAGATGGAAAGAGAAACTCTCCAATTGATTTTGCATACCTCCTAAGTGCTGTATATGCCCGCCCTTTGTGACACGGCAGACGTCAAGCCGACAATCCATTTCCGCCCATACATGCTGCAGCATGTCACGATCGATTTCTGAGACGGCAACGATGATTCGACCTCACAGCTGAGGCAGATCCTGTTGTAGAAGCGGTAGAAAAACAGAGTCCTTAACATATCGCCATAATTTTTAAATCGCATGACATTAGGTTAGGCGATCTTGATGGCCAGTGAAACAGCGCCTGGTCTTCACTGCTCCCGTAGCCGCCATTTTCATTCAGTCTGCTCCCCTGGCGGTCACCGATGAAACTAGCACCCGCGGAACGTGCAAATAAACTTAGAGAGTCTCACTTTCTGAATGTGGGTCGCATTTTGAAGTCCTAATGTGTACCGATTTTGCGAAGTGTGTCAGGGAATTATGAATAACCCTGTACACTGTACTCGGTATCGCTTTGCTACAACAGTTGTTTCAAATTCAACTTTGTCTCGTCGCTAGTTTAGCGCACGTTCAGTGCACATGGTAACCAAAATGCACAAGGGGCATCTATTGCCAATGCCATCTGTCTTCCCGTTTTCTGCAGCCACTGAATGGATTTTCATAATATACGCGGTGACTGAGAAGGCTTGCTAAGCCTTGTCAACATGTTCCACTTTTGGCTAAAGTCGGATAATAATAACACACACTTTGGGTGAATTCACACTTGCTTTTTTGTGTGCGTATCTGGCGAAACTCATTAAATATTTCGTCTTATCTAAGAGCTTAAAAATGTTGCGTACATGTGTTGCAGAAAAAAAGCATGAAACATGCGTCTATGTCCCTTACATTTTTTCTTGTAGTTTTTCTGTATTTTTTAAAAATGAATCGATTTCATCACAACAGTTCGGGCTAGGCGATACGAGCGTTGCCTTTGTTGTCCACGCACGGACCTGTTGTGGCCTTAACCTCGCGGTGCGTGTATCCCTGACTTGCTAATGCTTGTGGCCTTTTATTGTAGAAGTAATATTTTTTTTAACATACTTTGGATTTGTCGAATATGGAAATGTGGGCCTACTTGAACTGGCTGACAAATGAAGCTTAAGGCTGCGTTTGTGGCCAGCTGTTGTTAGGTGAAGTCAAACCTGGGTTAATTGAATTCAAAACACTTTAATTATGCTTTGTCAATATCAGAAGTGGCCTTTGCACGAACCGTGATGTGTGCCTTTCACTGTAACAACAAGAACTGTTTTCGACATTTCGTATTTACAGACACACAAAGGAGGCTGAAACGTACCCCTTCTGTACAAAAGATAATATACGTTTTCATATTATATTCACTCCATTTTGCGTTATTTATTCTAAACACACGTCGCCTAAAAATAAGACCACGTGTATTTTGAAGACTAATTGACTTTTATTTTTTCTTTAATGCGAGTGTCTTTCTTGTATTCTTTTTTTCCTGTCGTACTGGCATAAACATTTGCTCAGTCGTCACCAACATGTTAATCTGAAAGTTGCACAGAGTCAGTGTTTACACTGTAATTAGAACCTTGAATGATGCCTACCCTATGACATTTCGCGAATTGTGAATTACGTTCGGGTACGAAAAAGGTAGCCTGAAGCATGGAAGGACCACAAAAGCTTCTTACAAAGAAATTCCGCCATTGTTTATAGGCAGTAGGTGGGG
>Ga0209755_10005434_pt1 | contig 14501 bp, 9 predicted proteins | sample TergutCo191P1_FD_187301 | JGI IMG/M metagenome (GOLD analysis project Ga0209755, IMG submission 187301) | Cornitermes sp. P1 segment gut microbial communities from Petit-Saut dam, French Guiana - Co191P1 (SPAdes) (version 2) | ecosystem: Host-associated > Arthropoda: Insects > Digestive system >... | reverse complement strand
TAGGTATTGCTCGCGGCGTATTTTTTTAGTTTGTCTATTAGCATGTTTACCACCATCCATAGCATCAAAATCTTACCACAATCGAAGACACATTACAACGGCGGATTTAGTCGGCGGATTTAGACAAAAAGCAAACCGCGCTTAAATGACGGAAGCACTCAAGCACCTAGTGACCAGTATCTATGATAAACGCAGACATTACTTGACAGATACGTCAACATGAATATGAATATTTTTGAATAATCTTTGCAGTATCAGACAAACTGTGGTATAGTACCAGTGATTGTATTGAAAGGGGAAAATGCCATTGAGTTTACTAAATCTAAAGAGGTTTCGCTTTTCGGATGATATCTCGCGGGTAATCAACCACTGTAAGTCAGTTACCATACCCACGAGTCGGGAAGAAATCGTTTCTATGACGCTTTCGCCCCCGGGAGCGGACACATTTGACGTGCGCTACGACGTAAACGGGGAGATAATCAGTGAAGTAACGATAGTCCGCTGTAAAAACGGCGTAGCTGTCAACTACACAGAAGATTACATGAGAAGACGCGACCCGGATTGCCTTATTGTCGCCGACGATTTGCCTACGGATAAGCCCAGATTCAAAGACAAATACAAGACAAAATTCGCAACGTTGAGAAAAGACACCTTTGACTGGCTTATTGAGCAGGATTTGATAATTGTGCCGTTTCTTGCCGGCGGAGAATACGGAGGATATCCGGGAGTGCTTATCGCTCCTAAAAACGCCTCGTTCTTTGCGTGCGGACTTGCGGGCTTGCAACTGTTTGTAAATATTGAAGAATATGAAGGACGGTTTGATCCGAGACTTGTTATATTTCTGGCGCCGCCGTTTCGCCATACTCATTTTGACGGAAAACAGATAGTCGTTCATAATCGTACACCCGACTTATATGAGATGTTTTCATACAATCTCTATCCGGGTCCAAGTGCCAAAAAAGGCGTATATGGGTTCTTACTTGACGTCGGGGAGCGGGAAGGCTGGATTACGGCGCACGCTTCCGCTGTCAAAATCACCACTCCTTATGAAAATGAGATTGTCTTTATGCATGAAGGGGCGTCCGGCGGCGGAAAGAGCGAGATGGGCGAAAACATCCACCGCGACCAGGATGGTAAAGTAGCCTACGCCCGGCACCTCGTGACAAAAGAAAAGTTTTATATAAACATTGAAGAAACATGTCTTCTTGGACCTGTCGCCGATGATATGGCGCTGTGTCATCCGTCGTTTCAAAATGACAGCAAAAAGCTCGTTATCCGCGACGCCGAGGATGGTTGGTTTCTCAGACTCGACCATATCAAAGAATACGGAACCGAGCCATTTCACGAAAAGATATTTACACAGCCTTCCGAGCCGTTGGTTTTTCTTAATATTCAGGGAGTGCCCAAGGCGACATGCCTTGTGTGGGAACATACGATAGACTCTGATGGGAAACCATGCCCGAACCCGCGCGTTATTCTGCCGAGAAGGATGGTTCCGGGGGTTGTTGACAAACCGGTTGAGGTTGACGTGCGCAGTTTCGGAATCCGCACGCCGCCGTGCACTGCAGAGCGCCCCAGCTATGGCATACTGGGGATAATGCATATTCTCCCGCCGGCGCTTGCGTGGATGTGGAGGTTAGTCGCGCCCAGAGGGCATAACAATCCGAGTATCATCGAGACCGAGGGTATCACAAGCGAAGGGATTGGTTCATACGGTCCGTTTCTGACAGGCAAGGCGGTAAACCACGCAAACATGCTGCTAGATCAAATCCTTGCCTCACAAAACACAAGATATGTTCTGATTCCAAATCAGCATATTGGATGTTACAATGTCGGGTTCATGCCGCAATGGCTGATGCGCGAATATATGGCACGCCGCGGCAGCGCACAGTTTAAGCCTGATCGCCTTGTTCCGGCTCGCTGTCCTATCCTTGGGTATTGCCTTGAGGATTTGAAAATTGATGGGCATTATATCTCATCGGCATTCTTGAGAACGGAAATGCAGCCTGAGGTAGGGACGGAAGGCTACGATAAGGGTGCGCGGCAACTGGTTGACTTTGCCAAGAAAGAGTTGGAAAAATACAATATTCCGGAACTTAATCCGCTTGGTAAGCAAATCATCGAGCTGTGCAACAGCGAGGCTCCTCTGGATGAGTATATAAAGCTTATTCCAATCAGGTATTAGTCAGTGGTTACCTAGAGAAAAACACATAAACTCAATACTTTTGCCCATAGTAAACGCTGATTAAATCCTTCCGGTGGATTAATCAGCGTTTTCGGATACCACAGTGACTTGTTACGGCACAAAAGTCATGTAAAAAAACATGCTAAAATAGATGCGCATGTCGGCAGATTGTGATAAAATGAGAAAGAAGGGAAGGATTGAGAAAGTGAAGAATCGGTGTTTTATTGTCGGAGCAGGGGATTATTCCGACCTGTGGATTCCGGGAAAGGACGATTTTGTGATTGCGGCTGACGCCGGTTATAGCCATCTTGCTCTGCGCGGGATTATCCCGGAGCTTATAGTGGGAGATTTTGATTCACTTTCTGTCTTGCCGGAGCATGATCGCATATTGCGCAGCCCGACTCAAAAGGATTATACGGATATGGCGCTCGCGGTGAAGGAAGGTCTTGCTCTGGGGTATACTTCTTTTCTTCTGGATGGTGGTTTGGGAGGCAGGCTGGACCATAGTTTTGCTAATATTCAGTTATTGGCAAACATATCGCAATATGGAACCGGTATTTTGCTTGGGCGCGACTTCTGTGTAACCGCCGTTAAGAATGGCTGCGTTAACTTCTCTTCCTGCGAGAGCGGATACATCTCCGTTTTTAGTGCAGATGAGGAGGCAAGGGGAGTGTCCATTAAAGGACTTAGATACCCTTTGCGTGATGCTGTGCTTAAAAATGATTTCTCTTTAGGCGTCAGCAATGAGTTTGTCGGTAAGCCTGCCACCGTATGTGTCAGCGAAGGTACGCTTATAATTATGTGGGAGGTATTTGGGAAACTGACCACTAGTTAGAGTAGTTTTGAATTGGAAAGGATAATTATGTTTGATATCAGCAAGTATAAGGGAGCTATTTTTGATGTGGACGGAACAATGCTTGATTCGATGTGGAAGTGGATCGAAATCGAAGCGGAGTATGTGAAAAGACAGGGAATAAAACCGGATGAGGACTTTGTTAAGATAATGCATCCGCTCAGCCTATATGAAGCGGCGGAATATTTTAAGACGGAATATGGTGTTAATAAAACAGTGCAGCAGATCACAGATGAAAAGAATGTAATGCTTGAGGAGTTTTTTTCTAAAGAGGTTATGCTCAAGTCCGGAGTTAGAGAACTATTGGAGGCTTTGCGCTCAAAAGGCATAAAGATGTGTGTGGCTACGGCTACGGATAGATACTTGGTTGAAATGGCAATGGAGCGGCTGGATATTTCAAAATACTTCTTAAAGACTTTTACTTGCTCTGAGGAAGGCACAACAAAAAGAAGTCCGGACATTTACTTGCGTGCCGCTGAGTTTTTAGGAACCGAAGTTCATCAAACGCTTGTATTTGAAGACGCTGCACATGCTGTAAAAACAGCAAAACAAGCCGGATTTCCGGTTGTTGCTTTGTATGATTTAGCTTCGGACGAATACCAAAATGAGATTAAGTCTTTTTCCGATTATTATTTTGTAACATTGGATGAGTTAGCCATTTGAGTATTGTGGAGCAAATATGGCACAGTGGTAGATTTGCTATAATGCAAATAAGGAATAGAAAAGTCAAAAAAGCATTTATGAAGGAGGTTTGACAAATGGCTTGGGAGCAGGGAATCAACATTAACAATGTAAGTACAATCATTTGCCGCAGTAAAGTTTTTCTTGGTGTTGGCGCCATAGAGAAAATGGGATTTATTGCACAGCAGCTAAAGGAACAGGGAATCGACAGTGTTATCGCAGTGACAGGGAAAGGGGCATATGCTAAGACCGGAGCTTGGGACGTAGTTACGAAAGCGCTCGATGAATGCGCAATCCGCTATGTTCTGTACAACAAGGTTCTGCCAAATCCGGAAACACACCAAGTAGACGAAGCGGTAAAGCTTGCGCAGGAAGCCGGAGCAAAAGCAGTTATAGCCATTGGCGGCGGAAGTCCTATTGATGCAGGCAAGAGCGTTGCGGTTTTGCTCGAGTATCCGGATAAGAATTGCCGCGAGCTTTATGAGGGGGCTTTTCGTCCTGATAAGGCAGTACCAATAATAGCAATAAATCTCACGCACGGAACCGGAAGCGAGGCAAATCGCTTTGCGGTTGTCACCATTCCGGAAATGGAATATAAGCCTGCAATTGCTTATGATTGCATTTATCCTATGTATTCCATTGATGACCCGGCGCTCATGACAGGGCTTCCGGCTAACCAAACAAGGTATGTAAGCATTGATGCTGTAAATCACGTTGTTGAAGCTGCTTCGACTATTATGAACAATCCGATTTCAGTCACTTTGGGTAAGGAAGTCGTCCGGATGGTTGCAAAATACCTCCCGATTTCGATTAAGAATCCGGAAGATTTGACGGCTCGTTATTTCTTGACGTATGCCGCAATGATTGCGGGTATTTCTTTTGATAATGGTCTTTTGCATTTCACTCATGCATTGGAGCATCCGCTTAGCGGCGTAAAACCGGAGGTTACACATGGTCTGGGCTTGGCAATTTTGCTCCCGGCTGTTGTCAAGGCGGTTTACCCCAAGGCGGGCGTGATTCTGGCTGACTTGCTTCGCGATATTGTTCCGGGTCTTTCAGGCGATGCAGATGAGGGTCAAAAGGCGTGCGACGGTATCAGGGCGTGGCTGGTATCGGTTGGCGTGCCGGAGCGCATGGGAAATCTGGGCTTCACAAAGGCGGATGTTCCTAAACTTGTTAAGCTCGCTTTTGAAACCCCGTCGTTACAGCTTCTTTTGAGCTGCTCGCCCATAGGAAGCAGCGAAGAAATAGTAGAGCAGATATATAACGAATCGTTCTAATCGCACTTACCCTATGAAAAAGGACTGTATCACAGCGAAAGCCGGGATACAGTCCTCTTACCATTATCTGCAATGCACATGAAATGCCGGACAGACGTTCTGTGTCTATTTTATGTCGGAATCAAGCGGATATAGATTGCTGTGTCATTTCGGGCTTGATTTGCATGCGCATCAATATCGATTTGCAATCGTAAAGAGTCATGCTCAATGATATATGTGAGCTGACCGTAAAAGAACAGTTCGTTATATTCCATATCATTGACAGAAGTATATTCTCCCTGCTGATTAAAAAGCGCATTCAAATCCGCCCGGCTGACATTGCCGGATATTCCTTTAACAAGATCGCTTAACGACGCCCAGACAACTGCGGTTCTTCCCCCTGGTGCGCGATCGATCTCGGGATCGTCAAAAGCGAACCAAAAATCACCGTACAAGAACAACCATCCTCCGACCCATTCGTATTCAGTATATTGCCCGAGAACTGCTTCAATCTCAGAAGGATATTTATAAAGCCAGGTTAGTATAGTGGGATCAATGCTGAGATTAGCCAATTGTGTTGGCGGTACCGTCGGCGTAATGGTTGTAGGGGACGTTGCGGCGGAGGTGTTAACGGTCACTGTTCTTGTGGTCTGATCCCAGTTTACTTGAGCGTTTGCGGTTTCCGCTATAAAACGCAGAGGAACCAGCGTTCTTCCGCCGACAAGTATAGGAGGGGCGTCTATTGTAATTGTGTCTTGCCCAACTCCTTGAGCAGAGCGATATATCCGGGTTACGTTTTGATCGTTAATGCGTAATACATATTCGTAGGAATCGTTTTCGGAGTTTATAGAAAAATGTACGCTCTGTTCACTTGCGTTCCAATCAATAGAAATCCCAATAGCTTCCGCAACGGCTCTGAGCGGCAGCATGGTTCGTCCGTTTACAAGTTGCGGGGCTACGTCCGTAACTAAGGTTTGTCCGTTGACAATGATTTGTATTGAGGCCGGAACAGAACCGATAGCCGGTAATGTGGGGATAGTGGGCGCCGCTACTACCATCAATGGAGAAAGAGATGCTAGCATAACCAATATGAGTGCAAATGCGACTATTCTTTTTACTGTCATTGATTTGACCTCCATTTTTCCAATATATTCGCTATGCGCTTTGATGCAAAACCGTCGCCGTAAGGATTTGACGCTTTGCTCATTGACTCATAGAGTTTTTTGTCGTTTACCAGTTGGGAAAAGCCTTCATAAACGGCATTTTCATCTGTTCCGATTAGCTTGAGAGTCCCCGCTTTTACTCCTTCGGGGCGCTCCGTTGTATCACGCAAAACAAGCACCGGCTTGCCGAGGGACGGGGCTTCTTCCTGTATGCCGCCGCTGTCGGTCAGAATCAAGTATGCGCGGGCAAGGAAGTTGTGAAAGTCAAGCACGTCAAGAGGCTTAATTAGGCGGATACGAGGATGGTCGCCTATTTCGCTCTCGGCGGCAGCTCTGACAACAGGATTAAGATGAACAGGATAGATGACTTTTAAATCCGCGGTCTCATCGACAACGCGGGAAATTGCACGAAAGATTCTACGCATAGGCGTCCCGAGGTTTTCGCGTCTATGTGCGGTTAGCATTATCAGCCGGCTATCATTAGCCCAGATTAACTCAGGGTGTGAATAATCGGCTCTGACTGTTGTTTTCAGCGCGTCAATTGCAGTGTTGCCGGTTACATATACGTTTTGTGGATTTTTACCCTCGCGAATGAGATTGTCGCGAGTTGTTTCAGTGGGAGCAAATGCCAAATCAGCAAGAATATCCACAGCCTGTCTGTTAAACTCCTCAGGAAATGGAGAGCGTATATTATATGTGCGCAGCCCCGCCTCCACATGTCCGACGGGAATGCCGAGATAAAAGGCGCAAAGAGCCGCGGCATAGGAGGTCGTTGTATCACCGTGAACCAGAACGACGTCCGGTTTTTCGGAGTCCAGAACATCGCGCAATCCTGTCATGACCTTATTTGTTATATCAAATAAAGTTTGGTTACTGTCCATGATTGAAAGATTGTACTCAGGAGTTACGGAAAATGCATTGAGCACCGAGTCAAGCATTTCGCGATGCTGACCGGAAACACAGACAATGGTATTAAGGTTTGTCCGCTGTCTCAATTCTAATACGAGCGGACACATTTTGATTGCCTCCGGTCTGGTGCCGAAAACAAGCATTACCTTTTTCATAAAAGCTCCCAACCGGATAGATATTTTTTCTGCGCTTCAGTTAGTTTGTCAATGCTTATACCGCTTGCGGCAAGTTTTTTCCATGCAACATCGAGGTCGATTTCTTTTGGAACCGGAATTACTCCGGGCGATAGCATTTTATGATGCGACGCAAGAAACTGTGCTGATAGCGCCTGTATTGCAAAGCTCATATCCATGATTTCAACAGGATGCCCGTCGCCGGAGGCAAGGTTTACAAGTCTGCCTTCGGCGATAACAAATATCGTGTTGCCATTAGTGAGCTTATATCCCTTGATGTTAGGTTTGCGCTCTTCTCCGCCGACGTTCATATCCAGCCACGCAACGTCTACTTCAACATTGAAGTGCCCCGCGTTGCATAAGATGGCGCCGTCTTTTAGCGTCAAAAAATGCCGCTCGGTTATAACATCGGCACAGCCAGTCGCAGTGATAAATAAATCGCCTATTTTAGCGGCGTCTTCCATTGTCATCACATCAAAGCCGTCCATCATAGCCTCAAGCGCTTTGACAGGGTCGATTTCGGTGATAACTACCTGAGCGCCGAAGCCCTTAGCTCGCATAGCAATGCCCTTGCCGCACCAACCGTACCCGGAAATAACGACTATTTTGCCCGCGACTATAAGGTTCGTAGTGCGGTTAATGCCGTCCCATACTGATTGGCCTGTGCCGTATCTGTTATCAAAGAGATATTTACATTGGGCGTCGTTTACAGCAAGCATGGGAAATTTTAGCGCTTTTTCGGCAGCCATACTATGCAGACGTTTAATGCCTGTGGTTGTCTCCTCACAGCCGCCGTATACATTCGGGATGAGATGCTTAAGCTTGGTGTGCATGATGTTGACAAGATCCCCGCCATCGTCAATTATAATGTTAGGACCCGACTCAAGCGCCATTGTGAGGTGTTTTTCATATTCTTCACCGCTCGCGCCATGAATAGCGTAAACAGCCATGCCGCCCGCTGCAAGTGCCGAGGCAACATCATCCTGTGTAGAAAGCGGATTGCAGCCGGTGGCGTACATCTCCGCGCCTCCCGCAGCCAGCGTTCTGCAAAGACAGGCTGTTTTTGCCTCCATGTGGACAGAAAGAGTAACTTTCATGCCTTCAAATGGTCTGGTTTTCTCAAAACCTTCTTTTATTGAGCGAAGCAACGGCATATTGCGCCATGCCCAAGCGATTTTACGTTCGCCGGACGGTGCTAAAGAGATGTCTTTAACAACACTTGCATGTGTTTTTGTTCCGTCTGTATTACAATGGGTGCTGCATGCAGTATTTATGTTATGCACGACAGTTTCTGCTTGTACTTTCATATTTTCCGGATCCTTTCGCATGTTTTTGATACCTCGTATACGACCCTGTCTGCGTCAATGGTCAAAAAGCTCCTGTTTTCCATTAAAACACGTCCGCCGACGATTACCGTTTCGACTTCGCTGCCATTGGCTGAATAGGCGAGCGCCGCTATGGGGTCATTTATTGGTTGCATGTTTGGTCTGTCCAAATCGATAATCACAAGGTCTGCTGTATTTCCTGCTTTAATTTCGCCGAGGTCAGGGCGGGCGATTGCCTTTGCTCCGTTTTTGGTAGCAATCTCGACGCCCTCGCGCGCGGTAACTGCCAGAGCGTCATGGTTTACACCCTTATGAATAAGCGTGAGCATTGATAGTTCGCGGAACATGTTAAGAGTGTTGTTACTTGCGGCGCCATCTGTGCCAAGAGCAACACAAACTCCGGCTTTGAGTAGTTTCGGTATGGGTGCGACGCCATTTGCCAATTTGAGGTTGCTGACCGGATTTGTGGCAACAATTGTGCCGCGCTCCGCTAAGATTCTTATATCGTTTTCCGTCAGTTGGACACAATGAGCGGCGACAGTAGTGTCGGTTAAAAGCCCGTTTTTGTCGCATAGCTCTACAGGTGTGCAGCCGTATTTTTCTCTTATTGTTTCGATTTCGCTAAGACTCTCAGATACATGAGTGTTTATCGCCAGCCCGAGCCGCTTTGCTTCGGATGCGACTTCACGCTGAAAACCCTCGTCGCAGGTATATGGTGCGTGCGGGGCAAGCATGAAGCTGAGATTATCCCGCCCTTTCCATTTTTCTATGTCTGCGAGCGCTTCTTTAAGTCGTGCCTCTCCGGCTGCGGGGTTATCCGGGTCGGAAAGCATTCCGCGGGAAAGTACTGCGCGTATGCCTGTTTCTTCAACAGCTTTAGAAAGTTCGTTTATGAAAAAATACATGTCGATAAAGGCAGTGGTTCCGCATCTGAGCATTTCCATGATGGCTAGCTTCATTCCCCAGTGGCAATCCTCTCCGCTCAGTTTGTCCTCGGTCGGCATGATTTTTCCGAATAGCCAATCGCCGAACAGCAGATCGTCCGCGTAGTTACGCAAAAGAGTCATAGATGCGTGGGTATGCGCATTGATGAGCCCGGGAATGAGCATTTTTCCGCTGCCGTAAATGGTTTTGTCCGCTATAAAGCCGTCGGGTTTGTTTTCAATTGCGGTTATTACCCCATCGCAGACAAACACTGAGCATGTCTTAGCTCCTTCCGGCAGTAAAGTCAAAATATCACTTATGAGGATCTTCATAATGCGAGGACTCCTTATACTTGTAGATTTTTCTTTTTATAACGGGCACTGTGTGGTATTCTGTAATTGCTTTATACGCATAGTAAGAGCGCATGAGCAAATATGCCGATATGTAACACGCATATTATACAATCAAACCGTGGTATAGTAAAGTGAAAAGTTATGCTGCGGATATGCCGGTCGGGCTTGACTGGGGGATGTGTTGAATATTATAATATTGATGCAATGCGGGTATTTGGAAAGCGGAGTACCGGGGAGGACGGAATCTCCACGTCGCAAAGCGTTTATATTTGCAGTTGCATAAATGGTTTAGATGATAGGAGAGTTACGCAATGAAATATTTAATAGGCATTGATCTCGGAACCTCAGGAACGAAAACAGTGTTGTTTGATGAAAGCGGAGCGGCGATTTCTTCCGCTACCGTCGAATATCCGCTTATGCAGCCGCAGAACGGCTGGGCGGAGCAAGACCCGCATCATTGGTGGAACGCCTGTGTCGATACACTGAAAGCGGTAATAAAAAAATCCGGAATAAACGCTGCAGATATAGCCGGAATTGGTATATCGGGGCAAATGCATGGGTTGGTGCTTTTGGATGCGGACGGAGAGGTACTGCGCAATAGTATCATATGGTGCGACGGGCGTACTATTGCCGAGTGTGATGAAATTACCGAGAGCATTGGGCAAAAGCGACTGATAGAAATTACAGCAAATCCTGCGCTTACCGGATTTACAGCCGGAAAGATACTCTGGGTTAGAAAAAACGAACCTGAAATATATAAAAAAGCAAGACATATTTTACTCCCAAAGGATTATATACGATATAAGCTTTGCGGAGTTTTTGCAACGGAAGTCAGTGACGCATCCGGAATGAATCTCTTAGACGTTCCTAAGCGCAACTGGAGCGAAGAAGTGCTGAAAAAACTGGACATTGACCAGGAGTTTTTGCCAAAAATGTATGAGTCTTGTGAGGTTACCGGCTATGTGACAGCGGATGCAGCCGCGTTAACCGGTCTTGCAAAAGGAACGCCTGTTGTCGGAGGCGCGGGCGATAACGCCGCCGCGTCAATTGGAACAGGCATAGTTGAAAGCGGCAAGGCTTTTGTGACTATCGGTACTTCCGGGGTTATTTTTGCCCATTCCGACGATGTGAGGATAGACCCGGAAGGTCGCCTGCACACCTTCTGTGCGGCGGTTCCCGGAGCGTGGTCTGTGATGAGTTGCACCCTTTGCGCCGGAGGAAGCTTGCAGTGGTTTAGAAATAATTTTTGCGAAGCTGAGGTCGTTGCAGCCAAGGCGGCGGGCGTCGATGTTTATGATCTTCTCAGTGAGCAGGCTATGCAAGTTCCGGTTGGCGCAAATAGACTGCTCTTTCTGCCATATCTGATGGGAGAGCGCAGCCCGATTCTAAACGCTCAAGCCCGCGGTGTGCTCTTTGGTCTTTCGGGTATGCATAAGAAAGCAGACCTGGTACGAGCGATTATGGAAGGTGTCGTATACTCGCAAAGAGACTGCCTTGATGCATTTAGAGAAATAGGCGTTCCCATTTCACAGATGATAGCTACGGGGGGCGGCGGTCGCAGTCAATTTTGGAGACAGATGATGGCTGATGTATTTGATTCTCCAATTGTAACTCTGACAAATAAAGAAGGGGCGGCGCTTGGAGCGGCAATCCTCGCAGGCGTTGGAACAGGAGTTTACAGTTCGATTCCGCAGGCTTGCAAGAGCACGTTGCAGTTTCACGCACAGCAGCATCCTTCTGCGGCGCAAAAAGAAGTTTACGAGGAGTTCTATGTTCTTTATCGGGAAATATACAAGCAATTAAAAGACCAGTTTAGCCGGTTGGCGAAGCTATAAAAAATTAGCTGCTGCAGGAGATAGAAAAAGTGGCACAAGGCAGAAATATAGCACAGTGTCATTTTTTCTATTACTCATCTTAATTGAAGCAATTGCAATGCGTTGATGCACTTTTTCATAATATGGTATAGCAAGGATACATTGCGGCGAAGTTCTGTTTTGTCCAGATTGATTGCACTGTTTTGTCTATAGAATTGCACTGCTTGGTGTGATAGCATCCAGTCACATTTTATCAATGGAAAACTTGACTTGACCCAAATCTTGACCCATATTTTGGATTGGTTGAGAATTTTGCCATTTTCAGAGGAAAAGAGTCAAAAATATTCAGGTTTTCCAAGAAAAGGGGTTGAAATCACAGTGCAAAACAGAAAAAGAGGAGAAAAAACGGTGGGCGCACCAAAATGGCGAGTCAGGCTTAAAATGAGGCTGACTTGTTGGCTTTTGACATGCTGTATGCTGCTGACCCTCGTGCCGGTTTTTGGAGCACAGGCGGTAGAGGTACAGTATGAGCCGTATGATGTAATTGTGCAGCCACAATCGGCGGAGTCGGTATTTCCTACAGGACCGATTCCACCCAGGACTTCAGGGAGTCCGGTAAATCAAGACATCTCTGGAGCTTATTATGAATGGCCATTCCAAAATCCCAACCTAAGCGTTGTCGAGCGTGTTGAAGACTTGCTCGACCGTTTGACGCTCGACGAAAAAGTCGCAATGGCGCACCAGTTTTCGAGTGCCATTGTGCGATTTGGCGTCCCGCAATTCCGCACAGGTTCCGAAGGTGAACATGGACTTTCGTGGATGGGTTATGCCACAGTCTTTCCGATTCCGACAGGGATTGGAGCAACATGGGACACCAATCTTATGGAGCGCATCGGATATGTGGTCGGTACGGAAATGCGCGCCTACAACAGTGCCGACGGAACGTTTAACGCAGTCAATGTCTGGTCGCCGGTTATAGATCTTATACGTGACCCGCGCTACGGCAGAAGCTCCGAGGGCATGGGAGAAGATGCGCTTCACACAGGAATCATGTCTCAGTATTATTCGGAGGGCATGAGGGGCTATGACCCGTTTTATTGGCTGACACAACCCATCCTAAAGCATTATTATGCATATGGACAAGAAGCGCAACGAAATGTGTACTCAGCGAGCCTTTCGCCACGCAATGTGCATGAATACTACTTGAAAGTATTTGAAATCCCGATTGCATCAGGTGCCGCAACAGGGCTCATGACCGGATACAACATGATAAACGGAAAACCCACAATGACCTCTCCTGAGTTAAGAGACATTGTGTACAGGCAATGGGTCGACGGCTGGGGTCCCGGCGAATATGTCCCATTCCTTACCGTTACAGACGCGGCGTCACCAAGAAATCTTTATGGCGGCAACGCATATCATCCGAACACTTTGATAGGTCAGGCTGCATCAATCGCCGAATCAATCAGAAACGGCGTATTTGCAATGACTCCTACCGAATCATTTAGCAGTGATACGCGCAAAAACATCTACAATGCGCTTGCCTACGGTTTTCTGACCGAGGCTCAGCTCGACGACGCTGTGCGCACAGCGCTGACGGTGCGCGTTCACACCGGGTGTTTGGACGCCGACCCGATCAGCGAATATAATGATATTTTCAGAGTGGGAGAAAACCCCCATAATATTCCCGAACTTATTCATCCCGGATATAATGACAATCAGCCTTGGACACATCCCTTCTCACAGCTTGCACTCGAAGCGGCGGAGAAGAGCATTATCATTTTGCGCAATGATAACAATATTTTGCCGCTCAACAGTGCAAACAGGGTTGCTATGAGCGGCTCGAATGCCGGAATGAACTCAACCACATTTTATGGCGGAACCTATCCATACACAACATTCATACACGATGAAGTCAGAAACAGAGTCGGCGCGGATAATTTCTCTTTGGCTCGCAGAATTTATGCTTTTGAAAGCGTAAGAACTCCGGGCGCTTTTCTAACCGCAGGAGAAACACCGGGAACCACACTGACGATAACCACTGCGGTAAATGCCGATACGGTGCGCGGGGACTCGCCCGAGGCAAGACTCGCCCAGTGGTCTATTTTGGATTATACCCGGAATATGAACCACATGAGATCGGTCTTCTATGATGATAATCCGGAAACGCGGGCGCAAAACATCGGATATGTAGACAATAGAGGCGGCTCGGCAACCACGCCGGGACTTGGCGGCGTAGGGCTTAATGTCAACAATCATCCGGCAGGCTTTACCAGAGCGCCTGACCGCGCTCAACAGGACTGGGATTCGCGCCCGATTACAGGTTTTTGGAATAACGTCGCCGACAATAATGTGCCTTGGGACGGAACAAGTAATCTTTCAATCACCGTTACTGCCAGCTCAGGGCGACTATTAAACAGGAACAGCAACAATATTACTGCACCTGCTGCAGCCGGAGGCGCTGCAACTACCGCAGCCTATAACGCCGTGAACGCTGCGTGGATTCCGCACGAAATAGAGGGTATACCTCAGGCAGTGGAGCAAGCACAGGCGGCGGCGGCAGCGGGCGGTTATGCGATTGTTGTTGTGGGAGACCAGCCGCACCTGGATTCACGCGAAACATATGACCGCACTGCGCAACTGGGATATTCGCCTTTAGATTTGGCCAGATATCAAGTCGCGCTTGTAGAGGCGGTCAAAGAGGCGGCGCCGGGCAGAACTATAGTTATAATCGTAGGAAGCTATACATTTGACATCCACGACTGGAACGAGGATTCGGATATAGCTGCAATAGTATTTTCCAGCCACGGCGGGCAGGAACATGGCCGCGCGGTTGCAAATGTACTATACGGCTTAACGGCG
>Ga0209755_10005433_pt1 | contig 14501 bp, 12 predicted proteins | sample TergutCo191P1_FD_187301 | JGI IMG/M metagenome (GOLD analysis project Ga0209755, IMG submission 187301) | Cornitermes sp. P1 segment gut microbial communities from Petit-Saut dam, French Guiana - Co191P1 (SPAdes) (version 2) | ecosystem: Host-associated > Arthropoda: Insects > Digestive system... | reverse complement strand
TTCAAAACCGCCCAGTCCGCGAAAGCCAGCACCGCCCCGGCGATAATGATGCCCAAAACCCCCGCCCGCCCGCGATTTACAAAAAACGCCATCAGCTCCTGCCCCGATGCAAAGCCCGCCCCAAAAATTATCCCCGCATAAACCGCGGCTATTTTGATGATACGTATAAATTCGTTTTTCATATAATCCCCTCCTATGAGGGCGCGTTCCCACTAACGAAAATGCAGCTTCGTACGCCGCTTTTCCGCCACTCTTCGTCGCGCTTTCTTGCCGTACCCTTTGGGTACTGTCTGCGAAAACGCTCCTCGATTGGCAAAAAATCGACGCACGAATCTGCATTTTCTTATAGCGGGAACGCGCCCTTATATAAATATTGACTATTTGTCCAAAATATACTATAATTATGGAAGGGGTGATTTTAATGAATTGGCTAGATATTTTTGTGATTATTATTTTGGCTTTGTGCATTTTAGGGGGCGTCCGGCGGGGCTTTATTCGGACGATTTTGGGCTTTGCAAATTTTATTATTGCTATTATTTTGACAAATATGTTTTATCCCTATATGGCGCGCTTTCTGCGGGGGCTAGAGTGGTTTTATTATCCTTTGCGCGATGGGGTGGCGCAGTCGCTTTCGTTGGATGAGGCCGTTTCCGAGCATGTGGGGGCGGCGGCCTATGATGTCATACAGAATCTACCTTTGCCCCAATTTCTGCGGGACTATATCGCCGCAAACGATAATCCCATAATCCGCACAAGCCTTGCCGCAACCGGCCTAACGGATTTTATCGGGGGTTTTGTTACCTCGATTATCATCAATATCATTTCGATAATCATTGTGTTTATCCTAGTTTTCGCAGGCTTGGTCATTATCACAGGCCTACTAGACATAATCGCCCGCCTACCCGTTATCAACACCCTAAACAAACTACTAGGCGCGGCCGTCGGCGCAGTTTGGGGGGTACTAGTAATCTGGTTTCTCCTGGGCACAGCGGCAATCTTCCTGGCCGCCGGCACAGACTTCCCCATGATGGAAGCCCTAGACTCCTCATCCATCGCCAGATTTTTCCACGAAGCCAACCCCGCCGCCCGCTGGCTGATTCGCTTTATCCCATAGCCCAAACAAAAAAACCGCCCAAATTTCATCGGGCGGTTACAAACGGCTCCTCAATTTCTACAATAATACTGCTAATTTCATTTGGGCATATAGTTTTCGTTTCATACTCAGGATAAATGGGCGGGGCGGCATCAAGGTCGCCCTTGTCAATCATCACATCCACCATATAAGCCTCGCCATTATTAAATACCTCGACTATATGCGCCGTTTCGCCACTAGCAAGGCGGACTTTTTGAAACATCTCTAGCAACATACGCACCCTCTCGCTTTCTTTTTCGTTACATAACAATTGGTTAATCTCGGAAAATCCATTCCATCATCAATAATCCAACTTGTTAAAATATTCGCTTGATTGCCATTTTTTCCTGCAATGCTCATAATACATTCAAATGTTTTGCCATGCCCATTGTGCCCTTTTGGCGTAGCAATAAAATTTAAAATATTTCGTCTAATTTCGCTGATAAGCATATCGGAATCCTCTATAGTATATCCTAGGGCTATTTGAAATGCTGTCGCTTTATTAAAATCCCTTTCGGGACTTAGTGAATATTTCGTAAATTTTTCAATCGGGATAATTGCTCTATCTGCTTGTGGCAATACGCTCATTTCACCACCACCTTATTTAATTATACCACTTTTCGCCGGATTGTCAACTCTTTGCAGATTTATTTTAATTTTTTTGAATTTGGCGAATAATACCATCTGCCCTGGTTAATAATAGGGGTGGAGGTGTTGTAAACATATGGAAGAAAAACCAAGAAATGCCAAAGACCCCAGAGGGCCCAGCAAAGGGTTTTTGATTGCCACCTATTCGGCGCTGGGAATTATGTTGATTTTCGCCGTGGCTTTGGGCTATCGCCATTTTGTCAGCCCTAGCGGCGAGCATAGCCAAATTGCCCAAACCATCCCCGGCCATGCGGATTTTGAATCCCTGCCTGTGGGCAATTTTTACCAGGATATGCCAATGGATTTTGGGATGACAGCAGATGCCTGGGCGAGAGCCGCCACCGCACCACCGCGCCCCGCCCCTACCACCGCTCCTGCGGCCGGAATGGCCACAGCTATCACAACCCCGCCCCCAACGCAAAACGACCCGGAGGACGGCCATAATCAAACCCAACCCCCTACCCAGCCGCCGCCTCAGGAGCCAACCCAGAGCCAATATGAGGATGATTATCCCGAAGAGCAATATGTAGCGACGGTGATAATCCCATATTGGGACGACGACCCGCCATATCAGGCGATAGCCCCCCTGCTCACCTTTGGTTTTGAGCCGTTTAATGACGGCGACAATATGGGCTGGCCTGTTTTGGGCGAAATAGTATTGGATTTTAGCATGGATGCCCTGATTTTTAGCCCACAGCACAATGGCTGGCGGGCAAACGACAATATTGCAATCGCCGCCGATAGAGGCACGCAGGTACGCGCCGCCGCCGCCGGAGAGGTAGTATATGTTTTGGATACAATCGAATTTGGGCACCGCGTAGTAATCGACCATGGCAATGGCTGGATTACTACATACAGCCACCTAGAAGAAAATGTGGCTGTAGAAGTAGGCAGCATAGTATCCCTAGGCCAAATAATAGGCACTATTGGCCAGCCATCGCGCCATGCCTCATTGCTGGGCTATCATGTAGCATTCTCCATCCGCAACAACGACTCACCCATCAATCCCCACTATGTCCTAGCAATGCGCTAAACCACCCCCCGCCCCCACTCGGGCGGGGTTTTTCATGCCCCAAGACCCCGTAGGGGCGGCCATTGGCCGCCTTTTATAAATCCGCGATAAGTTAGAGAATATCGCCTGCGAACATCAGGCGGCCAATGGCCGCCCCTACGCGGTCGTGTATATCTATAAGTTCAACCGCACACAATCCGGCCTTGAAGCTTTTATCAGTCTTTTATCCGTGGTTATCCGTGGTTGAAAAAATCTTTTGCGCGTAAGCAGGGGCGGTCGCCCGATATCCGCAAAAGACAACAAATTACTCTTGCATTTTTCCCGCATGTCTGCTATAATAATAGCAAATCAAAACAAACAGGAGGATTACATATGCGTAAAATCAGAAAGCGATTGATGTCGAGTTTTTTGGCGATTATTATGATTTTGTCAACTTTTGTTATTACCCAGGGTGATGATTTTGCCTTGGATGGTGGCGAGGGCGAATCGTATTATGCCGAAGAAAACGAGGCTTTGGGGCAAAATTTGCCGCCGCTTTTTCCGCCTGTTAGGCCGGCGGATGCCCAAATATTCCATAGCGGGCTCATTGGCTTTGATGGGGAATATGCCCTGGCCGATGATGAAAGGCCGGTTTCTGTTATTGTGCTTTTTGAGCATAGCCCCGCCGGGGTGCAGGTGGCCGCCTCGCAAATGATGGGGCGCAGCGCGCTTTCTTTGAATATCGCCGAGCAAATTGTCGCGAATGAACACGAGCTTTTTAGACAAGAGCTTTCCCGCCTTTTTTCCTCGCGCAGCCTAGCCGCCGGGCGTACATATGAAATCCACCGAGTTTTCCACCATGCATTAAATGGCGTAAATATCACCATACCATCAAATATGGTCGAACAAATAGCCATGTTTGATAGCGTTAGAGCAATTTTCCCAAATGAAATATTGGAATTTGAATTCCCCGAGCCTGAATATTTGGCGCAAAATAATCCCCCCGGCATGGCCCCCGGCCGCGCCAGCATGCGCGCCGATGATTTGCATGCATTAGGCCATAGAGGGACAGGGGTTGTTGTCGCCGTTTTGGATACTGGGGTGGATTATAATCACCCCGCCTTTGCAGGCACTTTCCCCACCCTCGCCGATATGCATGCCCGCGGGGCTATCCATATCACCGAAGACGATTTGATAAATGGCTATTTCAAAGGCCGCAATCTCATGTATTTAGAGGATGGGGCGCAGCCAAACGACCCCTATGATGTAGACCGTTTTGGCGGCTTTGGCCATGGCACACACGTCGCCGGGACGATTGTAGGGCAAAATACCGGCAGCAGCCAAAGCATTCTCGGCGTCGCGCCGGACGCGCTGGTTTTCCATTATCGCGTTATCGAATCATTCACGCCCCTAGCCAATGTTTTGGCGGGAATCGAAATGGTTACGATAGACCGCCCCGATGTTATAAATATGTCGCTGGGCTGGGGCCCAGGGCATAATCCTAGAACCTCCCCGGTGCATCTAACATCCATCGCGGTTAATAATGTTAAACTGGCTCATCCATATATCACATTTGTTATTTCAGCGGGCAATTCCGGCACTAGTGCCGATTTTTTGGCGATAGGCTCGCCCGGCAGCGCGACTACCGCCATCACAGTAGCCAGCGCAACCGCGCATATGTCCGGCGTTAGCAGCTTTTCATCCCGCGGACCCGTGGTTTATAGCTTTGAAATCAAGCCCGATATCACAGCCCATGGCTCTGATGTATGGTCGGCATGGCCGGGCGGCGGATACCGCTCCGCCAGCGGCACATCCATGTCCGCCCCCCATATAGCTGGCGCGGTCGCCCTAATGCTCGAATACGCCATTAGCACCACCGGCCAGCCATGGACATCCCAAGAAATCAAAGCCCGCATGATGAATACCGCCCAGGCCTTTGGCAATGGGGTATTTGTCACGGGTGCTGGCTATGTGGATGTTTATGCGGCGGCGCGGGGCAGTGCTTTTGTTTATGTTATGTATGACCGGGTGGCCACCCAGCCGGGGGTTGCTTTTAATAATCAGGATTTTATGTCTGTTAAAACCGGCTCATTTAGTTTTGGCGGCTTTTCAAATGTAGATACAGCCCCGCCCAGAACCCTAATCGCCACCATTTCCAACCCCACCAACACCCAGCGCACATTTTATATCGAATACAATTTTACAAATAATCCCAATAGCGCGGCAAACCTAAGCCTAAGCACCACCACCCTAACAATCCCGCCAAATCAATCCGCCGACTTTTCCGCAACTCTCCAAATGAATCCCACGCTGGCGGCGGCGGCTTTTTATGAGGGTTTTGTTTATGTTTGGAGCGAGGGCGATTTGATAGCCCGCATGCCTTTTGCCAAAGTATCCCGAATTATCAATATCCATTTTTCCCGGGATGGTTTTAATGCCCCGCAGGGCATAGCCAGCTGGACGCCTTGGTTTGATGCCTCTTTGCGCGATGGAAATCGGGTTTTGCCCGGCGGATTTAGCTGGGAAATCCTTGGCGATGCCCATCCCGATACCATGATTTTCCATGATGCAGAAGCGGCTATTTTGTGGATTTCCCCAAATCAGCCGGTAGGCTCGATTATATTGCGGGCGCGGTCTAATAATTATCCCATGCTATATGACGATATAATTGTTAATATTTTGTACAATCAACCTCTCAATATTGTTTTGTCGAATACATTTTACCGCACACCCCGGGGCATAGCCCGAAATACCAATATTGTTTCGGCTCGCGCCTATGATGCCGATGGCAATTTCTTCCCCAGCGATTTTATTTGGGAGCTGGATGGTTTTGTTTTGCCCGGAACGCTGATAGAGCAAACACCCGGCGGGGTTCGGGTAAATATTCAGGCCGCCCAGCCCGCTGGCGAAATACAGCTGGTGGCGCGGTCGGTTTTCCCTGGCTCATATGCGGAAATGACCATTGATATTTTCGAGCCTGTTTTTGAAATCTCTGTAAACAACCCCATGCAATCAACCCCTAGCGGGCTGGGTCGCTGGACTACCACCGTCAGCGTTAGCATGACCGACCAATTCGGCCAAAACTGGACAGCGGGCGGTTTTACATGGGAGCTTTCAAATGCCGACCCCAGCACACGGCTGGACGCATGGAATAATGGGGCGCATGCTCAGGTATTTGTATCCCCAAATCAGCCCCCAGGACCGCTGATTTTGCGGGTGCATTCAAATCCCTTCCCGGAAATCTATACCGAAGCCATTATCGATGTTTTTGACGGCCAATTAAATATATTTTTATCCCCAGCCCAAATCGGCGCAACCCCCGGAAACTGGACACCCTGGACTCATGCTCGCATTGAGGATAATAGGGGCCAAAACTGGAGTCTTGGTTTTAGCTGGCAATTGATTGGCGATATTTATGGGAATACAAATTTCTCACCAAGCGGAAACATGGCCAGAGTATGGATTTCCGATGCCCAGCCCCATGGCGAATTAACCCTAAGGGCGACAGCCGCAAATCTGCCGGGATTCACCCTATATGCCCCGGTTATTATCGAGGATGCGACATATTCGATTGTTTTATTTCCGGAGGTTATCTATAACCCCCGCGGCTCTGGCCGCTGGAATGGCTTTGCTATTTCTGTGCAAGACCAATTTGGCATTACCCACACAAGCGATTTTGAATTTGAATTTATTGGGGATGTTCATCCTGGTGTGCATGCCAGCACTTCGAGCAATTCATTTCAGGTATTTGTACCCCACAATCATCCTGTAGGCGAAATTTCTGCCCGCGTTAGCTCTACGACCTTCCCGGGGCTATATACCTATGTCACCGCCGTTGTTTACGAGCCGGAAATTCAGGGTATGCGTATTTGGCCAAACCCGCTGGATATTATCCAGGGCGAAACCCGTCCTATTCAATTTGACGGCTTTATTACCCAGCATGGCCATACCATATGGATTACACCCCAAACTTTTAGCTGGAGATTGCTTGGCGATGTAATGCCCGGCACTGTTCTATCATCCGCCACAGGCTTTGGCGTTAACCTAACAATCGCCCAAGACCAGCCGGTTGGCAGCGAGCTATATGTGGAAATAACATGGTTGCATGATACCAGCATTATCAGCACTCAGGCGGTTATTGTCTATCCCCAAATCCCAACGCACTGGGCATTATCCCGCCAAACCGACATTGGCCAGCAAGGAGGGCGATTGGCAATAAACGAAGTTTATCTATCCGACCAACGCGGACGCCGAATACAGGGTGATTTCACATTCGAGCTGCACCCAAGCGTCGTTTCCGGCACATCAATAGATGCCGATGGCACAATAACAATTTCGCCAAATCAGCCCCTAGGCTGGCAATCAATGTTTTTCCGGGCTAGGTCTGTTGAGCTTCCGAATGCGGTTAGCCCTTGGTGGGGTATAGAGGTTATCTCCGAGCTATTTTTCCACGTTTATCCAAATGTGGTGGAATTCTCGCCAGTGCAAAACACTGCGCTGGGCTTTGAACTTTTCCAAACCAAAGCCGACGGCACTCGTTTTACCCGCTGGCAAAATTTCCGGTTTGCCGCTGTAGATTCCCATGGGACGGCATGGCACCTGAACGCTTGGAGCTGTACTACTTGCTGCTATCGCCTCAATATATGGGCGCAATTTAATTGGCCAGAGGGGGATATGACAATCACAGGCCATTCCCACTCAAATATTGATTCATATTTCACAATAACGATTTTTGTAAATCCCTATCCCGCGCCCAGCATCAGAACCACCAGTTTGCCGGCTGGAAATTTGGGCGCGCAATACAATTTTGCCCTAGAGGCCACCGGGGCTGGGGTTATTTCGTGGGATTTGCATCAGGGCAGTTTGCCGAATGGGCTGACCATAAATTCCGACGGGGTTATTTCAGGCATCCCGACGGTGTATGGGCTGTTTGAATTTACCATCCGCGCCCAAAATGGCAATGGAAGCAGCGATCGCGTATTTTCCATATATATCGCGCAAAATGCGATAGGCGATTTAAATGGCGATGGCATAATAGATGGCACGGATTTGACTTATTTGCTGGGGTATTGGGGGGCTGTGGGCTCCGGGCATCCCGCTGATTTTAATGGCGATGGGGTCGTTGATGGCACGGATTTGATGTATTTGCTAGGGCTTTGGAGCGCGGGAAATTCCGCGGCTATGTCCTTTGCCGCCGCCGCTTTGGCCTATCCGGCGATTAGCATTAGCCGCGAGCCGGTGGCCACCCGCGCCGATAATTACGCAATTCATCGGCTGGTGTTTGCGATAAATTCGCCGGAAGTATTTTCCGGTTTGGTTGCTCGTTTTTCTTTTGACAATACAATAATTATGCCGGTGCAAAATTCCGGCGGCTTTGCAGATAGGCCGCCCGGGGACACTTTGCCCCCCGCGCAAATCGGCCAATCATTCAGGACGATGGATGATGCCGCCGATTTCGGAATCTCGCAAATAGGGCCAATCACCCGACTAACCGAGGCCAACCGCACCGGATTTGCGCTCGCATATGCCGGCGACCCAAATTGGCCAGCCGCCGCTAATGAGATTGTAGAAATATTTGCATTTTATTTTCGGATAATTGGCAATGATGTGAATTATTTGGCAATGCCCGGCGCTTTCCGTTTGGAGGATGGGCGCGAGGCGGGGCATATGGTTCGGCATCCCGCGCCTGTGGCGGGTATTGGTGTGCATGGTTTTGAAATCGCCACCGCCCCGGGAACTATGGGCTTTGGCTGGGGCAGCATCCCGGAATTTGCGGGGGATAGGCGGCAAATACCGGATGGCAATATTGTCATAGATATGGCAATCCCACCAACGACTAATTTGCCAGTATTTTCCATTTCAAATGCGTTTTCCAGCCCCGGCCGCACCGCGATTTTGCAAATCCAAATCGAAAACAACCCGGGATTTGCCTCGGCCACCATGCGAATCGATTTCCCCAGCGAGCTGACTTTAACGCGCTTTGACATAGGACAGACAAACCAAATGAATCAGGCGGCTCTGCTAAATGGATTTGTCGGGACGGCCGAGCCGGGCATACCGCTAGAAATCAATGATTTTGTCTATTTTGGCTGGCTTTATAGAAATGCGGATATTATCGGCGATGGCGCGATTATTACCCTAACATTTTTGGTGGATGAGCATGCCGGATATCCTGAGTTTTACGATGTTAGCATAAATTTTGTCAATCATTTGGGCGACCCGGATGCCCCGCGAAATCTCGCCGGGGATTTGGCTGGCTTTAGTACGGCCAATGGCGGTGTTTTTGTGGAGCATGATGGGTTTGGCGGGCGCGTTGGCGATATCAATGGCGATGGCTTTGTCACATCCCGCGACACGACCGTGCTGGCTATGTTTTTGCATGCCCACGGCGGCTCGATTCATATCGCGACCCAATGGCAGCCCGAGTTTGCCGAAAGCATCAACCACCCCCGCGCCGCCGATGTAAATGGGGATGGCTATATCGATTTTGCCGATGTTATTTTGCTGGCGCGCCTGCTGGTTGGGCATACTGTGCCGATAGTCCGATAGCCAGCTTACCTAGTTCGGAGGGATGCTCATGTGTTTTGTGAATAAAATGCTAATTTGTTTGATTTGCATCGGGTCATTGGCATTTCCAAATTTTGCCTATGCCGCCGATGCCGCAAATATTGTGATTGAGCAAAAAACGGCAGAGCCGGGAGAGGTTGTTGAAATCCAAATAAATTTGGCGGCAAATCCCGGCCTAGCGCATCTGCGCATTGATGTTTATTTTGATTCGACCAGACTGGCGATAGATGGCGCGGATGCGATTATTCGCGGCGCGGCATTGAATCGTCTTTCGATTATCAATACCACGACGGATTTTGCCGAGCTGGAAACATTTCCCATCACATGGTGGGCAATCGCAAACGACCGCAGCACCGGGACGATTTTGACCGTTAGATTTCAGGTTTTGGATGATGCCCCGGCGGGACTTGCTGAAATTACCGCGCGGGTTGGCGAGAGAAATGCGTTTGTGATATATGGGCAGGAATCTGTGCCGGTGGCGGTTTTGGTATCGCCCGGGGGCGTGATTATCCCGGGCGGAGATGTGCCACCGGACGCGCCGCAAAATACGACTCCGCCCGGCGGTAATGCGGGCGAAGCCTCTGTGGATGATTTTTTCATTCCGCCCCATATTGCGCCCCAGCTAAATCCGCGCCAAGAGCTGAATTTGCCCGCCATAGAGCCGCCCGATTTTGCGGATATTTCCGCCGATGGCTGGTATTATGACGCGGTTGCGTTTGTTGCGGCGCGGGGGCTATTTGAGGGGGTTGGCGATAATTTGTTTGCCCCGCAGGCCAATATGACCCGGGCTATGTTTATCACCGTGCTTGCGCGGCTAGATGGCATAAATTTGCAGCCCTTTGATTATTCGCCTTTTTGGGATGTGGCTATAAATCGCTGGTATGGGCCCGCTATCGCCTGGGCTTTGATGGCCGGGATAATCGGGCAGGATGCCGCAAATCCCGGGGCTTTTCGCCCGGATGATAATATTACCCGCGAGGATATGGCGGTTTTTATTGCCAATTATTTGGCAAACAATGATTTCCCGCTGGCGGCGGCAGATGTGTCGCAGTTTTATGATATTTTGGATGCCGCACCCCATGCGCGGCCAGCGATTTTGGCCATGCGCCGATATTCGATAATCCATGGCATGGGCGATAATACCTATTATCCCCGCGGTTTGGCGACCCGCGCTCAGGTGGCTACTATTTTTAGAAATTTAGTAAATGCCGTAGTTGGTTTAGACTAATTCAACTAGGAGTGAGTGTATTGAAAAAAATCTTTGCGCTAATTTTGGTTTTGTCCTTTGTTTTTTTGCCAATACCGCAATATACCCCCGCGACTGGTTTAAATAATACAAACCCGCTAATTTCCGCCACTTTCGCGCCAGACTTTGCGCTAAATGATGTTTTTACAACCGGGGATGAAATTTCCATGACCCTGGATATTGCCAATAATCCGGGATTTGCGGCGATGATAATCCGCATCAATATCCCCGAAACTCTGGAGTTGATAGGCTTCGAGCTGCATTTTGACTCGGCTGACCCAAGCCCGGATATAAATTACGGATTTTTTGGGCCGGCATGCGATGATGAGGATTGCGATAGCCTTATTTGCTATCGTTTTTGGGACAGAGCCACCGGCGAGATTTACCCGCCCATGACCGGGAATATTTTTGCGGGCTGGCAAATCCGCCAAACTAATTTTTACGAAAATGTCAAATTATTCACATATACTTTTCGGGTGACTGAAAATATCGCGGCGGCGCAGATTTCCCCGATTACAATCGCCTTTGCCAATGCCGACCCCGCATACGAAACCCCAACCGCCCTAGATGGCACTATTTTGCAGATTCCTTTTGGCGGCGAGGCGATAAATGAGCGGGTTTGGCGGATTGGCAGCATAAATATTTGGCCTAGGCCGAGCATTGAAATAAGCCCGGGCTTTGCCGAAATCGACAGGCGCAATGCGGCGCAGGAAACCTTTCAAATCGCCCTAAATAATGTTCCGCCCTTTTATCCGCCCATCCATTTTTGCACAAAAACCCCCACCGCAAATAGCCCGGTGGATATAAACATTGGCAATTTGCCGCCCGGAATTAGGGCTTTTGGGATTATCAATTATCAGCAATCCCCCGCCGGAACGGCCACCGGCCAGCTGATTTTGGAGGTATACGATTCCCGCGCATTGCCGCATTTCGCAAATATCGCCAGACAATTAAGGGAGATTTTCCCATAAAAACCGCCCCCGCTCGCACGGGGGCATATTTTTGCAATTTTTATGACAATCGGGCGGCGTTTAGCTTTATGCCGGGGCCCATGGATGATGCTATGGACACGCTGCGCAAATATGTGCCTTTTGCGGCAGAGGGTTTTGCGCGGACAATGGCGGTAATCAGGGTTTGAAAATTTTCTGACAATTTCTCTGTGCCAAAACTGACTTTGCCAATGGGGACATGGATGATATTGGTTTTATCCAGCCGATACTCGACTTTACCCGCTTTGATTTCGGCGATGGCTTTGGCCACATCCATGGTAACAGTGCCGGATTTGGGATTTGGCATCAGGCCTTTTGGCCCCAAAACCCGCCCCAGACGGCCAACAACCCCCATCATATCCGGGGTGGCAACAATCACATCATATTCAAACCAGTTTTCATTTTGGATTTTCGGCACTAGCTCATCCGCGCCCACAAAATCCGCTCCGGCTTCCTCGGCCTCTTTGGCTTTGTCGCCTTTGGCAAAAACCAGAATCCGGTGAGTTTTACCTGTGCCATGGGGCAGCACCACAGCCCCCCGCACTTGCTGGTCTGCATGGCGGCCATCAACGCCCAGCCGAACATGCGCCTCCACGGTTTCATCAAATTTGGCAAATTTTACCTTTTGAATCAAATCCAGCGCCTCGACGGTATCATACAATACAGAGCGGTCTATTTGCTGCGCCGCCTCGCGGTATGCCTTGCTTCGTTTCATATAAAAAACCTCCTCGTGGTCAAGCGGAAAATTCCTCCCACGTTAATTTATTCTGCTAATCTGCGCAAAACCAAAATCATTTCATCACCAAAATTATACATTTTTACCAAATTATACATCCCCAAAGCAGGATGCATATAATCGGTATGAATGGAGATATTTCGGTGTTTTGCGCCGCTCCAGCCAAAATCAGTTGGTTCATAATAATCATACCAACTAATTCGCTCGGGCGAAATATCATAAACCTGCCAAAACCCCCAATTATTCGGGTGCAGGCGAACAAAAACCCCTTCGCCTTCAATTGTTCTGGCAAAAATTACAATCTGGCTAATATTATGCAGCTCGCGCATATTATGAGGGCGGGCTGGATTATGGCGCATGGATGAATCCAGCACCACCATATGGCGCAAATCCGCCGAAACCCCCGCCCGGCGCAAAGCCGTGGCAAAGCTATTATTTTGTACCAAAATGAAACCAAATGCAATAATGACAATGGCGCAAACCAGCACCAGAGCGATTTTTGAAAACCGCGCCGTGGCCGCTAGGCGCATTATCATAATGCGATTTTGGCGAATCCATTCATCATCCATTTCGGCTACATCTTTTAGCTCAACACCTTTGCTATCTTTCATTTGCTATCCTTCAACAAGCAAGCCCATAGACCTAGCAGTGCCTTTTACCATGCTCATGGCGGATTCGATGCTGGCGGCATTTAAATCTACCATTTTCAGCTCGGCAATTTCGCGCACCTGAGCCTCGGTAACAGACCCAACCTTGTTGCGATTAGGCTCGCCGCTGGCTTTATCAAGTCCCGCCGCCTTTTTTAGCAAAACGGGTGCTGGGGGTGTTTTGGTAATAAATGTAAAAGATTTATCCGCATAAACCGTGATAACAACAGGGATAATCAGCCCCTCTTGGCGATTTGTGCGGTCGTTAAATTCTTTGCAAAAACCCATCAAATTAACGCCATGCTGACCCAAAGCAGGCCCAACAGGGGGCGCAGGGGTTGCCTTTCCCGCGGGAATCTGAAATTTAATAATTCCGGTAACTTTCTTAGCCATGTTCTTCCTCCAATTTACATTTTTTCAACTTGTTCATAATCCAGTTCTACAGGGGTTTCTCGCCCAAAAACCATTAAATTAACAATAACCACACGGCGATTAGAATTCAACTCGCTAACAATCCCAACGGAATTTTCAAAAGGCCCTGATGCAATTTTAACATTGTCACCAATATCAATATTGATGGATTCCGTGGCCTCATGGATACCCATGCGGTGAATATCCTCCTCGGTTAGCGGCACAGGCTTTGAGCCAGGCCCAACAAAACTAGTAACTCCGCGGGTATTTCGCACCACATACCATGTTTCATCATTCATATGCATAAAAATCAGCACATAGCCCGGAAAGACCTTGCGCGGCACTGTTTTTTTAATTCCGTTTTTAACCTCAATACTATTTTGAATGGGGACGGAAACCTCTAAAATCTGGTCTTGCATTCCCCGATTTTCAACAATCTTTTCGATATTGGCCTTTACCTTATTTTCATATCCCGAATAGGTATGAACCACATACCATCTGGCTTCTTCCAAGCGTTCACCATCCTCGCGCATTAAAACACCAACCCATATAGAAACGACAAAATCGCATCATAGCCCACGATGATAGCCCCCACAATGCCCGATGTGACGATAACGGTAATTGTCATTTTAATAACTTCATTGCGGCTAGGCCATGTAACCCGCCTAAATTCGCCTCTTATCCCGCCAAACCATTCGGATAAAGAAAATCCGCCTTCGCGTTCGGGCTTTGTATTGGAATCGCTCATAAATACCTCCTTAAATTACCATGTTTCCTAATTTACCTAGTTTCCCTATGCAATGTATGTTTGTTACAAAATTTACAATACTTTTTAAACTCCATGCGGTCGGGGTGGTTTTTCCGCTCTTTCATGGATTCATAGTTGCGCTGCCTGCATTCGGTGCAGGCCAAAGTGATTTTCGTTCTCATGCCTAGCCTCCTTTAAATAATAGCATAAAAAAAGGACATGCCGCCCAATTAAATCCATAATAACACAACTGAACACTTTTGTCAATAGGCAATTTTATTTGGCAGTATTGCATAACTATGAAACACCAAAAAATCCACTAGGAAACAAATCAAAAAGCCTAGCTTTACCTTTCTTCGAATGAAAGTTAGCAAATAGCATCATTG
>Ga0209755_10005432_pt1 | contig 14502 bp, 18 predicted proteins | sample TergutCo191P1_FD_187301 | JGI IMG/M metagenome (GOLD analysis project Ga0209755, IMG submission 187301) | Cornitermes sp. P1 segment gut microbial communities from Petit-Saut dam, French Guiana - Co191P1 (SPAdes) (version 2) | ecosystem: Host-associated > Arthropoda: Insects > Digestive system... | reverse complement strand
GGGGGTCGGCATAATCGGGGGTTTCGGGGTTTTCAGCATATTCGCTATGCTCGATATGCCCGACAATCCCGGTGGCCTCGCCGCATTTTGGGCAAAATTCGGCGGTGGCCGGAGCAGATTTGCCGCATTTTTGGCATTTGCGCACACCCTTGATGGTGTCTAGCTCCTGCCGCAGGGCGGCTATGCGCGCCTTTATCGCCAAAAGCTCGGCATATTTCTCATCAAAATAATCCCCAATATTAGCCCCATAGCTATAAATCTCCGCCACCTTTTTCCCCATATCCATATAAACGGCATTAACCTTGCTTTCCTCATTAGAAAGACTCAAATTAATTTTCGCCTGAGAAATCAAATTACCCGAAGTCTTCGCCGCCGATTTCCCAAAATTCATAATCTTCGATTTTAAATCCGACATAATCCACCACCCCTATAATTAAAAACGATATTTATCCAAAAGGCTATCGCTCCACACATGCGCCTCTATATATAACAAATGGTCGGCGGCTGGGGAAAATTTTGTATAATTTTTGTTTTTGAAATTATACTCCACTTGGGGCGGGTAGCCTATGCGGTTTATTAGCTCCAGCATTTCATCTCGAAAATAAACCCTGCCCCAAAATTCCTCGTCGCTAAATTTATTTTGCTCAAATACTACAAAACTGTCGCCATAGGTAAAAGATACGGCCATAGGGTCGATTTCGGCCAGGGGGATTTTTATTTCGGCGGGATTTTCGTATGCCGATTTCCATGGCGTATGCTCGCCAAGCATCATATAAACAGGATTTTTCCGCTCAACACGACCGCCGCGAGCGGCAAAAGCCTCTCGCAATCGGGTATCGCAATCATACCTCATTTTCAAAAATCCCTCGATATCCGTATGTTTGGTTTGTTTATTTTTGATTTCATTGCTAATAATTTCACGCGCCTTGTCGATTGACAAATCGGTCAGCATACGAAAAGGCCCTAAATCCCGCTCATAATAATAATGCAAATATAAATCGTCCATCTGCTACAAACCCATTTCGGCCTTGCATTCCGCAAAGGCGGATATGGCATAATCCAGCTGCTCTGTGGTATGCGCGGCGGAAATTTGGGTGCGGATGCGGGCTTTGCCTTTGGGTACGACCGGGTAGAAAAAGCCAATCGCATATATGTTTTTGTCCAGGAGCAGGGCGGCCATTTTTTGCGCCAAAAGCTCGTCGTATAGCATGATGGGGACTATGGGGTGTGTGCCGTCTACCACATCTAGGCCGATTTTTGCGATACCGGCGCGGAAATGGGCTGTATTGGTATCAAGACGGGTTTTTAGGGTTTTGTCGCGAGTAATCATATCCAGCACCGTCAGGGATGCGCTGGCGATAATCGGGGATAGGCTGTTTGAAAAAAGATATGTGCGCGACCGCTGGCGCAAAATGTCGATAATCGCCTTTTTGCCGCTGGTATAGCCACCGCTAGAGCCGCCCAGAGCCTTGCCCAGTGTGCCGGTCAAAATATCAATCCGGTCAATTACCCCGCAATGCTCATGCGCCCCCCGCAAACCCTCGCCAATAACCCCAACCCCATGGCTATCATCCACAATCACTATCGCATCATATTTATCCGCCAAATCGCAAATTGCCACCAAATTAGCAATAGTGCCGTCCATGGAAAATACGCCATCGGTAACAATAGCGCGAATCCGCGCATCCTTTGCCGCCACCAGCTGCGCCTCTAAATCCGCCATATCGTTATTTTTATATCGATATCGCGCCGCCTTGCAAAGCCGCACCCCATCAATAATGCTGGCATGATTTAGCTCATCAGAAATAATAGCATCCTGATTCGTTAAAATAGTTTCAAAAAGCCCGCCATTCGCATCATAGCATGATGAATACAAAATAGTATCATCAGTTTGCAAAAAATTAGACAATGCCGCCTCTAAATTTTTATGCAGCTCCTGCGTACCACAAATAAACCGCACGCTAGATAGGCCATAGCCCCAGCGGTCTATCCCCGCCTTTGCCGCCGCCTTGATTTCCTCATTATTCGATAGCCCCAAATAATTATTGGCACACATATTTATCAGCCCGCTTTTGGCGGTAGTATCAATCCGCGCCGATTGGGCGGTAGTAATAATCCGCTCCTCTTTCCAAAGCCCCGATTCCCGAATATCCCGCGCCAAATCATCCCAATGCGTATATGCAGTTTTCATATTATCCCTCCATCAATTCCAGTCAAAATCATCAAAACTAACACTTTCCCCCTGCGCCCGCTCTGCCCGAGCCAGGGCGATATCCATTATATCCTCGGGCGTAGCCACATCATCATGAATCATCCGTTTTAGTATCTCCACAATATACAATTTGTCAGAATCATCCAGCTGGTCTATTAAATCATTTATCTGGATTGTTAAATCCATATCATCACCTCTTATATGCATCGCCCCTCGGGGCTATTTTGTCAATCGCTATGCGTTCGTCATTTTCCCATGTATATATAATTCGCCAATCGCCAAATCTCAGCCTATAGGCATCTTCCGCGCCGTAATACGGCTGAACATCGCCTTCCGGTATGGCTTTAATCGCATTGCGAACACGCTCTCTTGTTTTTGCATCCATCCTTTTTAAAACCTTTTGAGCTTGTTTTGAAATCTCCGGCGGCTTTTGCTGCGCATGCGGTGCCATGCTAGCTCCAATCCAAAACAACCTTACACGCCTCGCCGCTGGCCATTAGGTCAAAGCCTTTTTGGAAATTGTCGGCGGGGAGGGTGTGGGTTATTATTGGGTATACATCGCTGGCTAGGCCTGTTTTTAGCAGGGCCGACATTTTATACCATGTGTCATACATGCGGCGGCCGTAAATCCCCATTAGGGTTAGTGAATTAAAAATCACTTTATTCCAATCTATTTGGGGGGGCTTGCCAAAAATGCCCAAAACCGCTATTTTGCCGCCATTTGCCATATTGTCTACCATATCGGAAAAGGCCTGTGGCGCACCGCTCATCTCTAGGCCGATATCAAAACCCTCTACAATCCCGAGTTTGACAAAAATATCGCTAATACTTTCGGTGCGAACGTCTATGGCCGCATCAGCCCCCGCCGCCTTTGCCATGGCCAGCCGCGCGGGATTTATATCGGTAATAACCACATTCCGCGCCCCGGCTCGCTTTACAATCGGCACAGCCATAATCCCAATAGGCCCAGCCCCAGTAATCAGCACATCCTCGCCCAAAACATTAAAGGCAAGGGCGGTATGTACGGCATTTCCCAGAGGGTCGAGCATTGCCAAAATATCATCGGGAATGGCCGGGTCGCAAACCCAAATATTTGTGGCCGGCACAGCCGCATATTCGGCAAAAACCCCGTCGATATTAACCCCAATACCCCGGGTTTGGCGGCATAGATGCTGCGCGCCGGTGATGCAATGGCGGCAAATGCCGCAAACAATATGCCCCTCGCCAGAAACCAGCTGGCCCACCGCCAGCCCCCGCACATTATCCCCAATAGCGGCGATTTCGCCCACAAACTCATGCCCCAAAACCATCGGGGTGCGGATGGTGCGCGCCGCCCAATCATCCCATTTGTATATATGAATATCCGTTCCGCAAATGGCGGTCTTTTTTATCCGCACCAAAACATCCCCCGCGCCTATTTGCGGCGCAGGAATATCCCGCATCTCCAAAGCCCCCGCCTCCGCAGCGGTTTTAATAATAGCCCGCATCATCTCAACCCCTCTAATCCATTGATTTTACGCACAATCGATTTTTCTAATTTTTCTAGCTCGTTTTCAAAATATTCTTTTAGAGCATTGGCATAACGCAATGCACATTCCATTTGTATATCGTCTATTACTGCGACATAATTATCGCCGGGGTAGCGGGTGTCAAAATAAAAACTGGTTAAATACCGCGCTTTGTCGGATAGCTCTCCGCAGCGGTGATTTTTATCATATGCCGCCAAAATATTTTCAACCCGGTGAGATTTCAAGAATGTATGCTCGGGGTCGATTTTTTCAAGCAGGGCTTTTGCTCCCTTTTCGGCGAATTGCTGAAAATAAAATACTGCCATTTTATTTTTTGATGCATCTTTAGCAAAAATGGCGTTTTCATAATCCTCCAAAGCTATTCCCCAGTATGTTTCCATAAAACCACCCCTTTTTCCCGGATATTTTTAAAAACCCTATCGCCCTCTATTACCCTCTCGTTTGTCGCATACAAAAAATCCACATCCATCTCCGCGCCAACAGCCGCATCAAAATAGGATTCGATTTCGATTTTTTCCCGGATGGTAGGCTCTTTGTCCTCGTCAAAAACAAAACATAAATCCAAATCCGACCTCTCATGAAAATCCCCGGAAACAAACGAACCAAACAAAATAATTTTTAGCAGGGGAAATTTCTTTAGGCCAATATTTGAAATCAAATTTTCCAAACATTTGACTTTTCTGTTTATTTTGGTTTCCATAAATTAAACCTCGCTAAAAAGTCGGGTCGCTATGGCGGATTAGGATTACTTCAAAATCGATTTCCCGGTCATCACGCAGGATGGTCATGATTACCATATCCCCAACAAAATGCCCGCGGATTACGCTAATCGCATGCTCCGAGCTGCGGATTTCCGCGCCGTCGATGGCTAGCAAAATATCGCCGCGCAAAATCCCCGCCAAAGCCGCCGGAGCATCCGGGGTAACACTGCCAACAACAGCATGCCGCCCGCCGGATTGAAAGCTAATACCCGCCATAGGTATAGGCTCATTTGATAAACGCATTAGCTCCTCTAATATCGGCATGGCCACATTGCTGGGAATAGCATAGCCCATCCCCTCGGCCACCCGCTCGGAAAATTTCGCGGTGTTTATACCTATAACCTCGCCCTGCATATTCACCAGCGGCCCGCCGGAATTGCCATGATTTATGGCGGCATTTGTTTGCAAAACATATAGGGTGCGCCCAGCAATGGTGATTTCCCGGTGTTTTGCCGAGATTATGCCATCGGTGACGCTAGTCCCCTCGCCCATCGCATTGCCCACAGCCAGCACCCCCTCGCCAATGCGCAGCTGGCCGCTATCCCCAAATGTAGCCATCCGCACCCCGGTAATACCCGCCGCAAATAAATCGGCGCGATATATATAAAACACCGCCAAATCGGCATCATCATCCCGCCGCATGGGATGGGCGGGGATGGGGTCGCTGCCCTCGATGCTAATGCTAACGCTAACGGCGCGCTCGATAACATGGGCATTTGTGGCAATATAAATCCGGCTATGGGTTTGATACATAATAACGCCGCTACCCGCCGAAACGCTGGTAGCCCCGCCAAAAACCCCAAAAACCTGCCTATGGGCGGTAATAGTAACAACACTAGGTTTTACAAATTCTACCAATTCCGGAATGCCAATAGGCGCGGCATCCCGCTCGCCCGCATCCAAAACGGTGATGGAATCAAAGCTAAAATTTTGCCTATCATCAGAATCATCCATCCAGCCGGGCAAAATCATGCGATTTGCAATAGTAATGCCCAGCCCCAGCCCCGCGCCCAATAGCGGCCCGCCAACCAAAGCAAAAATCAGCGCGACAAAAACGCCTATGCGGATTTTGCCGGCGGCCGCATCCCGCCGCTCGTCAATCAAATAATCCGCATATAGCTGCTCAACAAATTCATCCCGCTCATTATCCAGCCGCGTAGCGGTAACAATCGACGAGGCGCGAGCCACCCCAGAGCGGCGATACCGATAAATCGGCATTTTAGGCGCATCCTTTTCCAGCAATTTATTCATCAATTTAAGGTCTTCCAAAACAATCAACTCCCATCATATCCATGTATAACCATTATAACCCAATATACGATTTTTAGCAAGAATTAGTATGATAATTCATGATTGTCAGTATTACTATAAACCTTTAGGCTTCTCAGCATCTCTATTATCATATCCAATTCGCGCGGGCCAAAGGTTCGCACCATTCCGGTGATAGTCCGCACTTTTAAATCTCGCTCATTATTTGCCACATCCGATTTTTCTGCCAAATTTGCAGGAATATTTATCGGCTTTGTCATATATTCCGCATCCACGCCAAAAAATTCACAAATACGAAAAAACGCATCCAGCCTCAGCGGCCGCTCGCCCCGCTCTATCATCCCAACCAAAGACCCGCTCATCCCAACAAATTCGCCAAAGGCCTCGGCACTCATCCCAATATCCCGCCGCAAAATCCGCATATTTTTCCCTATCTCAATACATCGCTGCGACAAATTTTCGGCAATCTCTTTGCTCCCATTTCTCATTTAAAATCACCCAAAATACATTATACCATATCCTGTCAAGAAAATCCATAACAAATATGTTGCCACCGCTTGACTTTTTTATCTAATTTTGGTATATTAAATCAGAGGTGATTTTGGATGAATAGAGTTTTGATTAAAAATATTGTAGCCGGGCAGGTTTGCCGTATTTCTGGGTTTGTTGAAAATATTCGGGATGGAAAGACCATGGGCTTTTTGGTTATCAAGGATATTAGCGGCAAACTGCAGGTAACTATTGAAAAAGGGGCGAATCCCGCTCTGGATGCGGTTTTCGCCGAGCTGACTGCTGATAGCGTCGTTGATATTTCGGGCATGGTAAATGCCAATGATTTTGTGCAAATGGGCGGCATAGAGATGTTGCCGGATAGCATTGCGATTTTGTCGCCGGCGGATGCGCTACCTATTGTGCGGCGCGAAATTCCGGGGACGAAAAAGCGCAAGGCCGTCGAGCGCTCTAGCATAGACCAGCGGCTGGATTATCGCTGGATTGATTTGCGCACAGACGAAAACCATCTGATGATGCGGGTGCAAACCCTGATTCAGTCTGCCCTGCGCGATTTTTTGATTGGCGAAAATTTTATCGAAATCCATTCGCCAAAGCTGATTGGCTCGGCCTCCGAATCGGGCAGCGAGGTTTTCGCGCTGGATTATTATGATACAAAAGCCTATCTGGCGCAAAGCCCCCAGTTTTACAAGCAAATGGCTATGGCGGCGGGGCTGGAGCGGGTTTTTGAAATAGGCCCGGTTTTCCGCGCCGAAAAATCCCATACAAACCGCCATGCCACCGAATATATGAGCATCGATTTGGAAATGTCATATATTGACAGCTATCGCGATGTTATCGAGCTAAAATCCAGAATGCTTGTTCATGTTTTTCAGGCGGTGAAAGATGCCTATGGGGATGAGATTTCCGCGCTTTTTGACAAAGAAATTATTGTGCCCGCCCTACCCTTTCCTATTGTGACTTTGCCGGATTTGCTAAAAGGTTTGGCGGATGAATTTGGCTATGCCCAACCTATCGAGGATGCCGGAAATCTAAGCACCGAGGCGGAGCAGCTATCTTTCCAATGGGTACAAAAGCATTATAATCACGAATTTTTATATGTAACCGATTTTGGCGCAGAAAAACGCGCATTTTACCACATGCGCGAAAACGGCATCCCCCAAGGCTTCGACCTAATTTGGCGCGGGGTAGAAATCACCACGGGCGCTCAGCGCGAGCATCGCTATGCCCCCCTAAAAGCCCAAGCCGACGAAATCGGCCTAGGCGCAGATGTGCAATACTACCTAGACTTTTTCCGCTACGGCTGCCCCCCTCACGGCGGCTTCGCCATAGGCCTAGAGCGGCTCTCCATGCTAATGCTAGGCATGACAATAAAAGAGGCCGCCTTCCTATTCCGCGGCCCCACCCGCCTAACGCCATGACCCCGGAGGATAATATGATTACAAACCGGGTTTTGCCGCAGCATATTGATTTTTCAAAACTTATGGATTTGCGGGTTGACTTTGCTTTTAAATTGCTTTTCTCCAAAGGCGACCCGCGCTTGCTAATTTCGCTGCTCAACGCTATTTTCGCCAACAAAAATATCCGCCGCATAATAAAATCTTTGACAATCAAAAATCCTCATATGGAAAAGGAATCGGGCGAGGATAAACTCTCCGTAATTGATATTCGGGCAGAAATAGATGATGGCTCAACCATACTCATCGAGATGCATATGTATGGACTAGGCGAATTAAAGGCGAAAACTATACGCTCATGGGCGAGGGCTTACGCAGAGAATTTAGAAACCGGCAAAAACTATGCCGAGCAGCCGCCCACAATCACTATCGCTTTCACAAATGGCTCTGTAAAGCCTCTTGAAAGAGGCGTGCGCCAAGCCGATGAAAGAATCCACCGATTTTGCATGATTATGGATTGTGAAAATCACGACATATTTACAGATGCCATGGAGCTTCATTATATTGATATGAAGGCTTTTGCGAAAGCAGTCAATAGCGCAAATACTATAGATATCAATGAAAATGCCTGCAAAAACGAGGAGGAGATTTTTATGGCAGTTTCCAATTTGGCGCAACATAGCGAAGACAAATACACCCGCCAAGCCTATCAGCGCAGGCAGGATGAAATTTATTTCTACAACAAAGAAATTGCAGGATACAAACAACAAATCGAAGAAGCCCAAGTCGAAATTAAGACATTGCGCAAAGAAATCGAATCTCTTCGCGCCAATCAGCAAAAATAGGGCGTTTTATATCCTCGCCGTGATGGTCACAGAAACCATATCCGGCTCTTTTGCCATGTCTATTAGCTCGGATTGGGTCGAGAGTTTGGGGTTGTTTGGGTTTTCGTTTAGGATGCGGATGATGGGGCGGGTCATTAGGTTGCGGTTGTTTTTGATTACTACCGCGTTTCGGCTGTCGGATAGGCGGACTAGCGAGCCGGCCGGGAATGGAGCTACCGCTCGCAGAAATATCTGCCCCACCTCCGGATTGAAATGCGCGCCTAGATTGGCCATGACAAACTCGTAGCCCTCGCTGGCCACCATGGCTTCTTTGTAAACCCGCTTTGAATTCAGAGCATCATAAACATCCGCCACCGAGATTATTTGGGCATGCAGGGGGATTTGGTTGCCGGATAGACCAAAGGGATAGCCGCTGCCATCATATTTTTCATGATGATATAAAACCGCCTTTGCCACTTCCTCGCCAAGACCCAGAGTATTTTTCACAAACTCATACCCCTGGATGGAGTGTTTGCGCATTTGGGCAAATTCGTCCTCGGTCAGCCGCCCGGGCTTGTGCAAAATCTCTTTGGGAATAAACATTTTTCCCGTATCATGAAAAAATGCCGCCTTTCCCAGCTCGAAAAGCTCTTTGCGGTCTAAATTCATCGACCGCCCAATCATAATCGATAAAATCCCCACATCCACGCTGTGTTGATATGTATAATCATCATAATCCTTTAAAAGCGAAATATAATGGGTTTCGCTGGTGCTTTCATATAGCTGGGAAATCATATCATCAATGGTGTTTGTCATGGTTTCAAAAAGATGGTCGTTGTCCGATTTTTCAAAGCTGGCGCGGGTAAACATCTCCTTCATTAAAACGCGCGCCTCGCTATGGGTTAGCGGGTCTATGGTCGATTCAGCTATTATTCCCGGCGTTGTATATTCCTCAACAAAAATACCATTTATTTCCAGCCTCTTTAAAAGCCCGATATGCTCATTCCTTAAAACCGTTCCTTTGCGCAAAAAAATCTCGCCGCCAATAAATTTTACCTCTTTGGCAACAATCATATCAATCTTGCAATCCCCTAAACTGATATATTTCATGCTATCCCCCTATTCGCTGTAAACTGTTTTAACAATAACCGCCACAAATGGCCCTATCAATATTCCAAATGGCCCAATAATTTGGATGCCGATATATACAGACATCAGCAATACCAACGGATGCACCCCAATTTTCCCCGCCACTATGCGCGGCTCTATTAGCTGCCGCGCCAAAAAAATTATCCCATAAATTACCAAAAGCCCAATAGCAAATGTGAAATTTCCGACGAGCAGATTATATACCGACCATGGCACCAAAATCCAGCCCGCCCCAACAACAGGAATCAAATCAAAAACAGCAATGCCCACGCCCAGCAAAAACGCATATGGGCTGCGGATTATCAAAAGGCCGGTGATACAAATGACCGACACGATGCTCATTATTATCAGCTGGCCTTTGGCATAGGCCGCCAACGCTTTTAGCACCCCGCGGCGGATGCTACGCATTTTATTAACAAACCTATCGGGCAAAAGCCGCCCCACCGCCGCATAGATTTTGTCTTTGTCTTTGATAAAGAAAAACGCCGAAATAATCGTTAGCATAACGCGCAAAATCGCCCAGGGTATGGCGGTGAAAAGCCCGATTGTGCCGCGCTCTATGCCATCTTGCAAAAAAGAAATTACAAAATTTAAAATATCCTCGGCCAAATTGCCAAAGGCCAGCCCCATATCCACCGGGGAAAGGCCAGTGGTCGCCTCCATTTGGCCAACCAGGCTGTTTAAAAGCTCCTGCACCCCCTCGATATATGCGGGGATATCGGCGATAAATCCGGCGGCCTCGGCAGATAGCCGCCCAAAAATAGTCGCCGCCAGCCAAATAATTAACAAAATGCAAATAATTATCAAAAACGCGCCGGAAATGCCCCGGGCGATTTTTAGCCGCCGCTGCAAAAGCCCCACAATCGGATTGAGAATAAGGCTAATAATAAACGCAACAAAAAACGGAGCAATCAGGCTAAAGGCTAGCCCGACAATAATCAAAAAAACAAGGAAACCCAGCAGAATAAAGGCCTTGTTAAAAGCTGCCTTATGTTTTTGATAAAATTCTGCCAAAAGCCTCACCTCGTTTTAGTTAAACAACCGTTTTGCCGGATACCACATTCAAATAATCCTCATAATTGCGTTTTAGCAAATCAGTAACATCCAAATCATAGGGGCAATTTGCTGTGCAATAGCCGCATTTGGTGCATTTTAGGATATTTGCCATGGTGGCCTGGCTTTCCTCGGTTAGCCAGCTTTTCGCCGGGGAGCGGCGCAAAAACAAAGACATCCGCGCCGCCATATTTATGGGAATATTCACAGGGCATGGCAAGCAATAGCCGCAACCCCGGCAAAACTCATGCGCCAGCTGGTTTCGGTCATTGTCAATAACAGCTTGCAAATCAGGATTCATGATAGGAGGATTGTCGATATATTCGATAAACTCATCCAGCTCGCTCTCGCGCTGTATGCCCCAAATAGGCAGGATATCGAATTGGTCCAAATAGGCAAAAGACGCCGCTGCATTGGCAATCAGCCCGCCCGCCATCGCCTTCATCACAATAAAACCAACATTATTTTCAATGCATTTATGCATAATTTTCAAATCAGTATCGTCCGACAAATAAGAAAGGGGGTATTGCAGGGAATCATAAAGCCCGGACAGGGCGGCCTCCATGGCGAAAACATGGGAATGCTGGCTAATGCCTATATGGCGGATTTTTCCGGCGGCCTGCGCGGCCAAAGCGGCCTCATAAAGGCCTGTGCCATCATCCGGCCGGGGCAAAAACCGCGGATTGTGAAATTGGAAAATATCTACATAATCCCGCTTTAGCAGGCGCAGGCTTTCATCCAGCATTTTCATGGCTTCATCCCCGGTTTTGCCGGAATTTTTTGTAGCAATAAAAACATCGGGCGAGCCGCCAAAAGCCAGCCCCAGTTTTTCCTCGCTATCGGTATATCCCCGGGCGGTATCATAAAAATCAATGCCCGCATCCCGCGCCTTTTGCAAAATATACACAGCCTCTTTCACAGACGCCCGCTGAATAGGCAAAGCCCCAAAAGCCACTTTATTTGTTAAAATATTAGTACGTCCAAGTGTTATTTTTTTCACAATAAATCCTCCTATGTAAAATATGCGTAAAATTTCCCACTATATACATCTAATGTAACACAAAAATAACCTAATAGTCAATAGGAATTTAATTTTATTTGTGAAATTTTCATTTGTCATCAATTGTTATCAATTTGTAAAAGGCGACCAATGGTCGCCCCTACGTTTATTTTACCAGTTTTCCTAATTGCTCGATTGCTGTTTTTGATACTAGCTTGCCTTTGAATTCGACAAGTTCTTCCATTTCGCCGGTGAAAATGCAGCCTGGCTCGTATTTTTTCAATACGATTTTTTCATCATCGGCAAAGATTTCGAGGGGGTCGCGCACGTCGATATGTAGGGTTTTGCGCAGCTCTATCGGCAAAACAACGCGCCCCAGCTCGTCTACCTTTCTAACAATCCCAGTAGATTTCATAACAAAACCTCCTTCCAAAGTTTATATTTTTTGTTACTTATTACCATTACTTATTTATCATAACATATTTGTAAATAAAAGTCAATAGTTGAAATAAAAAACATTTAATTGTAATAAAATGGAAAAACATATTTGGCAATGGCCAAGCATAGGATGAATCAAAGGGGGCTTGTATATGCTGAATTATTTATGGATGGGTATGATTATTATTGGTGTGGTGGTGGGGGCTATTACCGGGAATATGGCGGAGATTACAAATGCGGCGGTGGATTCGGCGCGGGAGGCGGTGATGGTTTGTTTGACAATGCTGGGGATTATGGCTATGTGGACCGGGCTGATGAAGATTGCCGAGCGGGCGGGGCTGATTCAGAGCATCTCGGGGAGGATGCGGCCGATTTTGCGGTTTTTATTTCCGCGGCTGCCTGAGGGCGCACCGGCTTTGGAATATATTTCCACAAATTTGATTGCAAATGTGATAGGGCTGGGCTGGGCGGCCACCCCCGCCGGGCTAAAGGCCATGGAGGAGCTGCAAAAAATAAATCCGCGCAAAACCATCGCCAGCCGCGAGATGTGCATGTTTATGATAATAAATATGTCGAGCTTGCAAATAGTCACGGTCAGCGTGCTGGCCTATCGCGCCCAATATGATTCGGTTAGCCCATCGGAAATAATCGGGCCGGGCATTTTGGCCACGGCCATATCCACAATCGCGGCGGTAATTTTTACAAAAATCATGGAATGGCGCACATTTACGCGCGGCAGAAATGGGGCTGAATAATGGGGATTTTGCTGCTAATATCGGATTTTATGATTCCTTTGGTAATTGTGGGCATAATACTTTACGGCTTTTCCCGCAAAGTCAAGGTTTACGACGTCTTTATCGAGGGTGCTATGGACGGCATGAAAATCACCGCCAAAATATTGCCAACACTGGTCGGGCTAATGGTGGCGGTGGGAATTTTGCGCGCCAGCGGGGCTTTGGGGCTATTGAGCAGCCTGCTCGCGCCTATTACAGACATGGTAGGATTTCCCAATGAGGTTTTGCCGCTGACTATTATGCGGCTGGTTTCCAGCTCGGCCGCTACGGGGCTACAGCTGGATATTTATGCCAATTATGGGCCGGATTCGTTTATTGGGCGGTTTACATCCGTGATGATGTCCAGCACCGAAACGATTTTTTATACCCTGAGCGTCTATTTCATGAGCGTTAAAATAACAAAAACCCGCTATACCCTCGGCGGGGCGATTTTCGCTAATATCGTCGGAGTGGCAGCGTCGCTGCTAATAACGATTATGGTTTTTGGGCGATAATAGCACAAAAAACTTTTTCAACCACAGATAAACACGGATAGGCACGGATAAAAAACACGAGCAACCCGTAGGGGCGGCCATTGGCCGCCCGATATCCGCATTCCGCAATAAATTTTTGTAGACAAAACCTAGCGGTTTGTGGTATGATTGATTTACATACATGCGAGGAGGCGGCGGATTGGGCTTTTGGGAGATGGTGGTTTTGGCATTGGGATTGTCTATGGATGCGGCGGCGGTGGCGGCGGGCATAGGGATGACCATGGGCGGCGGCGCGAAAAAGCCTCTGGTGGTGGGGGCATATTTTGGCGCATTTCAGGGGCTGATGCCCGTTTTGGGCTATTTTGCGGCTATTGGGCTGGCGGCGCGGGTCGCGGGATTTGCCCATTGGATAGCCTTTGCCCTGCTGGCGATTTTGGGCGCGCGGATGATATCCGGCGGAATAAAGGGCGGCGAAAATCCCGCGACGGCCTCGCTTTCGCCGCGGAATATGCTGCCGCTGGCGGTGGCCACCAGCATTGATGCGCTGGCGGTCGGAATCACTTTGGCATTTTTGCAGGTAAATATCGCCGCGGCGGCCGGGCTAATCGCCGGCATAACCTTTGCCATATCAGCCCTCGCCGTGATTTTAGGCGCAGCCGTGGGGGCAAAATTAAAATCAAAAGCCGCCATAGCCGGCGGCATAATTTTGATTGTTATCGGACTGCGAATGATAATTGCCTAGGGGGCGTGGATAAATAGCGTTGATAATTGCATGTGTGCCGTTGGCTTATCTGCTTTCGTACAAAAGATTTTTTTCAACCACGAATAACGCGAATAAGTGCGAATAAAACCTTTAAGGCCGGATTGTGTGCGGTCGGGCTTATGAATACCCGCAACCCGTAGGGGCGGCCATTGGCCGCCCAATGTTCGCAGGCGATATATTCTAATTATCGCGGATTTGTAAAAGGCGGCCATTGGCATGCTACAATACCAAATGCAACACCCACCCAAATAGACTTCCAAGCACCTCTTGTGTTAAAATTAGTTTGTCGAGAACTAAGAGCACGGGAGGATTACATGGAAGCCTATACTC
>Ga0209755_10005431_pt1 | contig 14503 bp, 12 predicted proteins | sample TergutCo191P1_FD_187301 | JGI IMG/M metagenome (GOLD analysis project Ga0209755, IMG submission 187301) | Cornitermes sp. P1 segment gut microbial communities from Petit-Saut dam, French Guiana - Co191P1 (SPAdes) (version 2) | ecosystem: Host-associated > Arthropoda: Insects > Digestive system... | reverse complement strand
CTCGCCGTGTGCAATTTAATCGCTCCAGGTTCAATTGCACAATATACAGATGCTGCACAGTGTCTGACTGTGGTATTTTCTTTTGAAGCACAATCTCAGGTATGTCCAAAAACGATTTGTCATATCTCTCAACAATCTCCTTTCGGCGAGCGGCAAACAAATGCAACTTATCCAATTGACTTATAAGCAATGCTGCTTGTATATCTGTAATTCGATAGTTGTATCCCAATTCCAACTGCTCATAATACCATGGCCCTTCCGGTTCTTCCTCCATCTCGCCTATATTGCGCGTAATACCATGTGTGCGAAACCGCATAAGCTTCCTATAAAGCTTTTCATCTAAAGCTTTTCATCGTTTGTAAGGACTGCGCCACCTTCCCCGCTTGTTACGGTTTTTACTGGGTGGAAACTGAAAGTTGTCATGTCCGCAACATTTCCAATGCATATGCCATTGTATTTTGTCCCGATAGAATGCGCGGCATCGCCAATTAGGATAAGGTTATTACGCTCACAAATGTTACGAAGCTCATCGTATTTGGCAGCCTGTCCGGTAAAGTCCACAGCAATGACAGCCTTTGTGCGCGGGGTGATACTGGCTTCAACCGCTTCTAGTAATATATTGTACGTCTCCAGCTCAACGTCGACGAAAACAGGCTTTCCGCCACAGTACAGCACACAATTCGCCGAAGCAGCAAATGTTATTGGCGTTGTTATGACTTCATCACCAGCACCAATTCCCGCTGCATAACAAGCAGCATGAAGCGCAGCAGTGCCATTTGATATGGCAACAGCGAATCTTGCACCTGTTAACTCGCAAAGTCGTTTTTCGAGCTCATCAACTTTGGGACCTGTTGTAAGATAGTCGCCTAGCAAAACCTCACGCACAGCATTGCAGTCAGTTTCATCTATATATTGGTGCCCATAGTAAATCGGATTGCTCCTAGTTGGTTTTCCACCATGTATTGCGAGTATTCCCATCTGCAATGCTCCTTGCACACGATTTTCTTTGTATCATACATCCATACATTTTTCAATCTTGATTTTAGCTCTTTAACATTTAGTTCCACCTCAATTTCAATTATTTTCCTGCAGATACTCTGCCGTCTATATAGCACGCCATTAGGCACGGCAACATTACATGTGCAAGAAAATGAACCAAATCAGACCGAAAGCAACAATTAGAGCGGCAAGGAAATTTTTTCTCCGCAAATTCCGCTTGCCAGCAATCTCTTTTTAAACTACAATGTGAGCGTGCCGTATGTCACAACCACCTATATTGTGTTCAATGTTCGGGGGTCATTCAATTGTTAGTCGGTTACGACAGAGATAGCACAAATGAACTTGAATGATTATACAGCGCGTGGAGAAGGCGAGATAGTATCATGAATAACTTTGGGGTCATGTTTCATCATTTTCACGATGGAGTGAAGCACATTAAAAGCCAAGGATCAATATGCGGCGATGAACTCAAAAGAATGATATTTTTCCTAAAGAATGATTATGAAATTGTCGATGCTGATGTTTTTTTTTACAAAGCAATAACCAATGAACTACATCATAATCAGATATGTTTAACATTTGACGATGCGTTAGCTTGCCAGTACGATATCGCATATCCCATTCTCAAGGAAATGGGAATAACGGCTTTTTGGTTTCTTTACACTTCTATTTATAAAGGGATAATAGAAAAGTTAGAGGTTTATAGGCATTTCAGATTTAGCAGTTTTGATTCCATAGATTCTTTTTATGATCTTTTTTTTAAAACCGCTATTTTAAATAAAGATTATACCGGGATAGATATTGAAAAAGAACTTAAACACTTCAACCCAGATAGTTATTTGCAGCATGCCTCATTCTATTCGGATCTTGATAAAACCTTTCGATATACAAGGGATTATGTTCTTGGAAAAGAAAATTATTATTTAGTTATGGATAAAATGATTGAGGAGCATGCATATGATGTTTTGTCGAACAAAAGCTCATTGTGGATAACAGAGGAGCAAGTGGTGAACTTGCATAAAAACAATCATATTGTCGGCTTGCACAGCCATACGCATCCAACTGCAATGGCAACTAAGCCTTACGAGGAACAGCTAGCGGAGTATTCGGAGAATAAAACCACACTGGAAAAAATAGTCCAGAGCAAGGTTTCCTCAGTTTCCTATCCGTGCAATTCATATAACTGCGATACAGATAAAATTATGAACAACTTAGGAATTCGTTTAGGATTTGAAGCAATTATGCACGACAGACAGAGACAACCTGAACAGTTGCATTTTCCTAGAAAGAACCATGCGTATATTATCAAAGAGATGGCTGAATGAAAATCACTGTATTTACAAGCAACCAGCCAAGACACATAAACCTTATCAATAGTCTATCAACAATTGCCGATGCCGTCTTCGCTATACAGGAGGTAAAAACTATTTTCCCGGGTGAAGTGGATGACTCTATTAAGAAAACACCTTTAATGAAAGAATATTTTTCCAATGTCATTAAATCGGAAGTGAAAATATTCGGAAATGTAAAATTTACCAACGATAACGTGAAATCCTTATCTATAAAACATGGTGATTTAAATAAGACAAAACTTTCCGTTCTTTCTGATGCGTTGAAATCAGACTATTACGTTGTATTCGGGTCAAGCTATATTAAAGGCGAATTAATCCAGTTTTTGGTAGATAACAAAGCATACAACATTCACATGGGAATTAGCCCTTATTACAGAGGAAGTTCATGTAATTTCTGGGCACCATTTGACAGGAACCCAGAATTTGTTGGCGCGACAATTCACATGTTGAACAAAGGACTAGATTCTGGTGACATGCTATACCACGCTTTGCCGAAAGCCATAGAACATAACGCTTTTGATCTGGGTATGGAAGCAGCCAGAGTAGCACATGAATCTATAGTCTACATGTTGCAAAGTGGAAAAATTAATCAAATCCAACCAATTGCACAAGATAAGTCACTGCAAATAAGGTACAGTCGAAGAGATGAGTTTACTGACGAAGTGGCTGAACGTTATATGTGCTCCTTGCCGACACCTAAACAAATAGCAACTAAACTCCGCAATAGAGATTTGAGCAAATTTTTGAATCCTTATATACCAAATTTCTGATTTTTTTATATCGAAGATTATAATTATGACCGCGAACGGATTCATTCGGCGTTTGACTATCTTGCGCCGAATGATTATTATTCAAAGAAAGTTGCTTAACTTTGTATACCTGACGGGGTAAAGTCCAAATGCTCAGTGTACTTGAGCAAGTACATGTATTTCGCTCGCAAGTCCTGCTTTATCCACTATCAATTGCATAGAGTCCGTATTTTCATAGAAAAAATCTTTGATTATATTTATGAATTTTTCATGTGTATTATTTTTTGACAGCATGACACTAATGGAGCGAAATATATCCGCAATGTCCTGACCAAAACGCCACTCTGCCAAGGGGATAAAGTTATACTGCTCGTAAATATAAGCCAGTGATTCTTCGCTAAATAGATGGTTATGTACCCCACCAGCCCCCAGTTGGCGCGCAAATACTTCAGGAAAGCACACTTCTATGGCACAAGTAAGCGACATCATTGGAACACAGAAGAAAATATATTTTATCCTCTCATTTCCCTTTATGGCATCGAATATTTCTCGAAGATTATATATGTGTTCAAACACCTTAATAAAAGTAAGCACCTCTGCATCAGTATTTCTCACGATTTGCGTAATCTCAGAAATGGTTCGTGTTTCGAGGAAAAAGCCATTGAGCATCTTGTTCCCATAAGTGACTTGAAAGTTGTCTACGTCCACACCTTTAGCCTTTAGCCCTGTGCGGTGAAGCGCCCCAACCATATATCCTGCACCTGCTCCAACATCAAGATAGTGTAGAGTGGCAACTTGAACCCCCAATGTTTCGAGCGAATTTTTTAAAAACCTAGCTTTTGGTACGTATATACCATCCATACGCCTATAAAATTGTTCTTCTGTCGGTTCGCGATAATCTCCTCCAAAAATTCCCGTAGTGTACATTTCTTCGCTATACGCTTTTAGATCAGCAAACTCACCATTTAAATGTCCACAACGCTCGCAAAGATAGTAGTTAGTGCCATTATTTCTAAATAAAACAGTTATTGGAAGATCATTTACGCATACTTTGCACGCAGTTCGCCTTTGTTGCTTTTGATATAATGCATCCAATCCTTTTCTATTCTCTAACCAGTCGCTATTATCACCTATGAAATCTCTGATTTGCGAAACATCGGCCGCCGGCTTACCGTAACGCCTGATGTATAATGGATTTTTTGATGGATTATTCATGCTGCTTTACTTCCTTTCTCTCAAAATATAGTTTCAAAAACTCCAAATCTTCAACAGTATCCAAATCCACAGAACGGCTTTTGGGCATTACATACAACGCAGGGGTATCAGATATCACTTTTTGCTCCTTCCGCAAATATGTAACATCCGTGATATAAACCGCTCCATTACGTACGTAGAGTTCTTCATGCTCTTGCCTTCTGATTCCCTCATTATGTTGCGGGTTTAAAGGATTCGCAATATCTCCTCTTCGATGATAACTATTTAAGTCGCATACTCGATTCTCCTTGTATACTGAAATCAATGAAGGTTGTCCAACAACCTCAAATACGCCGACAGCCTGCAAAACATCTTGCGTAGTCCTTTGGGGCGAAGTTGGCTGAAGAAGGATCGTTGCATCAAAGGAACGCCCTTTGCTTTGGTAAATATCTAACGCATGCATTAGAAACTCGACCGACTTGGCAGTATCCCCTGAAATTTCATCCGGCCTCATAAACGGAACATTTCCACCCCATTCACGAGCGATATTGGCTATTGCCACGCTGTCAGTCGAGACCACTGCCTCCCCCTTTACATTCGCTGCCAGCACCTTAGCTGCTACCTCAATGGAATAGGCTACTAGTGGCTTTCCAGCAATCTCTATAATATTCTTGTCTGGAACACCTTTAGATCCACCCCTCGCTGGTATAATGATTAAATACGACTTCATCAATATTGCAACATCTTATTTGATGTAAGCTCAACTTTCGCCAGCAAATCTGCTATGATCGCCCCCCCCCGTCCATCTCCATAAAGACAATTTCTTTTTCTGTCTCCATTTTTGCCAAGAGCTTCCTGAATGGCTTGACAAATCCGCTCGCTGTCATATGGGACATCAACAACGTTTTCCCCTCGCTCTCTCCCTGCTTGACGCGAACCAATATTAATCGCGGGAACTCCCAAAAAAGAAGCTTCTCTGATGGCAGCGCTGGAATTTCCGACAATACACCTAGCACTATTTAATAACCGGATAAAATCATCGGATGCCAAATTCTTAAAGAGAAATATATTTTGCGGTTCTTCACTCTCTCGGATTGTTCTTAGAGTCTTTGCCACTGCATCGGACCCAGCATCCACATTTGGCCAAAACCAGTAAACTTGTATAGGTAAATCTTTCACCGCATTATAGGTACAGCGAATCTGATCTCTTGCCTCTCCAATCTCTGTAGTAACAGGGTGTTGTAATATTAGAATAAAATCATTTCTTGATGCCAGAACATTTCCAACACCAGAATATTTACACAATGGGTCATACCTCTCCTTAACATCTGCATCATCGAGTACCCGCATTACTATATCCATTGACGGACACCCTGTAACAAATACTTTTTTTGGGTCCTCTCCCATATGAATAACACGTTCGCGAGCCTTTTCCGTTGCAACAAAGTGTATGTCGCTGAGCTTCGTTATAGCATGGCGCACCTTCTCGTCAATATTCCCCGTAACTTCACCACCTTGGATATGCACAAGAGGAATATTCATATATGCAGCTGCAATAGCGGTGGCCACAGTCTCGTACCTATCGGCGATGGTTACTACCGCGTCTGGCTTGAGGCGATCAAATACCCCAGAAAATTCAATTATCCCCAATCCCGTAGTTTTGGCAGAGACAAGCAAATTCTCACCATCAACAAGGTTATGCACTGTTTCAGATATTGTGAATCCATCTTTTCGTATAACATCTACGACTTTTCCATATTTATCCAATAACGCCGATGTTGCCACAACCAGAAGCAACTCCAAATCTTTGTGCTGCTCAATAGCCTCAAGCGCTGTTTTTATACGTGAATAGCTTGGCCTAGCGGTAATAACCACGCAAATCCTTCTTTTCATTTATCTTCCATGAGCATGTCCGAAGTTAGAAACGCTTTTTTGGGAATGTCTTTAATAGCAACACTGCCCAGTACTTTCTTCCAAGCATCAGCACCTATGCCTTGGGCTGGCTTTACAAAAGCAATATTCTCCATTGTAAAACGTTCACCTTTTTTGATATCCATGCGAGTAATAATACCCTTGCCGAATATTTTCCTAAGTTCCGCTAGCTGATTAGTACGTTCTTCCTTGCTGTCCTGCAATTGTTGCATTCGGCGATTAAATCGAATGCCATCCACCATAGTTCTTAGTTCTTCTATGGTCACTGAAGCACATACATCCGGCCCAAAAAGTTCTTTTGAAAAACAAACATGTACTTCTACTACATCCGCGCCCAATGTCGCTGCAGCAAGACCCGCATAAATTGTTCCAGAATGATCCGAAAGTCCAACCGCACAACCATATCGTTCACGATAGTATGACATTTGAGCCAAGTCAATTTGTTCCGGCGGTGTCGGGTATGAGGATGTACACTCAACTAGCGCCCACTGTACCCCTGCTCGCTTAAAATAAGCCGCTCGTTCATCAAGTTCTTCAATGTAGCTCATTCCTGAAGATAAAATTATAGGTTTTTCAGTTCTAACCATTTCTTCAATTAAGTAAAGACTGTTAACTTCTCCAGAGGCAACTTTCCATATGGGCACCTGTATTTCATCCAGCAAACGCACAGCGGCAATACTAAACGGTGAACTGAGAAATGCCAACCCCACTTTATCTGCGTGTTGCTTCAAACCAAGCCATTGGTCTTTAGTAAACTCCATGCGCTTCCAATAATCATACCGTATCTTGTCCTGATATGAAAACTTTACACGCCATGGCTCATCAAGCGAACTTTCTTCTTCGGCAATGTGCGTTTGGAATTTAATTGCATCTGCACCAGTCTTTGCTACAGCATCAATATACGCATGTGCCATTCCAAGACTACCGTCATGAACCTGACCTACTTCTGCGATAACAAAACACGGGCACTGCGGCCCTATACGCAGATGCGTTGTCTCAATCATTGACTAATCTCCCTCGTATGATTGGCTTCCTCAGCCCCTAATCTCAGGTCTGCCTAAATCCCCTAAAACCACCATCTTTCAATTTATATAAGCGCTCAAGTACCTGCCTGTTTTTATTTTCCAAATTTTTGCAATAGTTATCCAACAGAACCGTATTCGCTTGAAAAAGTTCCTCGTAAAACTCGTCATCCGTCATATTAGTAAAGTTGACAGTAAGTAAATCTGAATTAACATGCTTGTTTTTATAAAAATCCTCAACATCTCGTATTAACCCCTTTTCCACCGCATAATCGAACAACAGCGAACCAGGGTAAGGAGTGACAGGTCTAATCGTTCTTAGTTTACTATGATCTTCGTATTTCAAAAGAAAATCTACATCATTCTTCAAACATTCCGAATCTTCACCAATATTCCCAAATATAATATTAAGCCCCGGGCTTATTCCTGTATCTAAAGTAGCTTCAACGCCAGAAATAATCTGTTTGACCGTCAAAGCTTTGTTCATATTTCTCAAGGCATTGTCATTTACCGATTCTATACCATAATTAACGAAGACACACCCCGCTTTTTTCATCAAGCCCAATAACTCGGGAGTTGCGAAGTTCAAACGTCCATTACAACTCCAAGTAAACTCCAGTCCAGAAGCTAAAAACCCCTCGCATAGCTCCTTGGTACGCTTAACAGAACTCATCAACAACTCATCACAAAAATTAAAGTGTCGTATGTTGTACGAATCCATCAAATGTCTGATTTCACGCAATAAGCCTTCGCAAGATCTAGGGCGAAAGCCTTTATCCATCCTGTAACAAAAATTGCATGTATACGGGCAACCTCTACCAGAGGGGATTGGTATTGTTCTTGCATTGCCTTGCGCTATTGTCGTTTTCAACAACGCATAATGATCCATAGGGAACAAATCGTAGGCCGGCATCGTTATGTCATCCACATTGCTAATCAGCGGCCTATCCTCGTTTCTAACATAAGTCCCGCTTTTATCCAGAAAAGCAAGCCCTCTCACCCCTCCCAGTTCCTGCCCATTAGCATGCGTATCCAGCAATTCAACAAGAGTCACTTCCCCTTCGCCGATACATATAGCATCACATTTGCACTCTCTAAGAAAAAATTCAGGATCAGGAGAAACTAAATGTCCACCCAAGACAAGAAATGGTGATTTTTTTGCTGCTTTTATTGCTTGGCATAAGCTTTTTATTTTTCTGTATTGGTAGTACCCTCCGCATGCACCTAATCCAACCACATCAAAATAATTGTTATCCAAATATAATGTCAAGTGACAATCAGGATAGTGGTACACATCTTGGTTATAAATAACAACATCATGGCCTGCGTCTCGGCAAGCAGAGGCCAAATACGCTAATCCCACCGGGAAATAAGATATGTAAGACTCATTATCATATATGACCAAGAGTATTTTAAGTTTGTTTAACATCCAATTTCACCTTCGCATTCAATGATGCGTCTAGCACCTCGACTATTTTGCCCACTATATGTTCCAAGCTCCCCTCTTCCTCCCTAGATCTTTCAGTGTTTCCAGTACTCCTAATTTACAATATTCAATCCATCTTTGTATGGCATTGAGTGCTCACATAACACACTACTCGTTTCAATCATTGACGCATAAATTATTGCGCCCGGGTTCATTATGTTGTAGAGGGCTATCAAGCGCTTTTGCATATCATCATTCTTATTAGCTTTGGTCTAAAACGGCAAGTTCAGCGTGGGCGCAATAGTACTCTGTAAGCCATTTTTGTCTTTCCGGAAAATCAATGTCTACTTTCTGTTTCTGATTTCCATTTAAACTACCCTCATTTCTTGCCATGCACATAATTTTAGAAGCTGTCAACTCTATTACAACTTCACACTCATAATCCTTATCAGTTCAGATTCGATGTTTTTGACCGCATTTTGCTTAAACAGCTTTTCGCTTATTGATTTATCTTTTGAAGCGTCATCACTTTCTACTATTAACCTGAGAAGAGCCTCTTTGCTGTCAAACAGGTGAGCATACCCCATCTCGACCAAAGCACCAACTTCTCTTATATCATCAATATCATAAACCAAAACAACAGCATCAAATGCCAGTGCCTCAAAAAGGACAGTTGAATTTATTCCTATGTGGAATTTCGCGCTTGCCAAAAGCTCATGAACATTCAGAGGCTCATCTAAAACTTCTATTCTACCAGTGTTCAATTCTGGATAATGAATTCTCCAAAATTTTCGTTCATTTGGATGCAATTTGTATTTTACGGTAAATCCAAGTTCCGCAAGTTCGTCAACAACATCAAGCGCAAGTATGCCCAATGCCCTAATCTGCGATGAATAAAAAATGACATGTTTCTCGTTTTGTCTGACATCCTTTAGATAGTTCCTCGATACATCCATTTGCGGAAACCCTACGCTTATAGGCGTAGTCCCTTCTGGTAAACTAACGGTTTTTGTCCAGTAATCGCCCCAGGTGAAGAAATAATCAGGCAGATATTTATTCTCGCGCGAAGCATCAAGAAAATTATACGCAAGATGCTTTTTGCCAGCGACCCCGTGTTGAAGCTCCACTGTTGGGATTCCAAGCTCCCTTGCCGCCGAAATCAAGGCCATGTGATCAATGTTGGCATAGTTCCCGTGCACTACACATCTGCACCTATTTTTGAGTAGTTTTTTAAAAAAAGATTTTCTTGATACAAAATACCGTACCATCTGTACAATCTGATTTTTATATTCCCTATCAATCTGAACAGATAACTTTTCACTTAAACATTCTACGAATTGCCTTATTTCTTCAGGTATTTCTATTCTCTGCCTTTCGATTCCCAGAAGCCCATAGAACCTATTAAGTAGCACTTCTTTTAGGATAAATATGCAGTCGTTTGTTCCAGGATGTATTATATCATACGATCTTATGTGGTTATACCTTGTGTGATAGTGCACAGTCAGCCCAGTCCCTCTAAAGAAATCCATGAAAGGGTCCACCCGTTCGCCGTTTATAATTTTATAAATGTTAACATTTGAACAAAACACGTCTTTCTTCTTGGCAACTACTCTGTGGAAGATATGTTTTAGAACTAACTTTATATAGTTGGTTCGTAATCTGAACCGATCGAGCCAGCAATGTTGAATCCCTGGATTTGCATTTTTGATCGAATAATCAGGGTGGTGATATTCCCTTTCAGTGTAATAGCGAAGAAAAACACCTCCCCTAACCAGCGCCCAAAGACAAATACCATTGTACGTATAATCAAAGAGGTTATTTTCTTTTTCAAATTTCAGGAACTCTTCAAGTTTGTCCATTACTTCTATTTCTCATTTTTGATTTCCCCTTCAACTTCAATGTTTCGATATAATCTCCAACAATGCCTTCAGCAATTTTTACCGAATCATGCCATTTCAAAACATATTCGCGAGATTTAATCGCTTTTTGTTTCAACAATTCTCTATTTTCAATATGCGCCTTTAACACCTCATAAATAGTATCCGGCGTAATCTTTATAAAAGGCAGGTCTAAAAACATCTCTTTAGGTATATATTTCATATCTTCATCTCGTATATACACCGCAACAGGTTTTCCCATAGCCATGCATTCCACAGCAAATCCGCCATACCAACCAGCTAACACTTGATCAATTACGATATCTGCATCTTTATATATCTCTAAAGCCTCTGAATTAGGTGTATTTTCTACCAGTAACAAATGAACAGGGTGTTTCTCATCAATCAACCTGTTTATTGCACCTAAAACAATATCTGTTCCCTTAACCGATCTTTTGCTTGGGGCATGAACTATATTTAGCAGTTCCTTGTTATAATCACTATAAAAGGGTACAAAATCCTCTATTTGCAGCTTAGTTAAAGGACGAAATTTCGTTCTTTCAGGTAAAACCGGCATTAAATCTGGTTGCGTTGTATATATCCTATCTGCATACTTATCAAACAATGCTATATTTCTTACTTTATTACGATCATTTTCTTCATTTTTTTCTCTGTCTTCATTAAGAAAATAAGTTATTTTGTGATGGTTAAGGCAGTACGAAGTTTGCCTGGCATCACTCCCTTGATAAGTCACACATACAACTTTCTTGAATAGTTTCAGTAACATAAATTCCAAATATCGAAGAAACGTAAATTTTCTGACATTAGAGAACAGCGATCTTCCAAAATTATAGTGAAATACATCGTATTCCCTGATTGCTTTTACAAAAAAATTGACATAAAATTTAAAGACATCAAATATATTTTTTCCGATTGGCAAATCTAATGCCTCATCATAACATTTTCCAGCAATTATGTGAGTTTCTGTCACTATAACTTTACTTTGATATCCTAGACGCCTTTCTCCTTTTGAAAGATTCCATGCGTTCATTCCAACATAAGTCGGCAAATGAACAATCTTCATTTTTTATACCTCCTGCGGCTATTTTTAACTGCCCACTATTATTTGCACCTGTTCTCAATCAAGTCAATAAACTGCTGAGCAATATTTTCGTAATTATACTGTTCAATATACTCCATATTTGGCTCAAATCGTGGCGGTTTATTATTGATAAAACGCTCATATTGTTCTACAATATATCCTTTCAAAACCGGGTAATCAACTTTATCATTCGCTTCTTCCCACACGATGCCGTTATTAGCTTCCGTAATTATTTCTTTAAGCTTACTGTTTGCTAAGTTTCCTGTAATCGCACATACGATTGGCTTGTTTATCATTAAATATTCTAAAAACTTCCCTGTAATTACATCTGTATAACCGTTAAAATTCCATGAAGCTAAAAGTAAGAGAGAACTGTTTATTTGAAGCTCCAATGATCTTCTTCTATCAATGAAACCATGAACATTGACCGCTTCTGCCAAATCATATTTTTCAACCTGCTGCATAAAATCAATTTCAGACCTCCCAGCGTAGTTAATAACTATATAATTCTTATCAATATACTTCTCGTTTATAAGTTCGCTTATCGCTTTAAAAACAACACTTAAATCACTTCTTCCCTTATATAGCAATCCTGCATATGTAAGTGTAAACTTTGCGAGCGGGGCCATGCCTATATCCTGTAAATCATCTCTGTCAAAACCATTACACATTGCGTACAGTTTCCCTCTGTGTTTTTCTTCAAAACCTTTTATGCACATATCCGTCACGCCAGTAATAATGTCCGCTGTTTGTATCGCTTTGCTAATGAGCTTGAAATACTTACTATGCTTGGGGGGGGTAACAGGTGTTACGACAGGGTCACGGAAATCTGCTATCCAAAAAGCCTTTGGCCATCGTTTTTTTAATTGGCTTCCGATTATATGCGAAGAAAATGGGCCATATGTTGAAAATATCATATCACAATTATTTATTCTGGATTTTATTATCTTTTCACTGTTGTGAATATAATTCTTTGTATTTATTGCATCTAATAATAGCCCGCATAATAGTGCATAAAGACATTTGCTAATGAACACAAGAGATTTCCTCCATAAAAAAAGTTTTGTTATATTTATGATATTTATATCACCATTCTTTTCTTTTTCAACTTGAAGTTCATCTATGCTCGTTATTTTAATGCCTAACTTGGATATCAAATTTCTAAGCTTACTTATATATCCAATATAGCTAATGGTTATATGTTTATCGACATATTTTAAATCCTTCCGCAATATAGTATCAATAACATCATTATGTTCCAGTTCTTTAGATATTACAGTAATATTGTAGTTGCCGGCTAATTTAAAGTGCTTAGCTAATTTTGTGCTCCTGACAGCAGCAATACGATTATTAGGAGCGAAAAATTCTGATACAATAACAATGTCTTTCAACGTCATCCTTTCTATTTTTCCAAAAAAATAGAATTCATATTTAAAATTTTAAGGCTCTCATAAAACACTGGATAAACATTGTCGGCAGCGCACTTGCGTTCCCAAGATTCTCGTGCATTTTTGCGGTAGATTTCATACTCGTGGTCTGGCATTGCATAGAACTGCCGGAAAGCTCCAGCAATCTTTGCGGGAGCTACATTCTTGGGCAATAGCAGCCCATTTTCACCATGTTCTACAATTTCCGGTATACCGCCCACTGCTGTTGCCGTCACTGGCGTGCCAAAAGAAAGTGCTTCCATAATAGATACAGGAACACCTTCACTCTCACTTACATTTACAAAGAGATGAAATGGGTTGTCTTTGCAGTAAACCAGATAGTCACCATTAGGCATAAAACCTTTCCATTCATACTGTACATTAGTCATCTGCCTCAATTTTGCCTCAGCATGCGCCTGATGCTGAGGCAACAACTCACCGGAGCCAAAATGTATCCACTTAATCGGTATATCGTGAACCAAAGCCAGCGCATCTATAATCAGATGAACGCGCTTTACTAAAACAACATTGGAACATGAAATAATACGTAAAGTTTTGCGATTGTCTGGCATAGCTATACCCAAATTTCGTGTACCCAACCGTGCCAGCGTGATTTTCTTCTTGTCAATTTCATAACGCTCAAGAAGATAACGACAACCATCTTCTGAAATCGGATAGAAGCATTGGACTTTTTTAGCAAAAACCTTTCTCATTGGAATATATCCATATTCCGCCCTTTCTTGATAAAGATCATACCCATGGCATCTTGACACAACCATACTGTTGGGAAAATGTTTTTGCAGTAGCAGTGCGACATATGCATGAATGTGCATCCAATACGCGTAAAAAATTAACCGCTGGTCTTTTTTGATACCTTCCTGTTTTAGCTTTCCAAGAATAAAACGATAAGCCTGTCTGCCACGATACATAAAGCCAAGCAATGACCGTAACGTGGAAAAACGCAGTTTACCAGATAAAGCTAAACGTCCCATCTCTGCCAATGTCGTGCCGCGCCATACTATACTTAAGCTTACCGGTACATTCCTTGGTGTTGGGCGCGGTAGATCGCCAACTAAATAGCTACGACAATTTCCAGGCAGCACATGACAAACAGCATCTTCCGCCCCATCAAGGGCAAATATTAGGGTGGGGCGCGTGTGATAAAGAATCTCAGTTTCTAAGAATGCTTCGCGCTTTTCGGTGTAAGGGAACAGGTTAGTAAGCAGTACAATTGTTTCACTCACTTTTGGATTCATGTTAAAACTCGCCTACTGTTCAACCAAATGAATAAATTGGATGCTTAACTGCCAATTCAGAATTGGTACAAAATTCCATTTTGTTAAATGATTGTCGGCACACAATTTTGCTCTTCTGTGAGTAAAACATCTTCAATTCCAATAATCATAGCAACTGTTTACCTTGT
>Ga0209755_10005430_pt1 | contig 14508 bp, 9 predicted proteins | sample TergutCo191P1_FD_187301 | JGI IMG/M metagenome (GOLD analysis project Ga0209755, IMG submission 187301) | Cornitermes sp. P1 segment gut microbial communities from Petit-Saut dam, French Guiana - Co191P1 (SPAdes) (version 2) | ecosystem: Host-associated > Arthropoda: Insects > Digestive system >... | reverse complement strand
ACTTGCAGAAGAAGGCATGAGCATTACTTTCATTTCATCTGAAATCGAAGAGATGGTGCGCACCTGCTCACGTCTGATCGTCATGAGGGATCGTAATGTTGTAGGCGGATTGGCAGGCAATGAAATAACGCAGGGTAATATAATGCACACTATTGCGGGAACTTTCGAGAACACAGAGGGAGCGGATAATGAGTGAATCCCGCGGCGCTGTTAAAAAGATAGGCGCGGCGCATCCGGCAGGCGCGAAATTTAATTTTATACTCATGCCCGTAGCTGTTTTACTTTTGTTACTGGGAATCAATATTATCGCGGATATTATCAGGCTTGGTTTACCCAGCGCTTTTAACTTCTTCATAATTGAATTCAGATTAAATAATCTTGGTAACAGAGTGCTGGGCGGAAATCCAATCAGCATTTTAAACCTTGCTTCCGAACTTGCGATTATTTCTATCGGAATGACGCTTGTAACCGCTTCTTCGCGCGGACAGGATATCGGGGTTGGCGCTGTCGCGGCTATCGGGGCGAGCGTTTTCGTCTATGTAATCCGGCTGAGCTCAGATGTTACGCTTCTTTGGGTACTTTTAGCTTTTGCGGCAAGCATAATTGCCGCTATGCTTTGCGGTGTCTTTAACGGCGTTTTAGTCGCCAAGTTTAAAATACAACCGATGATAGCGACTCTGATCATGTTTACATCCGGCCGTTCAATAGCTTACGCGATTAACGGCGGAGCGTCTCCCAAAGTTTTTGATGATATTACTCTGCAAATCGGCGGCTTTATTCGCGGCGTTCCGGTTCCAACTCCGATTTTCATTGTGATGTTGTACGGCTTAATCTTTTTCCTGATTTTTAAGTTTACCAATCTGCGGCTGTATGTGCAGTCAGTAGGCATTAACGAGAAGTCCGCCTACTTAAACGGGATTAATCCCGCCGTAATAAAAATATTGACTTTTGTCATTATAGGGTTCTGTGTCGCCGGAGCCGGAGTCATAAATGCCTGCAGAATGCAAAGAGTGGATCATCTGGCTATATTGGGCGGTATTGAAATGGATGCGATTCTGGCGGTCGCGATCGGCGGGAATTTATTAAGCGGCGGAAAATTCAGCATAATAGGCTCTATAATCGGCGCTTACACAATCGAAACGTTAAATGTAACTCTGCTCAGGCTTGGAGTTTTACCGGAACCGATTAGGGTTTATAAAGCGACATTCATCATATTACTTATGGTTCTTAGCTCGCCTGTTATCAAAAACTTTATTTCCCAAATGTGGAGCAGGTTAACCGCTAAACATGATCTGGCCGCTGATAATACTCAGATAAAGGAGGAAGGTTAATATGAAAAATAATTCTTCCTTTGTTAATAAATGTATTTCGAAGCTAAAACAGTGTGTACATAGTTTCACCGGAAAAATTAATCAGCTAACGGATTCTAATCTGCTGCTGCTGATTGCAGTTTCCATTTTCATTGTTTTATATGTGTTCGCAATGATTTTTTTTGGCGGCGGCTTTGTCAGATTCCAGGGTTTTTTTGATTTATTCAATAACAATGCGTCTCTGCTAATCCTTGCCTGCGCCTTAAGCATTGTAATGGTCGGGGGCGGCATTGACATTTCTGTCGGCGGCGTTGTTGCCCTTGTTACCGCGGCATGCGCGGTTTATCTTGACTCCGGCACAGGTAATATTTTTACGTCAATTTGCATAGCTTTGGGTATCGGTCTGACGTTCGGGCTGGTTCAGGGCTTTTTAGTGGCGTATATGAATGTGCAGCCGTTTATTATTACTTTAGCCGGAATGTTTTTTGCCAGGGGAATGGCGACCGTTATCACAGCAAACTCACATACGGTTAGGCTGGAAAGTTTTGTTCAGCTTAAAAGTATCAGGGTGGAAATTGATTTTTTGGGCTATGTTGCCAGAAATGGCAATTTAATCCCCGCGACAATTGACATAGGTGTTTTTATCGCGATATTTTTTATTGTAATTATCGCTGTTGTTCTAAAGTGGACAAGGTTTGGACGCAATTTATACGCTATCGGCGGCAACAGCCAAAGTGCGCTAATGCTTGGGATTAATGTTAACCGCACCAAATTTTTCTCTTATGTGGTTTGCGGGTTCCTTGCCGGTATCGCGGGATTTGTTTTTCTTTTAAAAGCAGGCTCCGGTTATTCGCAGCATGCCTTTATCTTTGAAATGAAGGCTATCGCCGCGTCCATAATCGGCGGCACGATGTTAACCGGCGGCGTTGGAAATATTATCGGCTCGCCTATCGGCGTTTTGGTATTAATGACGATTGAAACCATCGTCAGAGGTTCAGGTATAACTGCCGGCGGCAGGATATGGCTGCAGGATGTAACAACAGGAACGATACTTTTCCTTGCGCTTATGCTGCAAAGCGTGATTCTCTCGCACCGCGGCAGCGCGGCTATCGAACCTTCGGTTCGCGCAGTAAGCAGCTTTAAAAAGAAGATTTTTAAATGGTTTAAGTCATCCTGATAATGCGGTCACAGGATATTTTCCGTATTCATTTTTCTCTTTTAGCAATATCGACCGAATGTCTTTCCAGAATTGTGCATGGCAGGCAGATTTTTTTAACGCTTTTTTTATTGTGATTTATTTGGTTTATTATTATTTCTGCGCAGCGCCTTCCAATTTCGTTAAGAGGCGGCTGAACTGTGGAAAGCGCCGGCACATATCCCTGACTGATGCTCCTGTTGTCAAATCCAAAAAGAGAAATATCTTTTCCGATTTTTAAACCGCGTTCGGCGGCTTGTTCATAAACGCCGCAAGCCATCATATCGTTAAACGAAAAAATCGCTGAAACTTTTTTGTCCAGAAGCTGAGCCGCGAGGCGGTAACCTGAAATCCTGTCCCAGTCGCCATAAAGTATCATCTCTTTTTTTTCTTTGATATTGTTTTCAGAAATCGCGGCAAGAAATCCATTATACCGCGCTTTGGTGTGATAGCTTGACGCGGGGCCGCAAATAACTCCAATATTGCGGTGGCCTTTGGCGATAAGCAGTTCCGTTACGTCTTTTGCGGCTTTTTCATCATTATAAATCACCGACGGAAAAATATTTTTTTTCGGGTAACAGTAAGCGTATACAAACGGGATATAAAGCCGCGCCGGCAGATATGTAATTTCGCGGCAATGGTAGCCGACATAAACAATGCCTTCCACTTGTTTCGCGTTCATGCTTTGTATCATTGAATCCAAAAGTTCGTGATGTTTCGGCGTATCGGTAAAATCGTTGTTGTAGCGTTTAAAAAGCCTCATGTTGCCGAGAATTATTTCATATCCGTTTTCTTCGCAGTACGAATCTATGCCGTCTACAATTTCCGGCGTGTTAAAAACAGTCAGGTCTTCTGTGATGATGCCAATTGTGTTTGTTTTTTTCTTTTGTAGATTTTGCGCGAGGGTATTGGGCATGTAATGAAGGCTGCGGGCAAGCTCAATTATTTCCCGCGCTTTTGCTTTGCCTGCGGCTCCCTGCTTTCCGTTTAAAACATTTGAAACTGTAGCCGCGGAAACGCCGGTTATCCTGGCGATTTCCTTAATTGTTACCATACAATTATTTTAATTGTTATGGTATCATAAAAAAAGACCCCCAGTTGACGCTGGGGGCAGAAAGTCCGCGTTAATGTGCACGAGACAAGTCTCTAACGCAGCCATTCTTAACATATCTAAATTTAACATAAACAGAGTGAGTAATAGGTATCATCAAGGTATCATTTTTTATTTTGCATATTGATTTTTGGAAATTCTTCTGAATTATTGTACTAACATTTTGTAGAGTAATTTGCGTTTTTTATTTTTTTCAGAAATTCCAAGTTTACGGTAAATTCCCGACAGGCATGTTTTTACACGGCTTACGGAAAGAAAAACCTTGTCCGCGATTTCCTTATTGCATAACCCATTCGCGGCGTTAAGCGCAACAGTAAGTTCTTTTTCTGTCAGCATAGCGGAAACCGCTGACAGAGGAGGGTCCTCCAGCGTTTCTTTTTGCCGCGCTTTTGCGGATATCGCTATGCGAAGAAAATTAAGAACGCGCATCCGAAACTCTTCAATGTCATAGGGTTTTGTTATGTAATCATTGCCGCCCGCTGATAATCCGGCTAAAATGTCGGCGCGTTCTGTTTTTGCCGTCAGAAACAGCGCGCAGACGGGGTTTGACGGGGTTTCGCATAACATCCGCAGCTCAGAAAGAAAATCGACGCCGCTTCCGTCCGGCAGCATAATGTCAAGAACAGCGACATCAGGACGGACTGTTGTTATGTGTAAACGCGCCTGCGCGATGCTTTCCGCTGTAAGGACTTTGACGCCTTCATTTTCCAGCATTCTGCGGTTGATGTCCAGTATTTTCGGATTATCTTCAACAAGAAGCACTATTCCCTTATTTTGCATTTTATTCTTCTTTGCCGCCGCATGGCTTTAGTCCGGCAAGTCCGCGTAAAATTACCGTAACGCAGGTGCCTGTATCTGCCTGCGTTGCAGCTAACGCATTGTTTTCCGCTGATTTTCCGTTTTGTACGCTGATATCTCCGCCGTGGAGTATCGCGATTTCTTTGCAGATTGAAAGGCCGATTCCGCTGCCGCCCTGGTTTCCGCTGACTCCGCGATCAAAAATGCGCGGCATTATTTGCGGATCAATGCCTGTTCCGTCGTCGCTTATGGTAATCTTTACGCCGGGCGAATTTATCCGGGCCTGAAGCTTCGGCGCGGGGAGCTTCTTAACATCAGTTTGTATATCAGAGTTTATTGTTTCAACGCTTAGTTTGATTGTCTTCGCGTCCGAGTGAATTATCGCGTTATGCAAAATATTCCAGACAAGCTGCGTCAGCGCGTCCGCGTAGCCTTGTATTTCCTGTATTGAATCCGCGGTTAGAACTATTAATTTTTTTCCTTTCCGCGAAGCGACAGGTTCCATTAAACGTGCAAGGCGCGTACAGAGATCGGCCATATTAACAGGCAGGCTTTTACGGATTTCATCTTTGTCTGTTTCATGAGCGCCGCGCGGCGATACAACGCTCATCAATATTTTTAAAGTGCCGTCCGCCATTTGCGCGAGCCGCTTAGCTTCATCGCTGATTGTCACAAGATCGGCGGCTGTTTGTTCGGTTACGCCCGGCGCTCCGGCTGACGATGCCTGCCGTATCTGTTCTACCGCGTACTGGGCATACGTTGACATCACAGTAAGCGGAGTGCGCATCTCATGACTCATCCCCGCGAACAATTCGCTTTTCATTTTATCGTATTCTTCAATCTGTATGCGCGCTGTTTCAAGTTCCTTTAAACGTTGAATGTAAATTCTTAAATGCAGACCCATCGTAACGCCCAGCGCGGCGCTGACAATAATAAAACTGATTATTACGTCGGACATAATATCAGCGTCCGAATCAAGAAAATTTATTGTCTGCGGATGATAATGAGCGAAAATACATAATGATATATAAACGGCAGCTTCTACCGCCGTTATTATAATCATCTTTTTTCCGTCAAGCATAAAAACCGTAAATAAAACAGCAAAGACAAAGTACAAAGGCATTCCGCTGTGATAACCGCCGCCGCTGAAAAAAATCGCCGGGAATAAAATTAAAAATATGCAGATAACAGAGATCGTATAACAGAGCTGATATTTTCCGCTTACATATGAGTAGAGTAAAAGCGCCGCCGATAAAACCATCGTAACCATATTTAGAAGAAAGTTGGCAAGGCCTGCGCCGATAAAAACCCCGGTAACTCCGGCGGCCAGACTGATAAGAGTTCCCGCGGCTGCCATTATGTTAAACATCCTGACGCGGAATTCAAGCTGCGCACCGAAGAGTTTTTGCGTTGTTCTTTTTAAGATTTTTATCATTTATATATGTTATTTTATCAGGTTATTTAATTTTCTCCTATAAACAGAGGCGATGTATTATATTTCAAATTTTTATCCTTTTTTTTCTAGAATGTAATAATATTTTTCTTTTATTCAGTCAAAATATCATGATTTGTACTTGACAAGAATGGAAATGAAGCTAATGATATATTTATCGATTTTACCTAAACGTTTAGGTAAATAATAATTTTAGGAGGAAAATGTTATGAAAAAAATCGCGATTATTGGTGTAATTCTGCTTTTAATTGTCAGTATTTTTGCTTTCACCGGCTGCAAAGGCGGTGCCGCAAAAAAAGTTCAGATTACATATTCATTCTGGGGAACCCCGCAGGAAGCGGCGGAAGTCCAGCTAACAGCGGACAAGTTTAACGCGCAGCAGGACAGGATTCAGGTTACTGTTATGCAAATTCCGCGTGACGGTTATGAAGCCGCGCTGACCACGAGAGCGGTTTCCGGCACGCTTCCTGACTGCGGAATTCTCGCCGAAGGCGTTATCCTGCAATTTGCGACTGACGGCATACTGGCGGATGTATCGGGAATGTACGGCGCGGGCGAATCAAAACCGCTTGACAGCCTCGCGTTTAGAAGCCCGGACGGCAAGATTGTAGCTTATTCTGTCGCAAACGAAATTCTTTTACTTTATTACAATAGGGCTATGTTCGACGCCGCGGGTATTGCTTATCCGCCGGCAAGCGCCGCTAACGCGTGGACATGGGATCAGTTTGTTGATGTCGCGAAAAGACTTACCCGTGACGCAAACGGCAGAACCCCCAATGACGCCGGGTTTGACCGCAACCAGATCAGGCAGTACGGCGCGATGGTTGATACCCTTAACTGGCAGCTTGAAGTCTGGGCGCTTAGTAACGGCGGCGGATTTTATAACACTAACGGAACGGAAGTCTGGTTTGATAGAGATCAAACAATCGAAGCAATTCAGAGAGTCGCCGATCTTCACCTTGTAAATAATGTAGCTCCTTTAAGCCCCGGTCTTTCAGATGATGGTATTCAGCGTTCAATTCTTACCGGCACTGTCGCAATGGCGACTGCCGGTCAGTGGAATGTCGGAACAGCGTTCCCCGGCTCCGGTATTAATTACGGCGTCGGCGTTCTTCCGCATATGGGAACTAAAGTTACAATTAACACAGGCGGCGCGAACGTAGTATTCGCTCAGTCCAAAAATCAAGCGGCGGCTATGGAATTCCTTAAATGGTACGCGCAGGAAGAAAATTCATGGGGTTTGATCGAAAGCGGTATTTGGATGCCTGTGCTTGAAAAATATTACACCAACGAAGCTGATACAAGAAGATGGATTAGCAACCCGAATTTCCCGCCATACGCCGAATATAAATCAGCGGTTGTAGATTACGCAAGAACCAACGCAAGACCTACAGCGTGGTACTTTACACCTAACACAGCCGATGTGAACAATATTCTTTCGTCAATTTTAGGTCCTGTATGGACAGGCCAGCAGACCGCAAGACAGGCTATTACAGCGGCAATGCCTGCGCTGCGAAGAGCGCATGCGGGCAATTAAGTAAAGATTGTTAAACAGGAAATAAACCACAGAGGACACAGGCATCTGTGAACTCTGTGGCGGTTTTTTTACCGGACATCTCTGTGGAGATATTAATGGCTGACGGCGGAAAACTCAAAGCGTTTCGCTCAATAGCGGCTACAAAAGCCGCGAAACAGGAAGCTAAAGCCGCGTATCTTTTTTTAATACCGGCGTTTATCGGCCTTACGGTTCTTACTTACGGACCGTTACTTGCGGTGTTTGGGTTAAGTTTTTTCAGATGGAGAGCGACAGCTCCCGCGCCGACGTTTGTCGGGTTTCAAAATTTTATCAGACTTTTTACAGAAGATTTCTTTTTTATCGATTCAATCAAAGTAACAGCTTTTTTTTCATTGATTGCCGTTATCGGCTCTTTGATATATTCATTGATGGTCGCGATTCTTTTAAACCGCAAAATTCCCGCAAGAGGTTTTTTCCGCGCTGTTTTTTATCTGCCGTATGTCCTGCCCGCTGTCGCTGTTTATATCGGCTGGTCATGGCTTTACGACGGTAATTTCGGTTTAATTAATTATATTTTAAGCGAATTAGGCATTAACAGCATACATTTTATCGCTGACACAAAATGGGTGGTTCCGGCACTTGCTTTAATATCAGTATGGCTTTCCGGAAACTTGATCGTTATTTTTCTTGCCGGACTTCAAAATGTGCCGCGCGTTTATTACGAAGCCGCGGAAATCGACGGAGCGAATTACTGGCAGAGGCTTATCAATGTTACTCTTCCATGTATGTCGCCGATAATTTTTTATAATTTATTGATGGCGCTGGTGACAAATATGCAGATAGTTACTCCCGCGCTTGCGCTGACCCGCGGAGGCCCCGGAAATTCTTCAACGTTTATGACTTATCTTATGTACCGTAACGCGTTCATTGACGGGCAGCTCGGTTATGCCAGCGCGATTTCATTTATATTTTTTATTATTGTAGCGGTATTTACCACAATAATTTTTATTACGTCTAAAGAATGGGTTTTTTATGAGGGAGATAAATGAGCAGTAACCCGCTTCAGCAGCGTGAAAAACGCGCAAAGATAATTAATAACTTTGCGTTTGCGGCTACAATTATAATCGCTATTCTTGTCATGTTTCCGATTTGGTGGATTATCCGTTCAAGCCTTATGAACAACGCGGAGTTGTACAAAATACCTCCTCATATTGTACCGCCAAGCTGGCTTTTTTCCAATTATCCGAAAGCGATGAATCACTTTCCGTTTTGGCGTTATCTCTTTAATACAATGACAATTATTGTTCCATCCGTACTGTCGGGAACAATCACAGCCACAATGTGCGCTTACGCTTTTGCGCGTTTAAGATTTCCCGGAAAAAAATTTCTTTTTTCGCTGTGCGTAGGTTCAATGCTGCTTCCCGCGATGGTGACATTAATCCCTCTTTATATAATGTGGTCAAGAACGCCGCTAATGGGAACGTACTGGCCTCTTATTCTGCCGTTTCTTTGCGGCGGCGGCGCTTTTAATATTTTTCTTATCAGGCAGTTTATGCGCACAATTCCGATGGAGCTGGATGAAGCGGCTTATATTGACGGCGCCGGATATGGGACAATATTAGTTAAGATTATTGTTCCTGCCGTGAAACCCGCGATGATTGTAGTCGCTTTGCTTTTGTTTATCATGCTTTGGAACGATCTTTTACAGCAGACAATATATATTCATCAGACAGAAATGTTCACAATCGCGATTGGGTTAACGCAGTTTAAAGGATCATTAATGCAGGACTGGGTTATGCTTATGTGCGCTACATGCATGTCTTTTATTCCCGGAGTAATTTTCTTTTTAATAGGACAAAGATATTTCATGGAAGGCATAGTCTTAACCGGAATGAAAAATTAATAAGGTATTACAAGGGAGAATAATTTATGAAACAATCGTTACCGCTTTCTGATATCAATATTAACGATTCCTATTGGAACAGGTACACAAAATTAATTCCCGATAAGGTAATTCCGTATCAATGGGAAGTTTTAAACGATCGCTTAAGCGATGCGCCTCCAAGTTACTGCCTGCAAAATTTCAGGAGAGCGGCGGGCGAGGAAGAGGGCAGGCATCAGGGGATGGTCTTTCAGGATTCCGATGCGGCAAAGTGGCTTGAGGCGGTCGCGTACAGCCTCGCGAGCCGGAGCGATCCTCAGCTTGAAAAAACCGCCGACGAAGTAATTGCTTTAATCGGCAGGGCGCAGGAAAAAGACGGATATTTAAATACATATTTTTCTCTTAACTACCCTGATGAAAAATGGAAAAATTTGATGGAAGGCCATGAGCTTTACTGCGCAGGGCATTTAATAGAAGCGGCTGCCGCGTATTTTGAAACGACAGGCAAAAAGGCTCTTCTTGATATTGCCTGCCGCCTCGCAGACCTTATCTGTAAAACATTTGGTCCTAAAGACACTCAAATGCACGGATACCCTGGACACCCGGAAGTTGAGCTTGCCCTTGTTAAGCTTTACCGCGTAACAGGCGAGCCGCGTTATCTTGATACCGCGAAATATTTTGTGGACGCGCGCGGCGGAAAGCCGAATTATTTTTTGGAAGAAAAAAAGAAACCGGGCTTTAGATCAGTCTGGGGCGGATCGCACGGCTTTGATCCGAATTATTTTCAATCGCATCTTCCGGTACGCGAACAGAAAACGGCGGAAGGCCACGCTGTTCGCGCGTTGTATCTTTACAGCGCGATGGCCGACCTTGCGCAGGAATTTAATGACAGCTCACTTTTGGAAAGCTGCCGGATTCTCTGGGATAATATCGTGCAAAAGCGGATGTATATCACAGGAAGCATAGGCTCATCAGGCGCGTTTGAACGCTTTACAACGGATTACGATCTTCCCAATGATTCAAATTATTCGGAGACCTGCGCTTCAATCGCGCTTGCGATGTTCGGCATGAGAATGGCAAAAGTAACAGGAGACGCTTCTTATTTTGATACCGTGGAGCTTGCTCTTTACAATTCTGTAAGAAGCGGCATCTCGCTGGAAGGCGATCGCTATTTTTATGTTAACCCGATGGAAGTATGGCCGCATACATGCATGGATTTCACTTCCCGTTCACATGTTAAACCGGTGCGCCAAAAATGGTTTGACTGCGCCTGCTGTCCGACAAATGTTGCGCGTATTTTCACAAGCCTTGGTCATTACATTTATTTTAAAGACGGCGATGAGTTATTTATAAATATGTTTATTCAAAATGATACGTCATTTGATCTAAACGGAAAAAAAGCAAAACTGTCCCTGACTGCTGATTATCCAAAATCAGGAAATATTAAAATAAAAATAAATTTAAACGAAGGCTCATTTCCTTTGAATATCAGGATACCTTCATTTGCGGAAGATTTTAATGTAAAGGTTAACGGTAAATCGATGCAAAGCGATAAGGAATCTTTGTCAGGAAATAATTATTTCAGGATAGAAAAAGCCAGCAATGATGATGAAATTTCTGTTTCGTTTTTAATAAAGCCGCGCATTATTTACGCTAACCCTAAAGTTCATTACAACTGCGGGAAGGCCGCGATTGCGCGAGGCCCTGAGATTTTCTGCTTTGAGGAATGTGACAACGGCGAAAACCTCGCCTCTCTTTCGCTTGATACGAAAAGCCCGCTTAAAGAAATCTGGCGCGATGATCTTCTTGGCGGTCTTATGACGATTAAAGCAAAGGGTAAAAGGCTCGTTGAACCCGCGCAGCCTGAATCGTTCTCAGAAAAATTTTCGCCGCAGACGCAGGATGTTGAGCTTACCGCGCTTCCTTACGGTTTTTGGTGCAACAGAACGCCCGGTGAAATGCTTGTGTGGATAAGAACGTAACGGCGAAAAGCGCGGTATCCGCTTATTATTAAATCTCTACAACTCCGTCATAAATTGTCACGCAGTCGCCTGTCATATAAACAGTCTCATCGGTGTAATTGACGATAAGGTCGCCGCCCGGAAGCTGAGCTTTAATGTCCCTGCCTTTGTCGCAGTGCAGATTTAAAACAGCGGCGGCTACCGCGGCGCAGGCTCCGGTTCCGCAGGCCTGGGTTTCGCCGCTTCCGCGCTCCCAGACACGGATCTTTAAATGGTTTTTATCCATGATTTCGACAAACTCCGCGTTGACTCTGTCGGGAAACAGCGGATCGTTTTCGAATAACGGACCGGTTTCCTGAAGGTTCAAGGAATCAACGCTTTCGCAGAATACAACAGCATGAGGATTTCCCATTGATACGCATGTGATTTCATATTCTTTGCCGCTTATGTTTACCATTCTCGCTACGGCGTTTTCGCCGGAAAGTTTTACGGGGATTTTTTCAGGATGCAGTTCCGCGCGCCCCATGTTTACCTTTACAGACGATACTTTTCCGTTTCTTGTAAAAACTGTTAATTCCTTGATTCCGCTGCGGGTTTCGATTCTCATATCACGCTTATTTACGATGCCGTTATCAAAAAGATATTTCGCGACGCAGCGGATAGAGTTTCCCGCCATGCCGCCTTCGCTTCCGTCAAGATTGAAAATTCTCATTCTTGCATCCGCGGTTTCTGACGGTAAAATTAAAATAACGCCTTCGCCGCCGATTCCCGTGTGCCTGTCAGAAAGCAGCGCGGAAAGCGATTCCGGCGAATTAATTTCAAGAGCCTGATCTCCTGACGCGGCAAGGCAGTTAATATAGATGTAATCATTGCCTGTGCCGTGCATTTTTGTAAACGGAAGTTTTATCCTGTCTTTTCTTAAATTATTAATGTCAACTAACTCTGTGTTTATTTCGCTGTAATCGGATAAAAGCGAATCCGCGAGCGCGTTAGCTGTATCGATCGATGTAAGGCATGGAACACCCAAAGCGACAGCTTTTCTGCGAAGCTTGACATCATCAAAGGCCGGGTCTCTTCCTTTTTCTGATGTTGAAATAATGTAGCTGATATTTCCGCCGGCTAAAAGCGTTTCCGTGTTAGCCTGCGGATTTTCAAATATTTTATCAATAGGATCAACTTTAAAGCCTTTTTTTGAAAGAAAGCGCGCGGTGCCGCGCGTTGCGTGAAGCGTAAATCCCAGTTTTAAAAATTTCTGCGCCATACCGATAATTTCACCCTTGTCGCCGTCTTTTATTGTTAAAAGCACTCCTCCTTGTTTTTTCATTTTGTAGCCCGCGGCGACAAGGCCCTTGTAAAGCGCTTCCTGAAGATTTTTTCCAAGTCCTAAAACTTCCCCTGTTGATTTCATTTCAGGTCCAAGGTGAGTATCAAGACCCGCGAGTTTTTCAAATGAAAAAACAGGAACCTTCACCGCGACATACGGAGGAATTTTCGCGATGCCCGAAGTATAACCAAGAGCGGATAATTTTTCTCCTACGCTGACTTTTGTCGCAAGCTCGCACATAGGAACCCCTGTCACCTTGCTGATATACGGAACCGTCCGCGACGCGCGAGGATTAACTTCGATTACATAAATTTCATTTTCATAAAGCACGTATTGAATGTTTACAAGCCCCTTTACGTTAAGAGCCATGCAGATTTTTTTTGTCGTTTCATAGATATTTTCAGCTAACGCATCGTCAATATCCAGCGCCGGGTAAACCGCTATGCTGTCGCCGGAATGAACACCTGTGCGCTCAATGTGTTCCATGATGCCGGGGATTAACATATCAATTCCGTCGCAGATTGCGTCTACTTCAATTTCTCTTCCGCTTAAATATTTATCTATTAATACGGGGTTATCCTGCGTCTGGCGCAGAATTATTTCCATATATTCTTTGATGTCTTCGTTTGAAAACGCGATGATCATATTCTGGCCGCCAAGCACGTATGACGGGCGCATAAGCACCGGAAAGCCGAGCTTACCCGCGGCGTCGAGCGCCTGTACCTCCGTCATTACGCCGAAACCTTTCGGGCGTTTGATTTGCAGTTTTTCCAAAAGCGCGTCAAAGCGTTCCCTGTCCTCGCAAATATCAATGCTTTCCGCGGATGTGCCGATTATATTTACGCCGCGCTCATGTAGTTTTTTTGTCAGTTTGATCGCGGTTCCGCCGCCGAATGCGACAATAACTCCGATTGGTTTTTCAATTTCGATGATGCTCATTACATCGCCGATAAAAAGCGGCTCAAAGTACAATCTATCCGCAGTGTCAAAATCCGTTGAAACAGTTTCAGGGTTATTATTGATAACGATTACTTCGTAACCCATGCTTTTTAATGTCCACACGCAGTGAACACACGCGTAATCAAATTCGATGCCCTGTCCGATTCGTATCGGCCCCGATCCCAGAACCACGATTCGCTGTTTAACCGATTTTTCTATAAACGGAAGAGCTTCATTTTCGATGATAGAATCTTCCTCGCAAGCGTTATTTATCAGCGAATAAAAGTACGGGGTTTTCGCTTCGAATTCCGCGGCGCAGGTATCGACCATTTTATAGATCAGGGAGCGGGGTAGCTGGGAATTGAGACTTCCTCTATAAATATTATCCAAACAATTCAGAAACCAGCGGTCAACTTTTGTAATGTCGTATAACTCATCAATATCGATTCCTCTTTTAACCGCTTCGTACAAAACAAACAGGCGTTCATCGGTAACTGTGTTTAACATTTCGCGGATTTGTTCATCGCTTCTCGCGGCAAGGCGCGGCAGGCTTAGACTTGTAAGTCCTATTTCCGCGCCGCGCACCGCTTTTAAAAGCGTTTCCTCGAAAGTGTCAGCAATTGCCATTACTTCGCCCGTAGCTTTCATCTGCGTACCAAGTTCTTTACTGGCGTAAACAAATTTATCGAAAGGCCACTTTGGGAATTTGACGGCGACATAATCAAGCGCAGGCTCAAAGGCGGCGTAGGTGGTGCCTGTCACCGCGTTGACAATTTCATCTAACGTATAGCCAATTGCGATTTTTGTCGCTACTTTCGCGATTGGGTAGCCTGTCGCCTTGCTCGCGAGCGCCGAAGATCGCGACACGCGCGGATTTACTTCGATGACAGCGTACTCGAAGCTGTTTGGCTCAAGAGCCAGCTGTACGTTGCAGCCGCCTTCGACGCCTAACGCTTTGATTATGTCGAGCGCGGCGGAGCGGAGCATTTGGTATTCCTTGTCGGCAAGAGATACCAAAT
>Ga0209755_10005429_pt1 | contig 14508 bp, 8 predicted proteins | sample TergutCo191P1_FD_187301 | JGI IMG/M metagenome (GOLD analysis project Ga0209755, IMG submission 187301) | Cornitermes sp. P1 segment gut microbial communities from Petit-Saut dam, French Guiana - Co191P1 (SPAdes) (version 2) | ecosystem: Host-associated > Arthropoda: Insects > Digestive system >... | reverse complement strand
GATCGCAACAGGGGTGCTGGCCGGTTAGAGAAGGCCTCTTCTGGCAACAATTTTCCAAAAAACATAAATTTGCACAATTTTATGGGGGCATTGCCATGAAAAACCCCTGTTTTGTGGTATTTCTCGCAGGTTTGCCCGTTGCGGTGCCTCGACCCGGCTTAAACGGCGGCGGCTTAGCTCGGCTTTTCGGGGGAGATGGAGTTTGCGGGAAATGACAGGCTTTCATCGTCCGCGCGCAAAGCATCATCCCTTTATTCCGGTTGGGGCGGTTCTGGTTATCGGCCTTTTGCTTGCCGCCTGTCCCACAAGAAACGCCCCGCCATTGACGGGGTCGGTGGTCATAGTGGATAGGGACGGGATGCCTACCCACGAGCCCGAGCCGGGAGCAGTGCTGACCGCAGACACCAGCGCGCTGGGCGGTCACGGGGAAATCTCCTTCCAGTGGAGGCGCGGAAACGCCAACATCTCCCCGCGCGCCACCTTGGACGATTCTGAAGCCCCATCCAATCCGCACAACGGGGTCTATATTCTACAGGACGACGATGCCGGCTACACCATAACCGTTGTCGTATCCCGATCCGGCAATTCCGGCGCGATTATGAGCCTTCCAACCAGCCCCGTGCTTGGCGTGCCGCCTTACAGCGTTTCGGTAACGCCGCGGAATGTCGCCGCCTCGGTAATGCAGGGCGAAACTGCAACATTGGCATCGCTATTTTACGTTGTGGTAAAGGCGAAGAATGGAACCAGTGTCGGGGTAAGGCAGACCGTCGATTGGCACATTGAGAACGGACATGAACGGGGCAGCATCATCGGAGGCGCGCTCGAGGTTAATGACGACGCACCAATAGATTCGCAAATAATCGTCAGAGCCAGAGCAAGGAACACCGACATATACAGCGACAACGCAACCATTACAGTATCACCAGCTCCTAGAAACGTTGCCATAACGCCACATGGCACTTACGACAATCCTTTGCAAATGGAACGCGGCGCAACCAAGACATTTACAGCAACGGTAACTCGGGATGACGGGCTAATCGACGGCGTGCCCCAAGAGGTTACATGGGCAGTTACCCCGCGCATCGGAGTCTCAATGCTCGACGGCGTATTGCGGGTCGAGCCAACCGTACCAAACGGCGCGGAGTTGACCGTTACTGCAATGGCGGTTAACGGGGTAGAAGGCGCATCTTTCGTGATAGTCGTTTACGCGCCGGCCACAAGCATTTCCATCGGATCCCACCCCGCAGAAGTGATACGGGGCAGAAGCTTGCAGTTTAGCGCAACGGTACTGCCGCTGGCGGCAAGCCAAAGCGTTATTTGGGGAATCGCCTCGGCCGGGATCGGCGCTTTCATGCCTGAAATACCGGGCGTCGCCAGCATTGACGCGGAAGGGCAGTTGACCGTCGAGACAAGCGCGCCCGCGGACAAGATAATTTATGTCAGGGCTATGACAACTTGCAACCTGCGGTACGACATTACAACCGTTACCGTAATCGACGAATTCCGATACGGCATAAGCCTAAGCATAACCGCGACCCATGATTTCGGTTCCGTCAACGTTGGCTATTCTGCGGTAACGCCGCTAACGGTAACCGTAACCAACATTGGTACCCGGCCAACAGGCAACTTAGCCTTGGCGTTGTCCAGCATCGGCGAATTCGCGCTGTCCAGAATCGAGATACCAAGCATACCGGTAGACGATCATGCCACGTTCACGGTAGGGCCTAGGCAAGGGTTGGCAGCGGGCACTCACTCAGCCACCGTGATGGTTTATTCGCCCAATCCAAATCTGGAGAACCAAGGCTTTGACGTGCGGTTTACCGTGCTCCCAACTTACGACTGCGAGCACTGCAACGACCCCGGCTGCTCGGGATGCCATGGAAACATAACAATCGAAATCGGCGGCATAGAGGTGGAAGCAGACGCAGTTCCGCATTTTAGCGTTTTGGACACCCCCGCCCCGGTTGTCACCGTGGCTAACGCCGGCCAATTCGATTCCGGCACTCTCAGATGGTTCATTGGCAACAGCGCAATCCCAATCAATACTGGACCAAGCCTTGCCTTGGATTACAGCGTTCATGGCAACCGGATAGGGCGGCATTACATAGCGGTGGAAGGAACAGTGAACGGAGTGCCTTTCAGCAGGCGTATTGCTTTTACGGTGACGATGTAGGGGGCAGGAATGAAAAACACGCAAGCACGAAAAACAGGCAACCATAACGCAAATGTTTTCACCCTGTTGTTTGCCGCCGCATTGCTGCTTCTGTCAGGCTGCCAAAACCCGTTTCAACAGTCACCGGCAAGCGAGGCTGGAACGGGCTTCGTCTCGCTGTCGATTGCCGGACAGGAAACGGCGCAACGAGGCGCAACGCGGGCGATCCTGCCGGGCACAGTCAGGCAGGGGAATTTCGACAGAATCGATCTTGAGTTTACCGGGAACAGCGGGCGCGAGGAAAGAACATGGAGTGCCGCCACGCCGGATAACGAGCAACTGGTCGAGTTGGCCGAGGGGAACTGGGAACTAGTCGCAACCGCATTCAGCGGAGCCGATAGCGTGGCAACAGGCACCGCCCAATTCACGGTAAATCGGGGTGAAACCTCTTCCGTTCCCGTCGCTCTTGAGCCGATTCCAATAGGCAATGGGGTTTTCAGTTGGGAGATAAGCTTCTTTACCGACAACATCGACTCCGCCAAGATAGAAATCAGGCATTTCGATACCGATACTTTGCATGACACCATTGATATTTACGCTACTAGGATCGGCAGGCTTGAGACCGTACCTGCCGGAATATACCGTCTGATTATCAGGTTGTACAACAACGACGGGCAAAGCACGGTAGCGCGCGAAATCATGCACGTCTATCGGAACATGGAAAGCAGGTTTACGCACATATTCGATCCCAATGCCTTTCCCGTGCCGATGCAGTACATTATTTTGCGCACATGGAACCCAGCACTCAATACGTGGAACTTTGCGGCTCACGGAATCAGGGCGGGGCACTTTGACCTGCTGGTCAATGGCGTGACCGAGGATAATTTCAACGAAAGCGCCATTATTTACTGGCTCAATCGCCTGTCCCTAGATTTCGGGGCTCCCAATGACCTGCCCGGTTTGAAAGCCTTGGTCGATGCCGCATTGATCGGCTTGAAAAGCCAAGAAAGCGATTTTATTCGCGGGCTTGATTTTCAGAATGATTATGCCTTGCGGAACGCCATGCAATCTGCCATAGCCCCTCCGCAGGGGAACGGCACCCCCGTAACAGTTGGCTCGGAAGGCAGCGATATACTCGTAACCATAGGCGGCGTTTATGTCGTAAGGATCACCCCTCCCGAAGCCGGCATTATCCTGCACTTGGAGGACGGCCACTTCGGCACGGTCGAGGTTGGCTATTCGCCCGTGCAAGCGCGGACGGTAACGATAACCAACATCGGCAACGTGCCGACCGGGAACTTGACCGTGGCGTTGTCTCCCGCCAGCGGCTTTGAGTTGTCCCGCACCTCGTTGCCAAACATTCCGGTTGGCGAAACCGCGCAATTCACGGTCAGGCCAAGCGACAATCTGCCGGCGGGCGCTTACGTAGCCACCGTGACGGTTTCCGGCGCTCCCGACATAACTCCGCACTCCGTTATGGTAACGTTCACGGTAACCCAAGCGCCACACAGAGAGATTATCCTAGACGCAATGGGAACCATCGACTTCGGCGAAGTCGATATTGGCTATACAGATTCAGACATAACACCGCGGTCAGTAAGAGTGACCAACGTCGGCAACCTGCCGACCGGAGACTTGACCGTGGAATTGTCCAGCGCCAACACCGGCGACTTCACGCTGTCCCGCGCATCGATTCCAAGCATCACATCGCCGGGCGGAACCGACACGTTCACAGTGGAGCCCAATCTCGGGCTATCGGCGGGCGTTTACATGGCAATCGTTACCGTTTCCGGCAGCTCTGGCATAACGCCGCGTTCTTTTGCGGTAACGTTCACGGTCGAGGCTCCTCCTAGCGAGATTACCTTGAGCGTGACGGGAACCTATATCTTCGCTCCCGTTGAGGTTGATTATGCCCCCATAGATCCATTGCAAGTAACCATTACCAACGCTGGCGCCGCGCCAACCGGAAACCTAGCCGTGGAATTGTCCGGCACCAACGCCAACGCCTTTGCGCTGTCCCGCGCATCGATTCCAAGCATCACATCGCCGGGCGGAACCGACACGTTTACGGTGGTTCCAGACGACGGGCTGCCGGCGGGCACCTACACGGCCATGGTGACGATTTCTGGAGATAACATAACAACGCCGCGCTCTTTCGCAGTAACGTTCACCGTAAACCAGCCGCCCCTGCCGGGCATTATCCTGAACGCAACGGGCACGCACAACTTCGGCACGGTTGAAGTGGGTTATTCCAACATAACACCGTTAGCGGTAACGGTGACTAACGCCAGCACTATACCGACTGGAGCGTTGACCGTGGCATTGTCCGGCACCAACGCCGGTAACTTTGCGCTGTCCCGCACATCGATACCAAGCATCACATCGCCGGGCGAAACCGACACGTTCACGGTGGTTCCAAACGACGGGCTACCGGCAGGCACTTATGCGGCTACCGTGACGGTTTCTGGCGACCCAAGCATGACGCCGCGCTCTTTTGTCGTGCTCTTCACCGTAAACCCGCCTCCGCAACCGGGCATTATCCTGAACGTAACAGGCACGCACAACTTCGGCGCAGTCGTGGAGGGTTATGACCCCATAGCGCCACTGTATGTAACCGTTACCAACACCAGTACTGTACCAACCGGAAACCTAGCCGTGGCATTGTCTGGCACCAACGCCAACGCCTTTGCGCTGTCCAGCGCATCGATACCAAGCATCACATCGCCGGGCGGAACCGACACGTTCGCGGTGGTTCCAAACGACGGGCTGCCGGCAGGCACTTACGCGGCTACCGTGACGGTTTCCGGAACAGGAATAACACCGCGCTCATTTACAGTAACGTTTACGGTTCTGCCAATACCGATCCATGGCATTGCCTTGGACGTAACAGGCATCCATAATTTCGGCACCGCCAACGTTGGATACTTGACCGTTACACCATTGCCGGTAACGGTAACAAACACAGGCAATCAGCCAACTGGTATTTTGACAGTGGCATTGTCCAGCGAAAGCACCGGCGACTTCACGCTGTCCCGCACATCTATACCGACCATCATCTCGACAGGCGGAACCGACACATTCACGGTAGCCCCTAGGCAAGGACTAACAGCGGGCACCCACACGGCCACAGTGACGGTCTCGTCGCTCAATCCAAACCTGCAAAGCCGAAGCTTTAACGTGTCGTTCACCGTTATCGCCGTACCCGCAATTACCCTGAGCGTAACGGGCACCCTCGATTTTGGCACGGTTGAAGCGGATTATTCCAACATAACACCGTTAGCGGTAACGGTGACTAACGTCAGCACCATACCGACTGGAGCGTTGACCGTGGCATTGTCCGGCACCAACGCCGGTAACTTTGCGCTGTCCCGCGACTCGATACCAAGCATCATCCCGGCAAACGGAACCGACACATTCACGGTAGCCCCTAGGCAAGGACTAACAGCGGGCACCCACACGGCCACCGTGACGGTCTCATCGCCCAATCCAAACCTGCAAAGCCGAAGCTTTAACGTGTCGTTCACCGTTATCGCTCTTTGTCCGGGAACCTGCGGCTGCGGCAATGGGAACTGCGGAATGCCGAGCTGCAACTGCCAGATCCCTACACCCCCATGCACCAACACCTGCGGTTGCATCAACAGAAACTGCGGTATGCCGAACTGCAACTGCCAGATCGCTCCGCCCCCTTGCACCAACACCTGCGGTTGCATCAACAGAAACTGCGGTATGCCGAACTGTAGCTGCCAGATCACCCCGCCCCCTTGCACCAACAACTGCGGTTGTGGCAACGGGAATTGCGGTATGACTAACTGTAGCTGCCAGACCCCGCAGATATGCCCGGGGAGCTGCGGTTGCGGCAACGGGAATTGCGGTATGCCTAACTGTAGCTGCCAGATCGCTCCGCCCCCTTGCACCAACACCTGCGGATGTGGCAACAGGAACTGCGGGATGCCTAACTGCAACTGTCAGATCGCTCCTCCCCCTTGTAACAACAACTGCGGCTGCGGCAACAGAAACTGCGGTATGACTAACTGCAACTGCCAGATCGTTCTGCCCCCTTGCACCAACAACTGCGGATGCAACCAGAACTGCGACATGGATGACTGCGCGTGCCCAATAGCACCCATAAGCGTTACCGTGAATCCAAGTTCCCCAAGCATGGCATGGGGCGAAACCCTGCCGTTTAGCGCAACGGTCATGCCAGCGCAGGCGCCACAGGGCGTTACTTGGAACATCGCCGCCCCAATACCCGCAAACGCTTCAATAAGCCAAGCCGGCGTGCTGACGCTAGGGGCAGTAACGCCCACCGTTGCCGTGACAACGAGTTCCGCAGACGTGACACGTGGCAACACGCACCAGTTTAACGCAAACGTAGCGCCGGCAGGCGCGACATTTACCGTCAGGGCTACGGCAACCGGGCATCCCGCGGTGTTCGACGAGGCAACCGTGACCGTGGCAGGAGTGTCCCAGAGTGTTACATGGAGCGTTAACCCCGCAATCGCAGGCGTGGAAATAGACTCCGCCACGGGCGCATTGATGGTTGCGCCAGACGTGGCTCACGGCACAACAGTTACCGTAAGGGCTACGATGATCTGCGGCACGGCGGACGGCGAGACGGCCGTGACAATCGTTTACGCGCCGATTACATCGATTACCATATATCCAGATTTCAGAGATATATTGCCGGGCACCTCTCAGACATTTACAGTAACCGTAAACCCGCCGGGGGCAAACGATGCAATCGCATGGATGATTCCCACGCTGCCGGGAGCCACGATAACCATTGTCGGCTCGACGGTTACGGTTACAGTCCCGGCCGGGGGGGATACCATTAGCGTGAATTTAACGGCCAATCCGGGCTCGCCCATTGACGCTCCCAGCATAGTAACGCTTAGGGATCTAACCGCCCCAACAGCCGCGGCGTTTAACCACCTCAACTTGCCCGGCGCGGCAAGCGCAACGGGCGTTCACTCGGCGACCGGGAACCTTGCCCTGCGGCCGGGCGAGTCGCTGACCGTCAGCGCGGGCATACAGCCGCCGGGGACAAGCTCGGGACATCCGGCGATGTGGATGATTACCAGCCCGCCAAAGGGCGTTACGGTCATCCATGACGGAGAGGCCATTACCGTCATGGCCACTGGAACGGCGAGCCCGGGAAAGGTGATCCTTACCGCCACGGCCGCCAACAACGCGGTATCGGAAACGATAACCATTGAGGTGACGGAATGATGAAAAGGCGAACTCCCCTCCCCCCGATTCGTTTTGATTTTGCCTCGGCGATGCCATATGCTTATGCCATGAAGCGCAAGGACGGCAAATGAAAACAAAAATGTTCATCGCAGGAAGCAGCGGGCTTTTTCTGTGCATTTTGTTCATGCTTTTTCCCCTGCGCCTTTTCGCCCAGCAGAGCGAGGACACGCAGGTGGCGCTGTTCCCTTTCTGGGGCGCAGAAGAAGAAGCCGTCGCCCAATTCGGGGTGGAACTATATGAGGCCATGCTCGAGAAGGAAGACTTCCGCCCGATCTGGATCGATATGTCCGACCTGCCGCCAGACATTCCCCCCGGGGGGTTCCCTCCCTCCGTAAGCCCCAGCCCGGCGCTTACCGGGGACGCGCCTTTCGCCATTACCGGCACGATTTTTCACAACCCCCAAGGGCACCGGCACCTGCGGCTTTACCTATGGAAGATGGCCGACAACCGCCCTCTCTTCATCGACGAGATGATCGCCGAGAACCGGGAAATCGTCAACGTGATTATGCCGTTCATGCTGAGGTGGCTTTTCACGTGGATACCCGATGACGAGCCGCCGGTAGTCGTCCTGCCGCCCCCTCCCCCCCCGCCGACCATTCTGGAGGGGCAGCACATGATCGTTTACCGGGACGGGATAGAGGTTCCAGACAGGTGGCTTTACCTTGGGCTGCGGGCTGGAGGAAACGTGCAGATTTTCGATCCCCAGTTGTTTTACACTGGGTCGATCTTCGACGACGGATGGCGCACCGACGATCTTGATTTTCATTTTGAAAGCGTCAGCGCGGCCATCCACCTGCACCTCCAGTTTCTTGGAATTCGGCTCGACCCCTCGATTCTGTTTCTGGGACTACAGATCGAGGGCATCGCGACGCAGGATTTCGGCAACGAGATGTTTTCCCTGACGCTCCCTGCCCTGCTCAGGCTCACGCTGCGCAGGGGAACCTCGTCCTTCTCCCTGCTGGGGGGCGCCTATATGTTCATGCCGCTTTCCCTGTTCTGGGACGAGCCGGGCATCCGGTTCCGCAGCGACGAGAGCATCGGGCCTTTCGCCGGCTGGGGCTACGCCTTCGGTTTTTCGATGGGGAACAGGGTCGGCCCCGGCAACCTTTTCGTGGAAATGCGCTGGTCGAACGATATGTTCACCAGCAGGATAGTGGACTATTCCCGCCGGAACGTGGCAAGCGTGTCGGTGGGCTACGAACTCGGCCTCTTCAACAGAAGAAGGTAGCGAGAGGGAGGGAACAAATGAAAAGACGAACCGCGCTCGGCCTGCCCGGCATCCTGATCCTGTCCGCGGGTTTTGCCGGCCTTGTGTCATCGTGCCACAGCCCCGATTTCACCCCCGAAGTAACCAGCGTTACCATCAACAGAAGCAGCCTTGTCATGGGCGTGGACTTGCCTTTTCTGGACACGTACACCCTTGTCGTCACCCTGCGCCCAAGCGTCGCTTGGTATGGGGCGCGCATAGTATGGAATACCAGTGATCCCGCAGTGGTCGATTTCATTGGGGAGCCTTCCAGCGAATTTCGGGAAGATGGCAGAGCCGCAGCGGAAATAGTGGTCTTCTCGTACGCGGAAGCCACCGCATATATTCGCGCTGTAGTTACATCGGCGGAAGATCGGGTCTTTTACGTTTTTTGCATGATCATCGTCGAGGAAAGGATGCCCGCCCCCGAACAGCCAGACACCGGGCAACCCGAGGAGCCCAGTGAAGAAAGCCCTCCGGCAGCCTGAAGATACATTTCACTTGAAGCTGTTTTCATGGCATTTTGAATGTCAAGCGCCATTCCAGAAGCTTGAACTCGCCGCCTTGTTCCCGCGAAAGAAATGCCTTTTGCCGCGGTTTTCTTGCATTTGCGCTTGACGGGTCTGGTTAAATTATGATAAACTGTTAGTACTTGTGGCACCTTTCCGGCATCATTCCAGCCCACGTTGGGCGTTTTTTGTGAAGCCGTGCGCTGGTACGGTCGCAAGGATTGCTTTATTGCGTAAACGTTTTTTGGGGGGATAAGCCTTAGAAACCGCCAGCGCAAGGCGGTAAAAGGGGAGCCTGTGGAAAAGGCTGGTGCTTTCGTTGGTGCCATTTTGATTTTTGGTCTCATTTTCGCCTCCTGCAATAATTCTGCGAGCAATAGTTCGTCTCTTCCCCCTCTGACTGGGACGGTAAACATAACTGGAAACGCCCAAGTGGGGCGGACTTTGACGGCAGAGGTAAACGGACTTGGCGAGGCAGAGAACGTTTTCTTCCAGTGGAGACGCAAAAACACCAATATCGGCACGGGTCATACATACCGCATACAACTTTGCGATGTGGGTTACGCCATAACCGTTGCTGTAATCCGTCACGGTTATTCTGGCGGTATTACCAGCGATCCGACCGACTACGTTACTCTTTCCGCACTAGAGGGAAACGTTACTATAGATGGAACCGCCCAAGTAGGGAGCAAGCTAACGGCAAACATCCACTACTCTAATAGCGAAAGGGGTTTTTCCTTTCAGTGGAAAAGGGGAAATGTCAACATCGGCATGGGCAGCAACACATATGTAGTGCAGTACACCGACATAGGCCAGCACATTAGGGTAACGGTAACCAGCTCTGACAATTCTGGGTATATCATTGGCGAAACTCCCGACATCGTTATTGGGGATTCGTCCCTTCAAGAACTCACGGGGACGGTGCGCATAACCGGGGTCGCCCAAGTTGGACAGACGTTGACTGCGGACATTGGCGATCTGGACGGTGCGGGGGATCTCGCCTTCTTGTGGAGGCGGTGGGGATATAATGGCAACTACTACACTGGCACCACAAGCAATACGCATATCGTGCAGGCTGCTGATCATGGTTATACCATAACCGTAACGGCAACTCGTTCCGGCTACCGCGGAATCGTCACCAGTGATCCCACCGCAATCGTGTTAGACCGAGACCTCAACTTAGGCTTTGACTGTTTTTTGGGCGAAAATATCGACTTCACGGTCATTCGTTTCGTAATAGCTCCATGGGATCTCACAAGAAGAGTCGTCGTGCTTAACCCCGAGCAATACGAAAGCATCAATTGGTTTATCCGCGGGGAGCAAATCATCGGGAACGCAATTTCCGGAAGTTACGGGGAAACACTTACCTTGGACGCTAGCATCCATGAAGGCAAAATAGGGACACACTTCATTACGGTAGAAGTGAACATAGAGGGCATACTCTACAGCAACGTCATCGCCTTTGAGGTAAGTATGTAAACAGGGATAAGCCGGAGATTAAGAAAGATGCGGCTTCATCGTAGTTTTGGCTAAAGAGCTGGGTACCGAAATTCGGGAATCTGGCCTTTATATGCCCCGCCCGTTGGGTGGGTAAAAATAAATCGTGGTGTCCGTCACCTGAAAGGCATGGCGGCGGATTACCGCAAGCAAAGGAGGTTTTCTCTATGAAGAAAACCATGGTTTTGACGGGAACCGCCATATTGGTTGCCGCCAGTTTATTGTTTGTTGGATGTCGAAACGCAGCTTCGCCGCCGACAGGAAACGAAACGGGCTTTGTTAGCCTGTCGATTCAAGGTTTGGGACGAACAATCTTGCCGGGAATTCCATCTGGCTTTGACAGGTTCGTTCTTACATTCACCGGCGGTCCTGGCGGGCCTGTTGTGGCAACATGGGATGACCCAACACCAACATGGATTAATCACCAGGTAAGCGGCTTGGTTCAGTTGGCAGTAGGGACATGGGACCTGACCGTAACCGCATATGAGTACGACGACGATTACAATGAATATCTTGTAATGATGATGGGTACTATGTCAGGTATCAATGTGGTTGCGGGGGTCATCACTCCTGCGACTGTCACGATTGCTCCGATTGTTGGCGGTCAGGGAACATTCAGTTGGGATATATCCATCGACCCAGCTATCGCTCCAAGTGTCGCCACCGGCACAATGGAAGTCAGAAACTTGGCCGGCATTACTGTTTGGGGACCACGCTCCATTATTGCACCGGGCGGTTACTACTATTATTACATTGCTCTGCCTGCTGGCCAGTACCGCGTGCTTTTCACGCTGGTCAGTAACTCACCCACACCAGAAACAACGGTAATAACGGAAATTCTGCGCGTCTATCAGAATATGGACAGCCACGCCGAGAGGGTATTTAACGAAGGCATTTTCCCAATTGCTTTGTTACACCGTATCTTGGGTGCGTGGAATGGTACAACTTGGGACTTTGCCAGCGCAGGCATCCAAGCGGGGCATTTTGGCCTGTTGGATAATGTTGTTGGCGTTACTGCAGGTAATTTCGATACTCTCACTGGTTTGCTAAATACACTTACCCCCCAAGGCCCGACTCCCGTTATCGGCACCTTTGGTTTGGATGAATTAAGGGTATTGATCGACGCCGCATTGATTGGCGTGGCCAACGCCACCCCTGCTTTCACTAATGCCATACACGCTAACTGGGAAACCGCAGAGTCTGCTATTGAAGCTTTGGTTGCGACAGGAACAGGAAACAATTCACCTGTAACCTTCGGAAATTGGGTTGCACCTGAAAGTACCGCGGTACCCGTGAGCATAGGGCCGTATACCGTGACGGTAACTTTTGCGAACCGCGTCCCACCGCCAATAACATATGATGATGACTACGACGCAGTGACCATATCTCTTAGCGGGGATAACAGCAGAATGGAGGCAGACATAAGCAATTTGGACACCTACTTCCATGTGGGTACTTTTGGAACACCTTCCTTCGAGTGGAGACGAGTAACTGCGCCGGGGGTTTCCGATCTCATTACAACCACTACAACCTACTACTACGTGCTGCAAGTGGCTGATGCGGGTCATGAGATTTACGTAATCGTGACGCTCAGCGGCTATTACGGTCAGGTGGAATCGAATCGTGTCACAGCTCCAGTCTTTGCATATATTACCATCAGATGGGATGCGGCGTTCCATTCGATAACGGCCAACGGAAACTTCTCCGTTAACGTGCTCACCAACCCCACGGTTACTATTGCAGTGGCGGATGCCGACGAGTATGATGGTATCTATTGGTTCCTTAACGGGACCCCCATCGCTTCAAGTGCGATTGGAGGCGACTACGGCGAGATCCTTACCTTCGGCTCGGCCATCCATGAAAACCGAGAAGGGACGTTCCATGTAACGGTGGAAGTGATAAGAGATGGTGTGCGGTACAGTCTAGTCATCCCCATCGTGGTAGAGTAGGCTGGAAGGAAAGATGTGTTTGGGTCTGCGACCCAAACACGCACACCAAGGCCTGTTGCAAAATCAATAATGTTTTGCAACAGGTCCCGTCTTCCACACAAAACGAACACGGTGTTTGCCCAGATGGGAACACCATGCCAAAATGACATACTCGTCCTTCGGGGCGAGTATGTTTTCATCTTAAAACCGGAGGCAAAATTGTGACCGCGAAACACAGGTACGGTAAGCTGTTTCTGTGCGTCATGTTCATTTTTCTTTCTCCAAGTCTTTTTGCCGATGTCGCGGATAGGCGGGTTGCTCTGGTTCCTTTCTGGGGCGAGAACAACGAAATCATCGCCCAGTTTGGGGAGGAACTTTATATCGCCCTAAGCGAAACAATATTCAGTCCGGAATGGGTTGACATGGACAACCTGCCCCCAAGCTTTCCGCCGGGAGGGTTGCCTCCCCACATGAATCCTGGGCCGATGTTGGCAAGGGATGCGCCTTTTGCCATTACCGGCCACGTTTCCTTTAATTCAACGACCAAACAATGGCATCTGCGACTTTACCTGTGGCTGGTACCCGAAGATCGTATTCTCCTGACCGATGAGCTTGTCGCCTTTGACCGGGAAGCCGTCCACATGATCCTGCCGTTTATGTTAAGATGGCTTTTTTCGCGGGTACCTACGGAAAGACCACCAGAACCTTTGCCCCCACCTCCTACCCCTATCCCGCCATCGTTACCACCCCCGATACCACTACCGCCGCCGCCAACACCAGAGCCCCCATTCTTGGTATACGTTGGGCTACAAGTAGCGGGAAATATGCAAATGTTTGTTCCTATCTGGGGAACCGAGGACAACAACATAAACTTGGAAAACGCCAGCGCAGCCGTTTCCTTCAATTTTCAGCTTCTCAATTTATCGACTTTTAACCTTTCGCCCCGCTATTTTCTTGGCCTGCAACTCGAAGGCATAGTCTTGAGTGATTTTACTTATGAGGAAACGTTTTCCCTCATGCTTCCCGCCCTACTCAGGTTTACGGCTCGTAGAGACAGATCGTTTTTTTCGCTGCTGGGGGGAGCATATTTATTTCTGCCCTTGGTCGAAGGGCATAGTGTCCAATTCGGTCACGAAACAGAAAGAATTGGCCCTTTCGCCGGGTGGGGTTATACCGCAGGCCTGATCTGGGGCAGAAGGATTGGCCCTGGCTACCTTAACACAGGATTGCGCTGGTCTAGCGATATGTTCAGCAGCAGAAGAATGGATACCAGAGATTTTTACAACAGGCGCATGATAACCATATCCATCGGTTACGAGATGGGGGTATTTAGAACAAGATGAAGCGCACAATTAGTATAGTTGGTGTCCTTATTCTACCTGCGGTTCTTGCCAGCCTTGTTTCCGCCTGTTATTCCCCAAGATTCGTCCCTGACGTAACTTACCTGTATCTTGACCTTGACAAAACCGACATTGTCCTGACATATCAACCACATAGGGTGGGCATGGCAACCATTACCGCCACGTTGCGCCCAAGCGTAGCCATTGGGGAAGAAACGGTAATCTGGGAATGGAATATTTACGGCAGAAACTACGTTGATTTTTTCGAGCTTGTTCCCGATGCTGCGGAAAGAGAGTCATCGACCCGAACGGTTATAGCTTGGAGTCCAGGTACGGCGAACGTTACCGTCAGGGCTAGTGTGGGCGGCAGATCCCTTGATGCCGTTTGCAGGATCACGGTTTCCGTCATCGAATCCCACGATTAGGCCAGATCACCGGCTTGAACTCCCCCCGCTTTTCCCGTATAATATAAGCAAAGGAAAACACAATGGAAATTTCTGCACTGCAAAAGGCGCGGTACCAGTACGAACCCAAGCTGCCCGCAAGCCTCTCATGTCCCATAGACGAGATCGCCGTCGAAGCCGGA
>Ga0209755_10005428_pt1 | contig 14510 bp, 16 predicted proteins | sample TergutCo191P1_FD_187301 | JGI IMG/M metagenome (GOLD analysis project Ga0209755, IMG submission 187301) | Cornitermes sp. P1 segment gut microbial communities from Petit-Saut dam, French Guiana - Co191P1 (SPAdes) (version 2) | ecosystem: Host-associated > Arthropoda: Insects > Digestive system... | reverse complement strand
GCGGTTCCCGTCTCGATGTCCGCAAAGTTCTTGATGAAGCCGTCTATGGTACTTATCCCGAAACGTTCCAGTTCCTCGGGCGCAATGTACATAAGCATGTTAAAGTATTCGAGGGGTGAATTCGTGATAGGGGTGGCCGTCAACAAGTAGACGTTTTTACCGTTATTGACACGACGAATGTACTCCGCCTTTTTGAACAGCGACATCGCCTTGGCGGATTGCCGCCCGTCGTTGAGACCCGTCTCGCGGGACAGGCCGGACGAGAAAAGGTTTTTGTAACGATGCCCCTCATCGACGAAGATTGCGTCGCAGCCGAAGTCCTCGAAGCGGATGGTGCGGTTGGTCTTGCCGTTTCCCATTTTGCGGTTGACGCTCTCCTTCAGGTTTTCGACGTAACGCCCGCTCCTGCCGTTCCCCTTCTCGCCCACATGCTTGCCTATAACCTCATCGGTGATGACACGATCCTGTTCCGGGCTTAGCTGGATTTCCCCCGCCGAGCTTTCCGGCATGAGGATTATGTCGTGGGAACCGTTGGCAAGTTGCTGGTAAAGGGAGTAGCGTTTTTCACGGCTGGAGTACCCAGGCATTTATGGGTCAACAAAGCCTATCGTGCGGCTTGGCATCACGTCATGGATTTCCCTGACCCAGTCCTTCACCTTGTTGTTGGGAACCTGAAACCACGCCCGCCTGATGCGCCCTTCCTGTTGCAGAAGCGCATGAAGGGCGATTGCCGTCAGCGTTTTCCCAAAACCCGTCCCAAGCGCCGATATGCCTTTGCCCTCACGATAGAGATGATGAACCGACTGCCACTGATGGGGCTTGAGCGTCTTGGAGTCGTCCAGCCATCCCTCAAGGTGGACGGGATAGGTTTTTACCGGAACGCCGATCTCGGTGTTGAATATTCGGTTGTATTTGTGTTCAAGCTCCTCGCGATAGGCCGGATGATTGGCGATATAATTTTTGAAGCCGTCATTGTGTTCGCCGTTGAAGGTCTCGGTGTCGTTGTGCCTGCTCCGCTGTTTCTGCATGTTGAGGTAGTAGACGATCTCGTCGGCGTATTCCTCCCACTGTCCCTCATGCACTTCCCTATAGGTTCTCGTGCTTGGCTCGTAGACGGAACGGTTCCCGTTGTAACGGATGCCCCATTTTCCGGCGTCGTTCTTTGACAGTTTTCCGTTGCTCAAAATATTCGGGCGGCTCAGGCCGTCGTCGTCGCCGACCCATGCGTTGATGATGCGTTCGGATATCCATGACGAATGGGGGAGAAGTCGGCATCCTCGATTGGTATCCACCCCACGGCCTTTTCAAGCTCTCCTATGCCGTACCGCCACTTGTCCCGTCTTGCGGTGTCTTCCTCGGTTGTGACAAGCTCATTAAGTGCGTCTATCTTGCCCCACGCGCCGCCGCTGATGAAGTCCTCGCGCAGTTGCCACTCGCCATGTTCGGAAAGGAAGATGTCGGGGTTGCGGTGCATCTCGGTCGTGAGTTCCTCCGTCTCGTTCGGAAAATACCGGCTTATGGTATCGGCGGTGGCCGGGAGCATACGCCGTTGCATGAAAAGCAGGGCTTCGATTGCCCTGTTGTGTCCATTGACGGGGTTGCCGTTGCCGTCGTAAAGGTTTGCGACGGTCAGTATGTCCGAGGCCGGATCGATAAGCGCATCGTACACGCCGTGTACCGAGGGATGGTTGCGGAGAAAGCGGCTGACAAGATTGTCATCTTTTGGATATTCGCCGTGGCACTCCTTGTAGGCCGTAAGAGCCGACTTCACCGCCGACTGATTGGACGAGACGTTCAACTCGCCCCGCATTTGTTTCCTGATGGCTTGCACGTCCTTGGAGATTTTTAGTATCCGCCCCATGCGTTCCGTCAGTGCCGGATTGTCACCAACAAGGTTCCATCTGTATGTGTCGGACAGCAGATAGACGGATGTGTCAACGATTTTGACGCTTCCCACGGGAAGGGTCTTGCGCTCAAGGGCTTCCGCCTCGTCGTCGGACAATGAAAGGTTGGACGTTTTTACCGTTTCGTTGTGGAGCCGCACGGCTTTCCGCAGTTTGTCATGCTCATATTCCGGGATGAACGGCTCGGGTTCAAAGGCTGACAATATTGCTTCCAAGGTTTCCGGCGTGACGGAGCCTGAAACAACGTCGGAGTTCCATTGCCCTTTGCCGTGTTGAACCATGCCCATTATGTGGCGCTGTCGGTTTGAGAAGTATGCGCCGTTTATCCAGTCCTCCTGAACGTAGGCCGAGCCGTACATGTCGTTGACGGAGAACGTTTGCAAGCGTTGTTCCATGCCCTCGGGGTGTTTTCTGAAAAGGAGGATGTCGGGTTGGATAGCCGTGTGGGAGTGGCTGAACGAATGGTCGTTGAGCTTGACCGCCCCGACGAACCGGGCTTTGCGGTTGATGGTTATGCGCCAGCCCTTGTTGCTCTTGTTTGCGAGTATGCCGGGGTGAACGATGAGCGCCATCGTTCCGCCGGGTTTCAGGTTGTCCAGCGGCGACCGATGAAGTAGCGGTCGAGGGATTGCTCGTGGGCCATGTCCATGAAGGCGGTTTCCAATGCCCGTTCGCCGAAAGGGATGTTGCCGATTACGTGCTCGAAGCCGTCGAATGAGTTTTTGGTAACATTGAAAGCCTCGTAGCTCTTTGGAATGATTGTAGCTTGTGGGTGCAGGCGGGCGGCGATGTCCGCAGTGCGCTTGTCGAGTTCTATGCCGGTGTAGGAAACGTCCTTGGAACCCGCGGCAAGGAACACGCCCGTCCCGCATGAGGGTTCGAGAATGGAGGCGTTTTTCATTATCGGCCGGATGCGGTCAAGCAGTTTCCAGACGAGGGATGCGACCGGCGGGCTTGTGTAGTAGTCGTACAGAACGCCCCGCTCGTCCGATGCGGAAAGCCCTCCCCAGCCTGAATAGGAACGCAGGGTGTCCAGTTCGGTCGGGCTTAACCGCCCACGGGGTTTCGACAGGAGGGCGATGGCTTCGTTGTTTATCCGCAGGCGTTCCGATGAGGAGAGGCGTTTACCGTAGTCCACCCATGAACCGTAAGGCTCGAACGATGCGAAGCCAGCGGTAAGGCCGATCCTTTCGGCTTGTTTGGCCGTGGGCATTGGAAACGGGATAATCCGCGCCGATTGCGCCTTGGGCTTGCGTTCCGGCGTGTCGGGCATATTGGTAAAGTCAAAAAATAACTGTGTTGCTGTCATATATGAGGAGTAGGAATATGGTGGGGACAATGTAAATTTTTATATGGTTTATTGGTGCGGGAAGTTGTAGGAAGTTATATGCGGTGGGCTGTGGGTGTTAAATTGGTCGGGGGGTGTCCTATAACGGGAATTGGCATCCCGTTATAGGGGGACCCGGTTGTGTTAATTCTGTTTTGGCATTGGGGGTAGGGGCTTGACGTAGAGTTTCTCCCCGCCAAGCTCGGCCTCGCCCCCTGGAATAGGCTCCGCCCGCTTGAGGATCAAGTCCTTGAGGACGGACTTATTGAGTTCCTTTTTGACGATAACGGCTTCGGGATGCTCGGCCTCGCAGTAGGCAAGGGCTTCCGTCGCGTCGGTGATTTCAAGCCTGTCCGGTAGCTTCCTCATCGATGCCGTGCCCGTGGGCAGGCTGAGGGTTTTGGACTTGCGGAGTTTGGAGACCCCATCCCTGACGTAGGGTTCAAGAAGGAAGGACAGGTAGGATATGGCGTTGTCGTCCTGACGGCTGGCGGTGGCGAGCCATGCGTCGAGCCTCGCCTTGTATTCATCGGCAAGGGCTTTGCGCCGGCTGATGCGTTCCTCGGCCTCAAGAATGCAGGCGATAGCCCATGACGCTTTTGAGTCGGTGTCCACGGTGAACTGCTCGGGTGCAGGGGATGCGGATGTAGGGGACAAGTCGTCCGGTAAGGTTGGGACTTGGGCAATGCCGAAGTCGGGGAACAGAATGTTGGGAAGCGAGGGAAGTAGGCTGACGGGACTGTCGGGTGCTTCCACCGTTTCATCGATGTAGGGTAATGCATCTAGCATATAGTAGCCTCCTGATAAGGGTATGATATAAACGAGTAGGAAGTAGGGGGGTAACATAAAATATAAAATCTTTCTTTCAACCTAAAAACAGAGTTTAGATACGAAGTGTAAGTTAAAACAAGTTGTAAAGAGTTACGGTTGTTTGCTGACTTTGGCAAGGCCATGTCTAGGCTTTCCCGCTTGGTGGGTGGCACGGGGGCGGTCGGCTGGGGCATGGCCTTGCGCCTTTCCCTGTATATTTGTGATGCAGTAGTGGTGGTAGCAGTGGCGTGGTGTCGTAAGGGAGGCTTGCAAAGTAGGCTCCAAAGCATAGCGTAAGCTATGCTTTGGATATATCCAATTACCGTAAGATATGTAGGTAAGGATATATCAGGAAACTTGAATAGTGGAAATTAAGGGAAGATTTGTTTTTTAATTTTGGATTTCAAACAGAGGTTCCCCAACCCTCCCGACTTTGTTTGCGGTAGGTTGGAGCCACTCTGGGTTTCCTCTGTTCGGAATCATGAGGTGCAGGCTCTTGGCACTTCCTGCGACCGGTCAGATATTTCGGCAATGCCATGCCGTGCGCTCAGCGGCCTGATCCCTGTTCGCTCCCACCGCTTGAACCTTTTGCGCTCACCCTGTAGATTCGGGATCACCCAATGCCCCAGAACATCTTTAAGCCAAAGCATTGCGTACCGCACGAAAAAAGACCTTTAAGCCCAAGGACTTGTCCGTACGGTTGCCGGCCGATAACATACCTGTAAGAACGTATGTCGCAGAAAAATCCTTTGGCTTAAAGGTCTCTCGATTCTTACAGATGTACCGGGTGGCTAATCCGTACAGGTAAATACGCTGGATAAATTAAACAACATGGGTATTCCTTTGACTAAGATATGGCCAGCGAAACCATTTGCAACCTAGGAGAATGTATATTTTCCATCCACTAGAGAAGAAAATTACCCCAAAAGAAGCATTTGTTTTTGGAAGGTGTGGTATTAGTCGAGAACTACGCTTTCCAAGTTATTTGGCAATGGGTTTTAACCGAATCCCTTAGTGAAGGAAATAGCTAGGTTAAACAATACTGCGGATTGAAATGTGTTTATATGTAGGATAAAGGGTGACCTGTTTTGGCCACCCCTTAACAGGTTTTATGCGGCGGCGGCCACCTCTACTTGGAAATCAGCATCCCACACAATTGCAGGATAAAAGGTTTTGAGATTTTCTTCCCCTATCTCCATAGAACGATTGATGCTTTCAAGCCATTCCCATTCTTGTTCTGTTTGGAGACCGATAATGCTCACGGGTTTACCTTGCTCCTCATATAACCGCAGTTTTTCGATGAAAGGTTTTGCTTTCAGATAATCCTGCGGGACTACTGGATCGCCTGACAAATCATCAGAGGGATTGCAAGCGAATTCGCGAAACCGTTTTGCTGATAGAGTGTTGAGTGCACCGACAACCAATACTAGATCAGGATGATGGTTCTTGATCGCCGTACCGAGGTAGGACAATTTCTCCAAGAATCCCTCAGAGGTAAAACGAACTCTGCCTCTAAGCTTGGCTAGGAGAGGTAAATTTTCTCCCATACGTTTTAGCCACTTGTACCGTGACAGCTCAATATCCAGAACTCCGATGGCGAAATCCATAACAGGGTTAGATTCGTGCTTTATCTGATGTTGCTCCATATATCGCAACAATGAACCAAAAAGATTGGTATCATAGTTCATACGGTATATCAGATATGCCTGTGCAAGTGTTAACTCGTATTTTGTCTTAAATCCTCTAGACAGGGCACCCCTTATTTCATCTGGCGATAATTCCAGAGAAATACCAGATAATCTTGAAAAAGCAAGGTTCGGGTTATCTGGACATAGTTCTGCCCAGTCCATATCCCGCAGAGATATATCCGATTGATCCCTGAAGAATATTTTCGAATAAGCGACGTATCCTTCATTGAGCCTCCCGTACTCCTTTTTGCTTTCACCACGTATATACCGAGCCACGCTGCAGGGGTGGAGTTGAAAACAAAGCCGATTGAATGCCCTAATCGGATTTCCCGATATATTCTTTGGTCATTTCCACAGAGCTTTGGGGGTTCACCCTTCTTAGGTTTTGGCCTACGCTTCCCATCTTTCTTTTTTGAGGCCTTCGCCGAGCTTTTTTTGCGTCTGTCGATCTCGGCTTGATTTTGTTCCTCAAAATCCCTCATGTAGATTTCAAAATTCCGAAAAGTCATGTCTCTGAAATTGACCAGAATCTCATTCGTTATGGACAGGCGCCATACGAACATTATGCGGTAAAGAAACTTTACCTTTGCATAATTCCGATAAAAAAATGCAGGTGTTAGGTTGATTTCCAGTTTCAAAGCAGATTTAGTCAACAAACCAGATAAATAGCGAATTACCTGTCCTGTCTGCGCTGCGTTTGTAAAAGTCTGCCGTGACATCTTGCATGTGCCAGACAAATCATCCAAGAAACTATTCATGGATGTATAGCCAAACTTTTTCCAGCGCTTTTCTTCTCGTATAACGCTTATCATCACAGAGATGACAAACTCTGCTTTTCCAATGCGCTCATCAATCTGCCTGAAAGCATCAGCAACATCATTGATGTCTTCTGCTAGAGCAAGTTTTGCAGAAACTTGATTGAGGATGGTTTTTATGTACCCATCCATATCTCCGTCGATTATTGCTTCGTTTGCTGGGATGAATGACAACACATCTGGTGTTGTTTTGCCATTAATAACAGGCATCTCATTAACAGAGATACCTTCCGCAGATGATACACCAATTTCCTGCATCTGGCAGGGTTGGGTATTACCTGTAGTTTTGTTGGGGTTAAATTTCTCCAAGACAGAATGAAAGTCTTTCATTTACGATAGACTCCTTCATATTGATTTCGTCAGAGACGATACTTAGAGTATAAGCTACTGCAATATCTTTTTATGCAAGTAACTGATGGCAAATAGATATTTTTGCACAGGGTTTTATTCTGGGATGTACTTCCATGCTAATTTCATTTTTATCATAACGTCTTTTCATCGACAGGCCAAAATCAGCAGGTGATTTTTTTTCGATTAGGCGGATAAGATTTTTTAAGGAAGGCATGCCGTCCTCTCCCCGAAAACACAGAAAATAATTGAAGATATCATTGTAATCTCGGCAAATTGTACAATTTGCTGCAATTTCAAAAAAATGACTTTGTATCAATTTGGGAAAGATTGGTCTATTCTCATCTTCATCCATCTCCTCATACTTGCCCCTGTCTCTATCTGGGCGGTGTTTGTGTTTATCTTTTGAGACATCTAACTGACCAGTAAGATAGCTAGCGGTTAACCATGCAACAAGTGCTTCTTTTGGTTCATCCCATATAATACGCTCTTCGTCTGGTTTGCTAGGGTTTACACCCAAGCACAGTTTTTTCATAAAAAGGATATAGGCATCCCCCTTCAATCTCTTAATAATAGAGGCATTAATAGCAAGGGATTCTGGCTCTGGGTTTTCATCATGCCAGAGAAGACAAAGATTTGGGCTAATATAAAAATTAGCAGAAGTACTAGGGGTGGTGTCTTTTTCTATGAGCGACACAAGATGAAGAATGAGTTGAAAATGAAACTCGCCCCAAGGAGATATCTCGACTATCGTTTCATGGTCTTTCCGCAATTGCTCCAAAAATGTTTTTCGCTCTTCAGTGCTGGACTCAAGTGATAGCTGGTATAGAAAGATGTAATAGAAAACCTCATTAGCTAGAGTTTCAAGACTCATTCGCATATAAGATTCCTCAGAAACGCTTCCTTTGGGGGAAACGGTCTTGCTTTTTTTGGAGATAGACGTTTTCACCGCTGGTACTTTGTCAGGGGCGAACCGTTGTTCTCGTTTGTTCTGAAAGGGCAGTATACATGCCTTTGACACGAATGTATTGTACGCCATTACGCAACCTCCTTGGCTTCTGTGGTATTTTGCATTTGATTTCGACTGCCAATCCATTGGGCAACATCGATAGGATCAAACCGTACAGCCCTACCAAAGCGAATACAAGGTAAACTACCTTCTCGAACACATTTTTGAAGATAACGAATTGAAAGAGAAAGTTCTTTACCCAGTTTCTCATACGTCAACAATTTCATGATTCCTCCTGCGGGGGATTTTATCCCTCTTCATAATAATTCATTATGACTGATAATCAGGCCCGATCTATCATGTAACATAGAATCTACAAGATGTCTGTTATATTTCATGATGCCCCTTAGATATCAGATCAAATCTCGACTATCCATAATACAACACGAATTTTTTGCGAAATGCCACTAACTTCCCTCCATCTCGATTTTTTTGTTTTCCTGCCTAAATGCCGTCTCCAACGATCCCCTCGCAGTCTCTACTGCCGTCAAGGTTTGGTGCGAATAGTGGTTGACCATGCTGACGGTTTTATGCCCGGAAAGTGCGGACACGACAAAATCAGGCAGACCAGCTTCCCTTGCCCTTGTGACGAAGGAGTGGCGCATCGAGTGGAACGAAAGCTTCCGCTTGGCTCTGGCATCCTTGCCTATTCCAATGGCATCCATAATCCTCTCGAAGCCCCTTTTGATGATGATAGAGGCAAGAGGCTTGTCCCTCTCGACGTTGGGAAGAACAAAATCCACATCTTCCCCTCCGTAGGGGTTCGTCCGTTTTAGCTCCTTCAGGATTTCCAAGACCGTGCCAAAGATAGGGACAAGGCGGGACGAGCCTGCTTTGGGTTCCTTCATGCCATCGTCATCGGTGAAGTTCTCGGAAATGGTAAGCATATGCCCGCTTAGATCAACGTGCCTCCAGCGCAGGGCCCTGATTTCGCCCCTACGCAGACCGCAGGAAAAGCCGAGAACGATGGAGGCTTTCTGCCGAATGTCCTGCCATTCAAGGGCTTCGACTTTCCCCATTTCCGACAGGCTCAATGCCCCCTTCTCCTCTGGCTTGTAAGCTATGTACTTGAACGAGACTGTAGGGTCGCTGGCGATATAGCCTTTGACGAAAGCCCAGCGAAGGCAGGCACGAATCCCGTTTATGGCGTGGTTTATTCCCTTGCGGCTTGCGTCCGAGTAGCCGACAGCCGTTCGCCATTTGTCGAGGATGCGTGGTGTTACTTGGGAAAGCCGAACGTTTTTAAGCGGTTCATGCGTTTTGACGAGGGATTCTATGTAGAATCTGGTTTTACCGAGGTAGGCATTGGACAGGGTTCGCCCGTCTAGCTTTTTCGACCTGTCGTATTCACTGTCCCGTTGCCAGAACGCCAGCAGGAAATCCACAATCAACGGATCCTGCTTGGATGGCGACTTTGGGGTGCTTTTTACGATTTCAAGGGCTTTCTTGACCGCCTTGCGCTCGTCGTCAGTCCCCGTCGAGCGGGTGGCGATTACGGTGCCTTCCTCGTCTAGGACACGGCAATAGAAGAACTCTCGCCCACCGATCTTCCGTTTGAAAAGGCGATAATGGTCACAGTTTCTTAGTCTGGACATAGTGGTACCCCTTCATCTGTTTTCTAGTAACAGATTCTGGTACCACCTTTGGCAAAGCCCCTATACAGGTGGGTTTATCCAACTTACGAGGCCCCGCACTTGCGTCGTAATTCCTTGCCACACAAGGAATTAGCTTCTGGTGCCATCAAGGCCAAATAGCTCCCCCGTGGTGATTCGAACACCAGACCCAGTGGTTAACAGCCAAAACCGGGGCTCCGAATCAGGTAGTGGACAATAACTTGTTGCATCAGGGAAGATGCATGCCTCTACGCCCCTCTACAAGCGTCCTGTGCCCTATTCCGGGGTGGTTGCAACAAGTTTTGCCCACTACCATCAACACGGCAACACTCGACAAAGCTGGACATACCCAAAATCAAAATACGCCGTCGGATTGTATACAAAAAAGCCCACATCGACGCATGGCTCGACTCCCGAAAGACAACGGGAGGGCACGGCATGAAGACGGAACTCTGGAACGGACACCCTATACGCTCTGTCGAGCGCAACAGGGAATGAGGGCGGTTGCCAAGGATGTATTCGATGCATTGGATATTGAAGACGCTGGCCGAGATGATAAAAGTTTGCATAAAACTGCCAAATATGGTTGATGTAAATAATACCAACGTAGCGGTATGCAACTTGGTTAAGGATATTGACCTGCTTATTGGAATGGACATTATAAAGCTCGGAGATTTTTCCATAAGCAACGGTGCAGGGAAAACGTTGTTCACTTTTGCCGCTCCCCCATTTGAAGACAAGACGGATCTTTACGAGCCAGCTATGGCCACGGATAAACAGTGACAAGTCAGTCTGAATAGGTGTTTACCAAGCTCTACCAAGACCAACGCCGGTTTTGGAAATGAGATTACACCGTTGTTTCCCTGTGCTTTCCCCAGTTAAGCCCGTAGTATATGTCCATCAGCGCGTCGCGAAACCCCCAGCCTTCGCAGGCGTTTTCGGCGGCATTTTGCAGGCGCTCGGCGAATTTGTCGTACATAATTTCCCCTTCGCAGTTAATCGCTTTTACGACCTGCCCATATACGCTTTCCGCGCTGTTGTAGAAAGTTTCGCTTATGTCGCCAAATTCGGCGGTAAATTCCACGCAGTTCTCAACATAAAACAGCATCAGCTCGATCTCAAGCGTTTTGTCCGGGCATATTTTCTTAAAGTCAGAAATGGCCTTTTTTGCCTCGCGCAGATTCAGCTTGCCAAAGCCCCTTGGGGGAAAGAATTCGTTGCGTATTTTCTGCTTGTGCCTTTTCAGTATTTCGCCAACGCCGTCTTCGTCCGCGAATTTTACGGCGAGAAAATCATTGGCTTGCGGGCACGCTTTCGCAATTTCCGCAACCAGCGTAATCAATTCCCCGTGGGCGTATTTTGCCAGTGCATTTTTTACCTGTGCCGTTGTAATCATCTTTTCCTTTGCCACCGTGTTTCTTCTTCGTTTCTCCTGTGTTTAAGCGGCTTGCTTTTCCAGTTTGCCATCCATTCTAATATAGCAGGGTATTTTTGAAAAGGTATGCCAAAAACCATCTCCAGGCTTCGGAACCATGTCTGGGGCGCTGGACGGTGATCTTGTGAAATTATCCCCAATTTAGTTCCGTCCATGTAACACCAGCGTGTTGACGCCAACGTTATATTGCGTTATAACTGTTGCAAGGGGATTGTTATGGTCAACGCAAAAGCAAGTGTGAATGTTGAAATTGGCGCAAACGTTGAGGAACCTGAAATGCTTCCGTTTCTTGAAGCAGAATGGCGGTTTTACGAAGGCAACCGGGATGAACTGGTTGAGAAATACCTTGGCAAATATGTGGTTATTTCGGGTGATAGGGTGCTTGCTGTTTATGACGATGAAAACTTTGCGTATTTTGAAACCGTAAAAACCGTTCCCCTGGGTTCCTTCATGATCCACCGTATAACGGAGGAGGAGGAAGTTTTTCAGCTTTCCCCTTTTGTTGGTGTCTAAAATGCGCCATTATGCTTTCAAAAATGAATTCGCTAACCTTACGTTAAGACTCACGACAGAAGCTGAAATATCCGACATATCGCAATCTACCAAGAAAATCAAAGTCAGAGCATTATGGGACACTGGAGCTATGCTGTCGGCTATAACTCCGGAGGCGGCCAGAAGGCTAAAGCTGGTTCCTTTTAACCGGATAAAAGTGAACGGCATAAATAACACCAGCCTGGCCGATATGGTAAAAGTTTGCATAAAGCTGCCAAATATGGTTGATGTGAATAATACCAACGTAACGGTATGCAACTTGGTTAAGGATGTTGACCTGCTTATTGGGATGGACATTATAAAGCTCGGGGATTTTTCCATAAGCAACGGTGCAGGGAAAACATTGTTCACTTTTGCCATTCCCCCATTTGAAGACAAGACGGATCTTTACGAGCGAGCTATGGCCACGGATAGTGACAAGTAAGTCTGAACTGGTGTTTACCAAGCTCTACCAAGACCAACGCCGGTTTTGGGAATGAGATTGAAATTGAAACCTGTACTGATACCAATCACTATAGGGAAGCTGACAAACGGGCTTGTGAAAAAGCCTCCTCCTTCACCGCCAAGCCTTAGTCCAATGGATGGGATAACCGCTGCTCCGAAGTCAACACCACCATGAACCTGTCCCCCCCCAATCCCTCCACTTAATACTAAACCGCCGCCCAAACCAAGTTCAAGAAAAAGCTGGGCAATTCCTGGAATCCCGGGAAATAAACGGAAAATCGCTGTTCCACCCAACGCAATGTGCGAATTGCTAAGATCAAGTAAATCAAAGTCAAGCCACGCGGATCCACCCATTGAAAACCAGTTGTTTATATCCCGTTCGTAGCGTACGCTTACACCCCCAAGTGCAATCTCACCTGAAATCCAGTGTACAGTGTCTTGATTGGCCGCGGTACCAGGTGCTCTTACTTCAGCAGTCTGTACGGGCCTCCTTGTACCAGCAGCCACTGATGCGACAAAAGTATTACCTCGGACATAAGTGTCGCCTTGGACATATGCAGTATATACTCGAAGGACGGCGGTCTCAACTGCAACTAGCCGCACCCTGAAGATGTAGGAATCCCGAAGTATCCCAAACGACCCCGTAACAACGTACTGGACGCCCAAATAGTCTCCAATTGATTGTGCCATTACGTCATTGGCAACTTCAATGGTTATCTCAGACATTTGCACATGAGGTTCTGGCATAACCCGATCAAGTTGTGCCCTGCTCATCACCGTAAATTCCCCAATATGTGCAAGGGCCGCAATCAATTCGTCAATTAGGTGGTGCGACATCCTATTGGAACCAGATCCCATAAAAACTACCGCAACGCTGGCACCACTTCTAATACCAGTGGATAGTTCCTCGGCCACGCTTAAGATTGCATTGTCAATACCAACTGACTGGGCATGTGATCTTTCCATGCCGACTGTCGTCATACATACCAATGTTCCTATCGCAAACAACATCTTATTCATACAAAACCAGTTTTCGATGTTTTAGCCTAAGCATAGCCCCAGCGTTTTGCAGAGACTACGCATTTATGCGTAGCTATTACGCATAAATAACAGAATACACCTTTGTGCAACAAATATCAAGAGCAAATCACGCATGTTTAAGTGAAAATTGAAGACATGGGGTTTAGGGAGAACCTAAAGGCGGAACTGGCGTACAAGGATATTTTGGTCAAGGAACTGGCGGTTCTTTCTGGGATGAGTAGGCGAACTATCGACAATTACCTGCGGGAAGACAGCTCCATCCCTTCGGTCGATGCGGCTCTCCGCATTGCTGAGGCTTTGGGGGTGACTGTGGAATATCTTTTTACTGGGCGAGAGCAACAGGAACGTAAAAATCCACCGTTGGTGCCAGATTCACGGATTATCCTCAAAAACATAGAAGCACTTAACATGCGGGACAGGAAAATTGTCCTCAGTGTGATAAAAACCCTTCAAGAAATAAAGGATTCCGAAAAAAAAACGCGAAGCGATGCTCTTCCAAAACTGGATTAGCCTTGAAGCCACCACAGACAAAAACCTCCACCGCCTGGGAAACCAACATTCCCCAGACAGCCGTTTTAAGCATTACGAACGTGAAAAACGCGATTGCACCGGCAACCAGCAGAGAGCAATTGGTTTATTACTTACCCTGGGCGGCCTGGTTTTGGGCCAAATACTGTTGCCTGATCCCCGGAACGCGTACTTTTTTGGTTATGAGATCGCTTTTTAGGCAACGGGTACATATTTTTACCGTAAAGGAGCTGCCTTCCACTTCCGTTTTTACCTTTTTCAGGTTAGGTTTCCAGGTTCGCCGGGTTCGGTTTTTGGCGTGGCTTACTTTATTGCCAAATTGTGTATGTTTTCCACAAAGATCACAGGTCCGCGACATTATATCCTTCCTTCAACAAGCCCAAGGGCAACCCCGGGGCAAAAGTTCTATAGATTCCAGCGTCTGGTTGGCCGCTGGGATACTCCCATACTTGTACCAAATTTCGAGGTGAATGTAAAGCCCCAGCGTTGCCTCACTGAAAATGTTACCGAAAGGAGAGGCTGTGTCAAATCTAGCCTTATTTTTTTTGGCTATCGGGCGGCATAGCGAAACAATGCGCGACGCGCCAATAAAACTCAGACGGGCAGGCCGCCTTCGGCGGTATCCCGGCTCATCTCGCCCCGCATGCCGCCGCCAGCCTCGCGCCGCCCAGTATGTTGACCGCGCGTTTTATGTTGTACGCCAAAAACGACAGCTAGAATTCTCCGGCAACGTTGCGCAGCCCCTTGGTCAGACAGTACCCGGCGTCCATCGCACGCTTCACCGTCCCGAAGGGGTGTTCCACTATCGACTTGCGTTGGCCCGTCTTCGCCCCGTCAGCCTTTACCCTCACCTGACGGACGGCAAGCCCCCCCTCGTCGCACTCCTTCGAAAAGTCCGCCTCGGCCATGCGGACGGGGTGGCGGTGGCCGACGCCCTCGCCCTGCCTGGAGCACTTGCCTGCGCACTCCGCGCACGCCCGGCCGTTGTAAAACATG
>Ga0209755_10005427_pt1 | contig 14511 bp, 11 predicted proteins | sample TergutCo191P1_FD_187301 | JGI IMG/M metagenome (GOLD analysis project Ga0209755, IMG submission 187301) | Cornitermes sp. P1 segment gut microbial communities from Petit-Saut dam, French Guiana - Co191P1 (SPAdes) (version 2) | ecosystem: Host-associated > Arthropoda: Insects > Digestive system... | reverse complement strand
CACTACAGTCACCGGAACTTCATATAACCACACTGGCTTAAAACAGGGTATCACCTATACATATTATATTGCCGCAAAGAACAGCGCAGGAACAAGCGATCTCTCTTCTCCCGCCAAAGCGACAACAACAATTGAAAAACCGGATGTTCCTACAAGCGTAAACGCATCGCTGGAAACTACAAATACCAGTATACGTGTTACCTGGAATCCTGTGGCAAATGCGTCAAAGTATCATGTGTACTATGTTGAAGATTCTTCTTCAACTTCAGCTACCAAGAATTTAGCCGGCAGCGTAAATGCGCCTACTACCTTTTATACTCATCCGAACCTTAAAGCAAATACGATGTATTACTATTACATAACAGCAGAAAACAGTGCTGGTGATAAGAGCAATTATTCTTCTCCTGCTACAGCAAAAACACCAAATACTCAACCTGTGGCTCCGGTCACATACATTGTAACTTACCACGCTAATAGCGGTAATGGCACTACTCCAAGCCCGCAAACGGTTAATGCCGGATCAAGTATAACGCTCAATAGCGGGAGCGGATTGACAAGAAGCAACTACACCTTTGGCGGCTGGAACACCAATATTTCCGGTACTGGGACAAATTACCCCGGAAGTTCATCCTTTACCCCGACAGGAAACATTACTCTTTACGCAAAGTGGAATGCCAGTAATGCTATTTATACCATTACATATGATATCAACAATGGAAGCGGATCGACTCCTGTTGCACAAACAGTGAACGCCGGATCAAGTATAACGCTCAATAGCGGGAGCGGATTGACAAGAAGCAACCACACTTTTGGCGGCTGGAACACCAATGCTTCCGGTACCGGAACTAATTACCCCGCAAGTTCATCTTTTACGCCGACAGGAACCATTACCCTTTACGCAAAGTGGAATGCCAGCGGTACAACTTCAATTACTGCATACACCATAACTTACCACATTAATTCCGGAACCGGGTCTACTCCTGCTGCCCAAACAGTAAACGCCGGATCAAGTATAACGCTTAATAGCGGAAGCGGCCTATCCAGGAGCGGCTACACTTTTGATGGCTGGAATACCAATGCTTCCGGTACCGGAACTAATTACAGCGCCGGTTCATCCTTTACGCCGACCAGTAATATAACATTATACGCAAGATGGAATTCAAACATCCTTCCTGCACCAACAGGAGTAAGCGCAACAGCAAAACAGGGGTTGAGTATCCTTGTCGAATGGAAATCTGTACCCAATGCGGCAAGTTATGATGTGTATTATGATAAAGATTCTTCAAGAACAAAGACCCTACTTAAAAATGTAGGTTCGGATACTACAACGTACACGCATATTAGGCTTTCATCAGGTTCGCTCTATAGGTATTACATCACAGCAAAAAATAGCGCAGGGGAAAGTAGTGATTATTCTGCTTCCGCTTCGGCAACAGCAAGTAGAGCAGGTTCGTAGTACATATCAATGTAGGCGCTACTTTTTTTAGTAAGCGATGTGATATTAGCACGTGTAATTACTACAATATCCTTGCGCTGATTTTTTCCACACTGAGTAACATGGTTAAGGTGGCAGCCATCACTTTTGGGTAGTATCGCCGGAGAAAGTCAGGCGCTATATACAGCGGTAATTAGTTCGCTAAGCCCGTTAACCTCCGCCGGTACGTGTTCGGGCGCATCAGCGGGAAACTCCTGTGTATGGGCAGTTAGCCCTGAAGTCAGCATTTGGTTAACGCGCTTATATTCCACAGGTACGGGGAAGGGTAGCCATGAGGGTAGCATCGGTGTGCAAAAAAAACGACCAGGCCAGAGCCTGCGTCAGTAAATGCCACAGCCGCTAGCTGCCCGAATGGATACACGTCAACGTACCTGTGAGCATAAGACCACATCCACGCTCAGTAAAGCGCGCGAAACATTGAGCGCGTTTTGTCATAAATGAATCACGGCGTGGGCCAGAAAATGTGTGCTATTTAAGTAACGTTGAAGGGCCCTGCTAACTAAAGGGATAAACGCCCATACACGGTCGCACTTTCCAAACTTTCTCCTTGACACCTACAGGGTTACACTACATACTGGCTCACGATTCGATCTTTCAGACACAAAGGCTTGGAGTGATTTTTTCTGAACGGATCGAAAAAAAGGTATACTGCCTGAACATACAGAGAAGATAGCTCGTATTCTTGATCGTCTGGATGCCAGCGTTTATCCCGCTGATATGAATCTTCCCGGGTATAGACTACATGAACTTAAGGGCCAGGATGCCGGTACATGGTCGGTAACGGTAAGTGCAAACTGGCGTATTACTTTTACTTTTCAAGGGTCGGACATGTTCGGGGTGGATTATCGAGATTATCATTAGGAGGCAAAGATGAAGCAAATTCGAATGCCGGTTCATCCCGGGAAGGTTTTCTTATTGGATGTTCTGGTTCCCTTGGGCCTGACGGTTACCGATGCTGCTCGTATGATGGGGATAACACGCAAAGCTCTTTCGGAATTGGTAAATGAGAGAACAGCATGCACGCCTCAGATGGCGCTAAGAATAGCGACAGTTACCAACACCAGCGCAGAAAGCTGGCTTGTCATGCAGACAAAGCTTGATCTTTGGAAAGCCCGCCAAATGAAACTTGGATTATTGCAGAAATTTCCACAGACAACGGTTTGACTTTAAAAGTGTTTGGTTCAAAAAAATAAATGTCAATATAGCCATTTTAAAAAACTGAAGTTTAGAAAAAAAACAATATAAGGGCCGATTATAACCTACTATATTGCCGCCGCATCATTGCCGAAAATAAATATATTATGATAAGGTTGCTCATGCGTAATTTGTATTTCACTGGTCTAATTATGACGGTTACGGCTACTTTGGCGTTCTGCGCCCCTGGTGACGCCGCGCTGGGAGACGGTCTCTTCGCGAGGATAACGACTTCCAAGGGAGACATAGTGCTCCGTCTTGAATATCAAAAAACTCCAATAACGGTCTGTAACTTCGTTGCGCTGGCGGAAGGCAAAATGAGCGCGGCCGGAGGCAGGCCTTTTTATAACGGGCTTACTTTTCACAGGGTAATAAACGATTTCATGATCCAGGGAGGCGATCCGCTGGGCAGCGGTTCGGGCGGTCCGGGATACAAATTCCCTGACGAGATTGACGCGACACTCAGGCACGACGGTCCCGGCGTACTGTCCATGGCAAATGCCGGTCCCGGAACCAACGGCAGCCAGTTTTTCATCACCCATGTCGCCACGCCCTGGCTGGACGGAAAACACACGGTTTTCGGAAGGGTTGTCCAGGGGCAGAATGTCGTGAACGCAATCAGGCAGGGCGACACGATCACAAAGGTCGAAATCATCCGCAACGGCGCCCAGGCAAGCGCTTTTAAAGCGGAACAGGCCGATTTTGACGCGCTTGTCCGAAACGCGGCTTCAGCGGCGACAGCAAGGGTCAACACACAGCGTAACGCGGATCTCGCCGAAATAGGCAGAAAATATCCCAATGCGATAACAAATCCATCGGGCCTAAGGCATATTGTTCAAAAAACAGGGAGCGGCGCGAAGCCAAGGCAGGGAAGCACCGCGATTGTCAACCTGAAAGGCATGCTTCTTTCGGGGAAGGTTTTCAGTAATAGCGATCTTTCCGGAGGAACCCAGGAACTTCCGGTGGGAGCCGGCAGGATAATCCCCGGACTGGACGAAGCCATCATGGACATGACCACGGGCGAAAGACGCACGGTTATTATCCCTCCGGAAATGGCCTACGGAAGCCGGGGGCTGGACCAGGGTCAGACAAACATAATCCCTCCAAACAGCTTTGTTATTTTTGAAATTCAGCTGGTGGGAATCAAATAATTTGTTTTTCAGGACTGGCTAAAACTCCGCTTTCTTGATAAAATAGTATTATGTCAGAAAATTCAAAAACAGACTCGCTTGGAAGAAAAATTTTCTTTCTTCATCCAGCGACATTTGTACAAAATCAGATTATTTCAGAACTGGCCCAGGAAGAATTCGAGGTTTACATCATCAAGGACGAGGCAAAAATCCGGAGCGGCCTGGTAAACTTTCCCGACTCAATATTGATCGCGAGCATCCAGGAAGGTATTAAAGAAAGCGCGTGGGAAGCGCTGATTAAAAACATCATTGTAACGCCCGAGACTTCACATGTAGATATTGGGATTATTGCGACGAGAAGCGATGAAGCACTCAAGCAAAAATACACACAGCAGTATAAAGTACGCTGCGGTTTTACTGTGATCAAATCGGATATAAACGAAGCGATCAAACAACTGGTTCTTATTCTTAACAACGTGAATGCCAAGGGCCGCCGTAAATATATACGCCTTTCTACCGAAAAAGATTCAAATGTCACTGTTAATCTTCCCGTAAACGGGACTTACGTAAACGGGATTATAAAGGATATAAGCGTAATGGGTTTTTCCTGCGTATTTGCCGACGATTTCGAACTAAGCCCGAAAAAGCTTTTAAGCGATATGCAGCTCAGGCTCCAATCCACGCTCGTGAAGGCTGAAGGAGTAGTCCTCGGCTCCCGCATGGATGGCTCGGAAAAACGCTACGTTGTCCTTTTAACACAACGGGTAGATCCCAGCGTGAAGGCAAAAATACGCAAATTTATACAAGTCAATTTACAAAGCAGGATGGATCAGCTTATTTAAAAAAAAGAGTTTTGCCGGAAACTTTGTTGCAAGTTGCCTGTAAAGAAAAAGGCCTTTGGAAAGGTTATTATGGTTTTTTTTACGGTTTTTTGTCGTATTTTTCAGTTCATATTCAATTTTGGCGCGAGAGCGCTTCCCTGGAGAAAGGCGATTCCCATTGAAGGCGCGGCGAAAATCCCGCAGCTCCTCAAAGAAAACAAGGGAACCAAACCCATTCTGGTTACCGATCAGGGCCTGGTAAAGGCGGGAATCCTCGGCAGGATTACATCTGTTCTGGAGAAAGCGGGGATTCCTTTCGCCATATACAGCGAAGTTGAGGCCAATCCATCGGTAAACACGGTGAACAGAATTTTTGAACTCTACCGCGGCGAAAACTGCGACTGCTTCATTGCCCTCGGCGGAGGCTCTCCCATGGACGCGGCAAAGGCCGCCGCTGCCAGATCGGTGAAGCCGCATAAGAGCGTTAATCAGATGGGCGGGCTCCTCAAAGTGCTTAAAAAATTGCCGTTATTCATCGCCGTCCCAACAACAGCCGGAACCGGCAGCGAAACCACTATCGCGGCTTTAATCACCGACACGGAAACACACCATAAATACGCAATAATGGACCTCTGCCTGATTCCCAAATACGCGGTGCTTGACCCTGAACTGACCACGGGACTGCCGCCGGCAATTACCGCGACTACGGGCATGGACGCCCTCACCCACGCGGTGGAAGCTTACCTTTGCTGGACCTACAACACAAAGGAAAGTATCGCGTTCGCGCTGGACGCGGTGAAAGAGATTTTTAAAAACCTTCCGCTGGTTTATGAAAACGGCGCGAATCTGGAGGCGCGGCGGGCCATGCTGCAAGCTTCCTACAAGGCGGGCTTTGCCTTTACAAGGGCGGGTGTGGGAAATATACACGCCATCGCGCACACTCTCGGCGGTCTTTACAACACACCCCACGGCCTCGCCAACGCTGTGATACTCCCGATCGTGCTTGCGGATTACGGAAAAAAGGTTTGGAAGAAACTCAGCAAACTGGCAGAGCTTACAGGTGTCGCGGGCACTTCGGCTTCAGACGAAGAAAAGGCAAAGGCCTTTATCGACGCGATTTATAATATGAACAAAAAGATGGGCATACCCCGTTACTTTGATTTCATAAAAAGCAAAGACATAGCGCAGATGAGCAAATGGGCATTCAGGGAAAGCAATCCCATTTACCCGGTTCCTGTGATCTATAGCCATGCCCGTTTCAGAAAGATCGCGGAAATATTGAGAAACAGCGGAACCTACAAAATCACCGGGACCTGCAAGGGATGCACATTATGCGCAAAGTCCTGTCCTGTTGCCGCAATCTCCGGTGAAAAAGGAAAGATCCACGAGATAAACAGCGCACGCTGCGTTTGCTGCGGCGTCTGCGGAAGGATCTGCGCCAGCGCGGCGGTCATTGACAATAGAGGAAATATTGCAAAACATCTGAAGAGATCCCTTTGGAAAAAACCAGCGATTAAAACGGCGCTTTGCAGCGCCTGCGGCATTTGCGTTCAGGAATGTGCTTCCGGCGCACTCAGTATTTCAAAACCAAAAACAAAAGGAGACATTCGGGTATACTCGGAATTATCCGCGCCGGAAAAATGTGTCGCCTGCGAAATCTGCGAGAAGCGCTGTCCGCTCGGAGCGGTGGCAATGGAAGACCCGGCGAAAGGACAGCAGCAATGAACGCCTATCCGCTTCCGCTTTACGCCCGCATCGATCTTTCAAACGGGAAAATCGAACCTTTTCCAATTTCGAGGGAATACTTTAAAAAGTATCTGGGCGGAAAAACCCTGGCGGCAAGACTGCTCCTTGACCTTATGCCGGCCGGACTTGATCCGCTGGATCCGGCAGCAGTGCTTATCATCAATACCGGACCCCTGAACGGAACCGGCGCGCCCTCCTCCAGCCGCTTCAACATGAGTTTCAAAAATGTGCTTACCGGAGGCATCGCCTCCTCCAACTGCGGCGGGTCTTTCGGCGTCATGCTGAAAAGAGCCGGCTACGACGGCCTCATCATCACGGGCAAATCGGATTCTCCATGCAGAATCGAGATCGTTGACAGGGAGATTTCCATAATAAGCGCGATAGAACTCTGGGGCATGGACACGGAAAAAACACAGGAAGAGCTGCCCGCCCGTCACGGAAAGCTCGTTATAGGTCCGGCCGGGGAAAATCTCGTGCGTTACGCGTCAGCCGTATCCGGCGAGCGTATAGCCGGACGCTGCGGCGGCGGCGCGGTGCTTGGTTCAAAGAAAGTCAAAGCCCTGAACGCTTTCGGTACGGGACTCCCTCCGGTTTTCAATCCGGAAAAATTCAATAGGTTTGTCAAAAAGTGGATTTCCTTCATACGCAATCATCCGATGACCGGAGACGCCCTGCCCCACTACGGCACAATGGGGCTGGTGAACAAGGCCAACGCGTCGGGAGCACTTCCCACTCACAATTTTAAATACGGCTTTTGCGAAGATGCCGACAAGGTTTCGGGTGAAACCCTCGCGGAGACTCTTCTTACGCGTAACGGCGGCTGTGTAAGCTGCCCCATCCGCTGCGAGCGCCGGGTGATGAGAGACGGAAAGGAAATCAAGGGGCCGGAATTCGAAACATCAGGATTTTTCGGTCCCAACATTGATGCTTCCGATCTGAAAGAGATAATCGAACTAAATTACACCTGCGATCTTTTGGGAATGGATACCATCAGCGCGGCAAGCTCAATCGCGTTTGCTATGGAGCTGAAGGAAAGGGGCATGGCTGACTTCGGTGCGGAGTTCGGCGATACATCGAATCTGAACGGGATCCTTTCGAAAATCGCGCGGCGGGAAGGGATATACTCGGACCTGGCCGAAGGCAGCAAATGGATGAGCGGGAAATACGGGGGAGCGGAGTTCGCGATGCATTCAAAGGGGCTTGAAATGGCCTCATACGAACCCCGGCGCTCCATCGGAATGGGCCTGGGTTACGCGGTAAGCAACAGAGGCGGCTGCCACCTGAACGGCGGATACCTGGCCCTTCTTGAATCGGTGGGCGTGCTTTCAATAAAACCCCAGAAGACCGGAGCCAAGGCGGAGCTCACGGTTTTTATGCAGGACGCTCTTGAGGCGGTATCAGCCGCAGGGTTCTGCCTTTTCACAGCCCAAACATTTATCCCTTCGATTTTCTTTGACCTGGGGCCAAACCATTTTGTAACGCGCCTTACGGGAAAAATCCTGAGCTCTACCGGACCAATGGTGCGGCTTATACTTGCCATCAAGTCAGCGCTTCGTTTCAATTCGTTTTTCCTGCTGCCGCACGCGGAAGCGATACGCCTCGCGACCGGACTGCCCATGTTTACCGGTTCCTTTCTTACGTTAGGCGAAAGGAGCTACAACCTTGAAAGGCTTTTCAGCGTGCGGGAAGGACTCGGCTCAAAAGACGATTCACTGCCGGACAGACTGACAAAAACGCCGCAAAATCCTTCAAGGCCGGATACGGTAGTTCCTTTGGAAAAAATGCTCCCCGCTTATTACAAAGTCAGAGACTGGAACAAAGACGGGAAGCCGTCAACAAAAAAACTGAAAAGCCTTGGCATTGAGTACGCAAACTGCGAAAGCGGGCCTTCAAAATGAATAAAGTGCTGGTAAAATACAGAGGCAATCTTGAGGCGCTGACAGGCATCAGGGAAGAAACTTTGGAAGCATCCGACATAAAGGGGCTGCTCATTTCCTTGCGGAAAAGTCACGGCATTGAGGCGGAGAAAACCGCCAGAACCATGCTCATCGCTTTGAACGGCGAGAGCATACAGTTCCTGAAACAGTATAAAACAGCTCTGCGTGAAGGGGATACGGTCAGCTTTTTCCCCCTCTGCGCCGGAGGTTGAATGACATTCCGCTTGAATGTCATTTTCGCCAATTAATAAACCAATACGGGAGAAAAGTAATATGGCAATCATAGGGTTTATCGGTCTTGGCATAATGGGACGGCCCATGGCAAAAAATCTCATCAAAGCGGGATATAAACTCATAGTGTATGACAAGTTCGCAAAATACGATGACCTCGTATCTCTGGGAGCTGAAAGGGCAGTGTCCAGCAAGGATGTTGCGTCAAAGAGCGAAATAATAATCACCATGCTGCCGAATTCGCCGCATGTAAAAGAAGCGATATTGGGAGCGGGCGGTGTAATGGAAGGGTTAAAACCCGGAAGCATTGTCGTGGACATGAGTTCCATTGCCCCCGAAGCCTCACAGGAAATCGGAGCCGCCCTGTCCGCGAAAAAATCTGTCCTTCTGGACGCTCCCGTTTCAGGCGGAGAACCAAAAGCCATAGACGGAACATTGTCGATCATGGCTGGCGGCGACAAGGCCGCGTTTGAAAAAGTAAAACCCATTCTTGAAAAAATGGGGGCGTCTGTGATACTGGTTGGCAGTCTGGGCGCGGGGAACGTCACCAAGCTCGCGAACCAGATCATTGTCGCTCTTAACATCGCGGCGGTTTCCGAAGCGTTCGTATTGTCAGCCAAGGCCGGGGTAAATCCTCATGCGGTATTTGACGCCATCAAAGGCGGCCTTGCGGGATCAACGGTCATGAACGCCAAGGTTCCAATGATGCTGGAAGGAAATTTAAAACCCGGTTTCCGCATAGAGCTGCACATCAAGGATCTGCAGAATGCCCTTGATACGGCCCACAAGGTGGGCGCACCGGCGCCGCTCACAGCCTCGGTGATGGAAATACTTCAGGCTGTTCAGGCTGACGGCATGGACGCCAATGATCACAGCGCCATAGTCCGGTTCTATGAAAAGCTTGCGAAGATCGAACTGTGGAAATAATAGTCCGACAGGAAACAGGTTTACCAGCCGGCGGTTGAAAACCGGCGGTTACTTACCGACGCAAAATCGGCTGAACATGGCCTCAAGAATATCCGCGGTAAAGACTTCACCGGTGATTTCACCTAACGCATCGACAGCCGAGCGGAACAGCGGGGCTATGATGTCCAAAGGCTCTCCCCTGTCGGCAAGCGACAGGGCTTCCTCAACAGAGGCAAGAGCGGAATCGACAAGCTCTTTCTGCCTTAACGTACCCGGCCCGGCGCCTTCCTCGCCGTGAATACCGGATGACGGGACTTCCAGAAGTTCCGTAATTGTATGCGTCAAAACAGGTATGCCCTCTCCGGTTTTAGCGCTTAACGCCAGAAAACGTCCGGGCAATTCTTCCTCCGGCAATGGAGGCGGCATTGCAAGATCCGCCTTGTTCCAGATTATGATGAAGGGTTTTGCGGAACCTGCTTCCCTGTACCTCCGGAAGAAATCCCTGTCCTCCGCGCCAATGCCCAAAGCCCCGTCGACAACGTAGAGTACGAGAGAAGCCTGTTCCAAAAGCTCAAAACTCCGCTCCACGCCGATACGTTCCGCTTCGTTTGCCGCCTCTGTGTTTAAATTCCGGATGCCGGCGGTATCCGTCAGCCGCAATGGTATATCATTAATTGAAACGAGAGCTTCAATCCAGTCACGGGTAGTGCCCGGGGTTTCGGTAACTATGGAACGGTCTTCGCCAAGCAGGCAGTTAAAGAGGCTGGACTTCCCGGCGTTGGGTCTTCCGGCCAGCACTGCAAGAACGGCATCGGCATATACGCGTTCCCGACGCCAAAGCTCCGAAAGTTTTTTGAGTCTCACTGCAGCCTGCTCCACGAGAGGCAGGCCGGGAAGTCTGCCTGCTTTTTCATCGTCATCGGGACCGAAAAACTCGTCTTCGGAATAATCCAGATAGATTTCCGCACCGGCCAAAACCTCAACCAACAGGGCCTTTACCCCGGAAATTTCCCTCTCAAGAGCTCCACTGAGACGGCGCAACGCGTGTTCTCTGCCCCGGCCCGTTTTCGCGGCAACCAGTTCCATAACGGATTCGCAGCGGGTAAGATCCAGCTTGCCGTTCATAAAAGCGCGAAAAGTAAATTCCCCCGGCAGGGCTTCGCGGAACCCTGCCTTTTTAAGCGCGGCAAATACGGCCTTGACCGTTGCGATGCCGCCGTGACATGAGATGTCTGCGCCGTCTTCGCCGGTGTAACTGCGCGGCGCGCGGTACACAGCGACGAGGACTTCATCTATTTTTTTTCTTTCAGGTTCTGCTTCTCCCTGCCCCACTATCCAGCCGTGAACAACAGAATTACCGGGCGCGGATAAAAGCTTTTCAGGCCGGGAAAAGATCTCAGCCAGCAGCTCTATGGCTCCGGGAGAGTCTCCGTCCTTTTCACCTGAGCCCGCGGTTCTGACAACAGCGAGAGCGCTCTCGGCAAGGGGAGTCGCGAGGGCATATATCGGCAATCCGTCTCCGTACGAGGGTTTTTCCATGCCCGGAAGTTATCCGTTCCTCTTTGTGTTAGGCGCAAGTCCAATACGCTGAAATACAGCGGGCGCTCCCGCGGAAGCCCAGAATCCAATCAGGCCGTAACGAATGAAACGTCCGAGTTCATAAAAAGAGGAAGCTTCACCGGGCAGGATAAGTTTCAGTCCGAGGTAAATTATTACCAGGCCCGCAAAGCCGACAAGGCAGCGCAGAACCATGGTACGGATTTTTTTTCCTTTCATTCCCAAACTGGCGGAAAAGGGGAAACGTGTTTTCATCAGGGTGTAGCCGAGGCAAAATCCGAGGAAGAGGGCCGGAAGCATTCCGTCATGAGGATAAAGACCGTTCATGATCAGGGCAAGAAGGGCAGCGCAGATGTTCTGCATACGAGCGCCTTTATTTGTCAGAAAATTCTCTACGTGCGGTACGGCGTAAAACCAAACAACAAGAATAATTCCTCCCAGAAACCATCCGGCCAAAACATCTGTTGGGTAGTGCACTCCCAAATACAGTCTCGAAAAACCAATGAGCAAAAGGAAGAGAATTACTCCTGCCCAAATTAAACGTGTTTTTACCATTAACATTTTTCCGTTTAATTTTTCTCCGACCTTTTTCTTTAAAATACTGACAATCCACGCCGTAAACGGAATCCAAAAGCAGAGTGAATTTTGAGCGTGCCCCGAAGGCGTGCTGTAAGTAGGTTCATACGCCAGACCAATATCTGGTTCCAAAAGGAAAGGGCGCGGCTGCTTTAGGAACTCTTTCAAAAAGGAATTGATCCAGGCGGTAAGAATGATCAGAAGGCCAAAACGAAGGCCCTGTTTTTCATCAATCCACCAGAAAATAAAGAGTATCAGAGGAAGATACAACATTTCGGTTCCCAGAGCTGTAAAGGCTTTTACAAGCGCCGTGGTCACCGGGTTTTCAATCCTCTGAATGATTTTTATTACTTCAATTCCCCAAGTGTACATGTCAGATAACCAGGAAGGATTCCCGGCCGGTGACATTTGGATAGTGTACTCATTCATACATTAAAGCCTAATGGCGGGAAAGCCTCCGGTCAAGACGCTTGCCGCCTTCCATCCCTTCCAATACCATGTCAAAATGCAAACGAAGTTTCATGAATAGACGAATATTCACTGCCGATCTGCTTCTCCTATTTACCGCCGCCGTATGGGGTTTTGGCTTTGTTGCTCAACGTTCCGGAATGCAATACATCGGCCCATTCGCGTTTAACGGAATACGTTTTCTCTTGGGAAGCCTTTCCCTGCTGCCGCTTGTCGCCCTGAGAAACAGGCGAAGGATAGCCAGGGAGAGCTGCAACGGGAAATTGCTTTCCTCTTCATTAATCGCGGGAACCTGTCTCTTTGTAGCAGTCACCTTTCAACAGCTCGGAATGATGGCGACAAGCGCGGGTAACGCCGGATTCATAACCGGCTTTTATGTAGTCTTCACCCCGATTTTCGGGATTTTTCTGGGCAGAAAAACAGGAATCCCAACCTGGATTGGAGCGCTTTTAACCTTATTGGGTCTTTATTTTATAAGCTCAGCAAATCCACTGGGCAGCTTTAATCCCGGGGATTTGATCATTTTGATAAGCGCGGTTTTCTGGACCTTCCATGTTCTCATAATAGACAGGCTGGTACAGAAAAATGACCCGCTGGCTTTGTCATCAGGACAATTCGCCGTCGCGGGTCTTTTTTCCCTCGCTGCCGCTTTTTTGATCGAACCTCCCCTTTCGGCCTGGCTTGAAACGTCAGGCTGGGAATACGTTTCAGCAGGCCTTTTTTTCTGGAAGAGCTTCCCCGCCCTGATTGGCGGCCTCGCCTCCGGAACAATTCCCGCTTCGCTGATTTCAGGCGCGATGATTCCCATTCTTTACGGAGGACTCGCTTCCGTTGGTATTGGCTATACACTTCAGACGGTTGCCCAACGGTACGCTCCCCCGGCGCACGCGACGATAATTCTCTGCCTTGAAGGATGTTTTGCCGCACTGGGCGGAATCCTCCTCTTGAATGAAAGCGCCGGGGCAAGAACGATTATGGGCTTTGCCCTTATGCTCGCGGGAATGCTGGTAAGCCAGTGGGAACTGTTCGATCATATGCAATGACTCAGCCCCGAACCCTCCCGCAGCCCAGGGCCAAGCCTCATTGCTCACGCTCAACGAGCTGGCCGACTTGCCGGCGCACTCCCGCTTTGGCGTGTATGAGATTTAACGCGCCTAAAGATTCTGCAATTCAAGGCGGTTTTTAATTCCGGTTTTATCATACACACAGGAAAGGATGTTCTCCACAGTCCGGTTGCTTATTTTGAGGCGGGAGGCGATTTGTTTATTGGAAAGACCGCTTTTTACAAGGCAAAGAATTTCAGTTTCACGCTTTGTCAACAGGCTGAAAAGATCCTTGACGAACTTGAGGTTCAGTTGTGCCTTATCGTCAATATAGACTTCGCCGTCAAGAGCCTTGAGCAAAGCGCTTTCAAGTTCCTTCTCGTTCCGTTGTTTGCATATATAAGCCTTCACTCCCATACCCATAGCGGCGCTGACATGCGCGTAATCGGTATAGTTTGAATAAATCGCCATTAAAGGGCGGTATGAGCCTGGGCTTTGTTCAACATGTTTCAAAAACCACTGGATAATATCAAGGCCCCAGCCGTCTGCCAGTTGTATATCAAGAAGCAGAACATCAGTTTCGGTTCCGGTCAACAGTTTTTTCGCCTCGTTGATTGAGGCTGCCGCGCCTGCCACGCGCCATCTGCCTGTATCCCCGAAGTAAGCAGTCAGTCCGCTGCGCATAACCGGATGGTCTTCAACGATGATTATTCGCAATACTTTATCCGTATTTTCTTTGTCCAACTTTTGAACCTCTAAGCTTTTTCCGCGATTTGTTTCCCGGGGTTAATTTCAATCCTCACCATCAGGCCGTTGCCGCTTTCATTCATGAAAAAAAGTTTCGCCCCAATAATGGAGGCCCGCTGGCGCATACTCCTTAAGCCAAGACCTGAGCCGCCTTTTCCGGTCATGCCGATACCGTCGTCGGAAATACATATCAAAATATTTCCAGGTGAGTTCGCGGCAATATTCCGGACTACAAGAGACGCCTTCTGTGCCTGTGAATGTTTTTCGATGTTGTTAAGAGCTTCCTGAACCATCCGAAAAAGATGCAGCTGGTTTTCCGCTTTCATCGGGGCGAAATTGACTTCTTCCTTTATGAGGCAGGCGCAGTCAATTCCCGTGCGTTGGGTAAACTTATGGCAAGCTTCCGCCAAAGAATCCTTTAAAGACAGTCTGCTGAAGTCCGGCGGCATAAGGTCGGTACAGATCATCCGTATCTGATCACCGACCGCCCGGCCCCGAAGCTGCGGCAGTACTGTGTCGTGGAGTTCCCTGGAAATACGGCGGCGTTCTTTTTCAATCTCGTCAATCACCAGACTGGTAAAATTTAGGCTGTCCAGTTCCTGTTCATTGGCTCTGCGCATTGCCAGATACAGATAACACAGGAAGAGCATCAGTAAGGTA
>Ga0209755_10005426_pt1 | contig 14511 bp, 12 predicted proteins | sample TergutCo191P1_FD_187301 | JGI IMG/M metagenome (GOLD analysis project Ga0209755, IMG submission 187301) | Cornitermes sp. P1 segment gut microbial communities from Petit-Saut dam, French Guiana - Co191P1 (SPAdes) (version 2) | ecosystem: Host-associated > Arthropoda: Insects > Digestive system... | reverse complement strand
AACCAGGCGTAAGCGGCATCTTCCAGAAAGCGGCTGCGCTCGTGAATCCTCAAAGCGTTCCGCGCCGCCTGTTCGGCTTCCGCCCATCGCCGCAGCTGCTTTTCCGCAATACCCAGCGTAAGATACCCCGCCGCGACAGCGCTGCTATCCGCCCTGACCACCGCCATCTCCTGAATCACCTGTTCCCGCATCCGCTGGGCCTCGGCATCCGGCACAGGCCCGCCCTGTGGGTGCGTGTTGGAAAGCAGCACCAACTGCGCCCGAATCGAATAAATCCGCGCACGGGCAGCAAGCAGGCGCAGACCGGAAGCCTCGCCCTCCGCAGAGGCGCTTTCCCACGCCGCAAAAGCTTCCTCATAGCGCCCCAGAGAAAAAAGAATACTCCCCCGGCTTGTGGCGGTATTTACCCGCAAAGGGGGATCATCGGTACTCAACACCAGCCGCCAGGCGTCTTCCAAGATAATGAGAGCGTCCTGGAACCGCCCCTGGGAGGCGTTGTAGTTTGCCAGATTCAACTGATTTGCCGCCGTAGTGCGAATAACAAAAATTTCATCCGGCCTTCGCGGCGCCGAAGAACAAGCGGAGAAAAAAACAACAACAGAAACAATCAATATACAACCCGCCAAGTTCGTGGGGTTCGTGCAGTTCGTGGTAAAATTTCTTCGCCTAATATTCATCATCATCCCCTAAAACCGTATATTCCTGGGGCTTGTGCCGCCGGACTCGCTTTCCGGCCTTCCGGGAACACCCCGCCTGAGCAGGGGATTATTCGTAAGGGCCACCAGCACATCCTCGGCGCTCCGCATCGTGCCCCGCAGATCCATTATGAGCCCGGCAAGCTGGGGAAGCTGTGCGGGGATAAAGGCCGAGGCCCTGTCCAGATTATCAAGTATCGAGGAAATGTAGCCCAGGGATTCCACCAGATTCGTGTACACTTCCCTGTCCGTGTCCAGCACCGCAAAGATAAGGCCGTCCGGGTCGGCCAGTTCCGCCGTGAGCGCGCTGACATTGGCCAGGATGGGGGCCAGTTCCTCGTTGATGCCGTCAATGGTAGTGGTCAGCGCGAAAATCGCCTCCTCCACGCTGTGGGGCAGAGTTTCAACTCCGGTAAGCGTCCTGCGTATGCTGCCTGCTATCATGCCAATCTCGGTGGCGTCTGTCCCCTCTCCCAAAGCCACATTCACCTGGGAAAAAATGCCGTACACTTCGTCAAGAATGGAAGTTACTCGGTTCATGATAAGGGAGATGCTGTCGTCATGCTGAGGCTCTATTGCCAGCCCCTGGCGCACCAATTCCACGGCCTGGGCGGAACCCAAGATAGGTATAAAAGCGCCTTCGGGAAGTTCCGGCCCTCTCCCGGCATGGAACAGAAACTGGTTGCCAAGGCCCACGGGGCTGATCATCATCTCCACCATGGAACCCTGCCTTGCCCTGTTCCTGTATTCCTCAAAAATAGAGAAAACAACTTCCACTTCATCATTGTCCGTAAGGTGGAAATGGCGCACATTCCCCACGGTAAAACCCCGGTACTGAACCGCCATGTTCCGGCTTAAGCCCCCCGCAGACGGCAGCGTAGTATAAAAGGAAACATCTCTGGCAAACCAGCGCTGAGTGCGGCCAAGCATGACCGTGACAAACACCAGGGAAAGCAGGGACAGGATAACAAAGAAGCCGACAATTTGATCGGCAAAACGTATCTTAAATTTCACGATAACCTTACCTTAAAATCGAACATGAAACTCCGTTTCATGATGCTATCCCTCTTTCGACATAATTGGCCAGATCCTCATCCTTTTCTATTTCTTCCCGTGAAAATTTGCGGAAGAACTGCCCGTCCAGAATCATTATAACATAATCGGCGATGTTTCGCACAATACGGAAATCGTGGCTCACAAAGATGATCGTATTTTGCTCCTGGTGGTGGCGCTGCACAATGGAAATAAGCCGGTTGGCCGCCGTATCATCCACGGATTCAGTCCATTCGTCAAGAAAGAGCAGTTTTGGGCCGCACATCATGGCCCGCGCAAAGGCGATAAGTTTCTGCTCGCCCATGGAGAGCTGGGCGGGCCGGATGTGGAGGTCTTTCCTGTAGCCCACATCCGCCAGCACCGCGTTGATACGGCTTTCCCGTTCAGCGGGCGGCATGTGGGGGAAGTGTATCCGCAAAGGCAGTTCCAGTATCTGGTACAGGCTCTGGTTCGCCCAAAGCGCGGAATCCTGAAAAATCATTGCGGCTTCCCGGCGGAAAGCCAGGTTTTCCTGGCGGTTCATGGCAAAAACATCCCTGCCCCGGAAACTTATCACACCCTCGGTAGGAACCAGAAGGCCCGCCGCAAGTTTAAGGATCGTGCTTTTGCCGCAGCCGGACGGCCCGACAAGGGCTGTGGCTTTCCCTTCTTCAAACTGGAACGAGAACTTGCGCACAATATCCTGTGCCTGTGCGGAAAAAGAAACGCTTTTCAGTTCGATAATCCCGGCCATGATTCCCCGTTAAATCAGCATATAATAAATCGCTGAAAGTATAATATTCACGATTATACACCATCCGAACGCCGCGCCAACGGATCTGAGGCCCGCGACAGGTATTTCCGTGCTGGCCCGTTCCACTTCGAGCCCCCTGGTTATCGCCACCATGGAAATAATCATCCCAAACGCTATGCTTTTGATAATGGAAATAAGCAGGGAAGGCAGGGTCAGACTTTCCAGCAAATGCCCAAAGTAGACCGCCGCCGGCAGCGGCGTAAAAAACTGGGCCACAACGAACGAGCCCGCCAGCCCAAAGATGCTGAAAAAGATATTCAGCATAAAAAGCGAGATGGTAACCCCCAAAAACCGGGGCACCGCCAGGTATTCGATGGGGTCAACACCCACGGATATGTAGGCTTCCACCTCGTGGGAAATCACCATCCCGGCCATTTCCGTGGCTATGGCGGTCGCCGAGCGGGCGATAATGATAAACGCCGTCAAAAGCGGCCCCAGTTCCCGCGTTATAATCATGATGAGCAGGGTGTAAATGAGGCGTTCCTGGCCAAACTGCGCCAAAAAGTCCATCCCGATGATGGTCACCGCCGCCCCAATACCCAACGCCAAAAGCGCGGCGATACTGAGGGCCTCCACAAAGGTAAAGAGTATCTGCATTATCAATATTTTATAGGCCGCCTGCCCCCTGCGCGCGAAACTCCCCACCCCCCTAAGGACGCGCGTAAAAAAGCCCAGATTATAAAACATCGATCCGAAGAATGTTCCCACTTGTTAAATAGTCCTTTACACTATAAGTATAACACTTTATTGACGGTTAGCGATACACTGTCGGTGGAGGGGCGGGAATCAGCCTTCAAATTAATTCCTGAAAAGGGTTTTATGAATTCTTTGAGCCAAAATATACTGTTTTGCCGTGGTGTTACCACTGGCGGGGTTTGAAACCTTCGGGAGTGTTTATCATTACCGTATCCCCGGACTGTTCTATCACATAAAAACCGTTCTTGATGATGTAATCCCGCACCTCTTTGGTCATTATCGCGCCGGCAACCGCCCCCTGGAATACGCGCTTGTCGTTCCGCGCGTCAGAATAGCGGCGCAGGACTTCCATACGCTTGACATGGTCATCCACATCATCCTGGCTTGGCTTGGTTTTTACCTCGACCACGATGGCTGTATCGCCGTTTTCCAGCAGTATATCAAGCTCGGCGATACGCTTGCCGGAAACCTCGGCAATTCTAACATTCGGCCCGAACTTGGTAAAGGTAAACCCCAGGGCGTTGAATTTTTCCATGATGTTGGGAATAACCAGATGCTCAGCCAGCTCGCCAAAACGGTTGGAGAGCTTACCGAAATTCCTGTCGGTTTCTTTCAATTGCTTGGCGGTTTCTTTCATCTGCCGGTCGGTATCCTCCATTTGTAGCCTGGTTTCCTTTTGGCCCGCGGCGACTTCCTTCAATAGCCGGTCAGTTTCCTTTTGCCGTTCGGCGTTTTCCTTTTGTTGTTCGGCATTTTCCTGAATTAGCCGGTCGGTTTCCTTTTGCCGTTCGGCGTTTTCCTTCATCCGCCGGTCAGTATCTTCCATTTGCAGCCTGGTTTCCTTTTGGCCTTCGGCGACTTCTTTCAATAGTTGGTCGGTTTCTTTAAGCCGCCGGTCAGTTTCCTGCTGTTGGAGTCTATTTTCTTTTTGGCCTTCGGCGACTTCCCGTAATATTGCCCAAATTTCTGCGGGGCTCGCGCCGGGGGGATACTCAAAATGCATTGCTGTGTCCGACATGGGGGTACTCCTTACCTATACTCTATAATATAGTGCAAGGCGGGGAAAAAGGCAATGTTTCGCAAATGGCTCAAGGCCCGAACAGTACGCCTAGCTCTTAATCCCTGTCGCCGCAATGCCCTCAATAAAGTGCTTCTGCGCGGCAAAAAACAGCGTGGCAAGAGGCAGAATCGCCAAAACCGAACCGGCCATGATATACGAATACAGAGAACTGTGCAGACCCATAAACATTCTTAAGCCAATCTGAACGGTCATGTTGCGCTGGGAACTTAAGTAAATCAGGGGGCCCATGAAGTCGTTCCACACAAAGGAGCCGGTTAGAATGACCAGCGTGGCAATGGCGGGTTTTGTCAGGGGCAGGATAATCCGGGCGTAAATGCCGTATTCGCTCAGGCCGTCAATGCGGGCGGCTTCGCTTAGTTCTTCCGGGATGGTTAGGCAGTATTGGCGCATCAGGAATACCCCAAAGGCGCTGAAGGACTGCAGGAGAATCATCGACCACAGGGTGTCTACCAGGCCCATGTGCCTCATCATGATAAACTGGGGAACCATGAAGGCTTGCCAGGGTACCGCGATGGTTCCGATATAGCCCAGGAATATGGTGTCCCTTCCGCGCCAGCGCATCCGCGAAAAGCCGTATGCGGCAAAACTGGAGGTAATAACCTGCAAGGTTGTAACCACAATGGTCAGGATAAAGGTGTTTCTGAAAAAGGTGCTTAAGGGGATGAGCGACCAGATGTTGACATAGTTTTGCCATTGGGGGTTGGTCGGTATCCACTGTACCGGGAAAATAAAGACTTCAATGTCGGTTTTAAGGGAGGAACTGAGCATCCAGGCAAAGGGCATCAGCATGGACGCGCTTAGTACGGCAAGGCCGGCAAGTACAATGACTCTGGTTACTTTCTTTGTCCGCTCGCGGCTGCGCTGCTGCGGGGTTTGCATCATGCGGATTATTCCATCATGCCTCATACTTCCTCCCTATCAAAAACTGCACAATCGTAATGCTTATTACCATGAAGAACAGCACAAGCGCGATGGCGGAGGCATAGCCGAAATTAAAGCGCACAAAGGCGGCGATAAAAAGCTGGTGGACAACAACAGTGGTGGCCCGCCCGGGCCCGCCCAGGGTCATTACCTGTATCAGGTCAAATATCTTAAAGCAGTTGATTGTCAGGATGACGACAACAAAGAAGGTGGTCGGGCGCAGCATGGGCAGGGTCACATTAAGGAAGCGCTTCCAGGGGTTCGCGCCGTCTATTTCGGCCGCTTCATATAGGGTTTTGGGGATGGACTGGAGACCCGCCAGGAAAATGACCATGTAATAGCCCATAAAGCGCCAGACACTGACCAGAATGAGCGCGGGCATGGCCCAGGCGGAAGAAGCCGTCCAGCCGGGAGGGTTCTCCACACCGACACTGCGCAAGAAAGAGTTGATGGGGCCCAAGGTAGGGTGGAACATCATGTTCCAAACAAAGGCCACGGCTACGACAGAGGTGATAAAGGGGAAGAAGATGGCCGTTCTGAAAAAGCCCATCCCCTTTACCGCGTTGTTAAGCAATATGGCAAGACCCAAAGAAGCAATGAGGGTCAAAGGAACCGTGGCGGCGGTGTAATAAATCGTATTGCGGATGGCGATATGCACGCTGTCATCGGTCATCAGCCGCGCGAAGTTGTCAAAGCCGGAAAAGCTGGGCGGGGAAAAAGCGTCCCAGTCCATAAACGCCAGCACAAAGGACGCCGATATCGGAATCATCGTGAAAAGCGCAAAACCTATAAAATTGGGGAGAATAAACGTCCACGCAATTAATGTGTTTCTTAGTCTCAGCGATTTAATGTTCATCCTCCCTATTTGAAGGGGCAGTCCCGGATTATTGTCTCCCGGAACTGCCGTTTCGCAGATTAAATAGTTTTTTCTTAGCGCCTCAGTTCCACTGCGGCACGCTCGCCCATTCTGCGGATGCCTTCGTCAATGGTGTTTTCGCCGACCATAATCAACTGGTGTTCTTCGTTAAGCATGGTGCTGATTATACCGGTTATGGGGTTCATGGGCCACTCTATGGAAACTACGTCAGGGGTAAGTGCCCGTCTGGAAAGGGGGTCTTGCGGCATGCCCGGCAGACTAAGGAAGGTATCCCTTACCCTGTCATTGTTGAACGCCGAAGGAATACCCACGTTCGCAAGAATGAGAGCCCCGCCTTCCCCGCTGGCCCATTCAATAAAGCGCCATGCTTCATCCTGGTGCCTGGAGTGGACGCTCATACCGATAGGCACGGTATTGCCCATGGTTCGTACTTCCGTTGCGCCCGGCATTTGGGGCACGGGAGCTATGCCCCAGTTAAAGTCGGCCCGCTCGGCCAGTTCGCCGATGTACCAGGAACCCATGACAATCATGGCGGCGTTGCCCATTTCAAAGCGGGGCCGGTAGCCGATGTTGGCGGCCAAAATGGTGCCCAAAGGCATCATGGCATTTGCGTCCTGCATAGCCAGACGGACTTCGTACATGTGCCGCAGGAAGCTGAAGTCATCGGTGACCATGCTTCTGCCAAGCTGGGCCCCGGACATTGCCACGGTAATGGAGTGCCAGGTGTGCAGGTGGGAACCGTAGACCCTGTTCGCCCCTGTGCCGTGCGACAGGCGTATGGCCAAATCGCGGTATTGTTCCCAGGTCAGATTTTCAGGCAGGGGTTCGCCGGCGGCGGCGAAAATGTCCTTATTATAGAACAGGGGCCAGAAATCCTGCCGCCAGGGGATGGCGAAATAGCGGTTGTCGTCCGTGCGGATCATTTCCAGCGCGCTGGTCATATAACGGGCGCTGGGCATGCGGCCCACACGGTCGGTTAAATCCACCAACTGGTTGGCCGCGACCAGCTGGGCAAGGAAGGGCACGTTCAACACAAAGAGAACGTCTATTGCCCGCCCGCCTGCCAACTGGGTCGTAATGATTTCCGGGTAATTGGCGGTGAGCGTGTCGATTATGTCAAAGCGAATGTGGGGATTTTGGGCTGTCCAGGCGTTAAGGGTTCTTGAGAACTCAGGCTGGGTGGTGTAGTGCCATAACGCAACGGTTAATGTGGTGACTCCGTCTTCCGCAGCGTCCCTCCCGCAGCCTGTAAAAGCCGAGAGCAGGACTGAAACACCAAGTATCGTTATAAGCAGTTTCTTCATGATGGTTTGATCCTCCTTAAAGGTATAATGACATGACATTCTAGATTCTGTCTAGTGTAGGGTAGCAGGGGTTTTTAGATATGTCAATAAAAAAGCGAGGATTTTTATTTGCAGCCACAAAAAAGGCTGTTCCGGCCAACACCGGAACAGCCATATGCTTTTCTCGTTTCGCAATGAAGCGCTAGGTCTTACCTTCTAAGCTCCACACCCACACGTTCGCCCATTCTGCGCAGGCCCTCGTCAATGGTGTTCTCGCCTACCATAATCAACTGATGCTCCTCGTTCAGGATGCTGTCAACGATTCCGCTTAAGGGGTGCATGGGCCATTCGGTGGACACCGAATCAGGGTTAAACGCCCGTCTGGACAGGGGGTCGGTGGGCATGCCCGGCAGTCCAAGGAAAGTGTCCATTACTCTGGTGTTTGTAAACGCCGAGGGGATGCCCTGTTCCGCAAGAATGAGTGCCCCGGCTTCCCCGGTTGACCATTCGATAAAGCGCCAGGCTTCTTCCACATTCCTGGAATGGACGCTGATGCCGACAGGAGTTACGTTGCCCATAGTCCGCACTTCCGTTGCGCCCGGCATTTGCGGCACGGGGGCAATGCCCCAGTTAAACGTGGCGCGTTCGGCCAGTTCCCCGATGTACCAGGAACCCATAACGATCATGGCGGAGTTGCCCAGTTCAAAACGGGGGCGATAGCCTACGTTGGCGGCGACAATGGTACCAAAAGGCATCATGGCTCCGGCGTTCTGCATGGCCAGGCGGATTTCGTACATATAGCGCAGGAACGCGAAGTTATCGGTGATAAGATTTTCCCGGAGCTGTACGGCGGACATTGAATGGGTAATGGAATTCCAGGTGTGCAGATGGGAACCGTAGACCCTGTCCACTCCTGTGCCGTGAGCCAGCCGTATGGCCAAATCGCGGTACTGATCCCAGGTCAGGTTCTCGGGCAAGGGTTCGCCGGCGGCGGCGAAAATGTCCTTGTTATAGAACAAAGGCCAGAAATCCTGCCTCCAGGGGATTGCAAAATACCGGCCCTCGGAGCGCACCATTTCCAAGGCGCTTGCCATATAACGGGCGCTTGGCATGGCTCCCACACGGGGGGTTAAATCCACAAGCTGATTGGCCGCAATCAACTGCGCGAAAAAGGGCACATTCAACACATAGAGAATGTCGATTGCACGGCCCCCTGCCAATTGGGTGGTAATGATTTCCGGGTAGTTGGCGGTAAGCGTGTCGATGATATCAAACCGGATATGGGGGTTTTGGGCTGTCCAGGCGTTAAGAGTTCTTGAGAACTCCGGCTGGGTTGTGTAGTGCCACAATGCGACGGTTAATGTGGTGACCCCGTCCTCCACCTGGTCCCTTCCGCAGCTGGTAAACGATGCAGCCACTACTAAAGCCGCAAGCATCATAATAAGCAGTTTCTTCATTTACTAATGTCCTCCTTGAAATTTAGAGCAAAAAAGCTCCATTGATTGTTAAATGATAATAGGAGGATCAATATCTGTCAACCAACCAAGTTAAAAGAACTCAAGGCCGTCCAAAATTTCATAAAAAAACATAAAAGCGTGATGCATGATGTTGACAAAAACGAGGCCTCATAAGAAAATATGTTATTAATGTAGGGGGAACACATGGAAAAAGATTCTGGCAATTTTCTGCCGCAGCTTCACGATACAAATTATGAGAGCAAATACCTTAAAACCCGCCTGGATGCGTCCGGTCTGATAAATATTGTTGGCCGGGAGACAGAATCCCTGAACGGTAAATGGAATTTCGCCCCGGATCTTTACGATACCTGCCGCCGCGCCGGCTGGTTCGAAGACCAGTGGGTTGACAGTTCCGGAAGGGAAATTCCTGTGGACTTTGACTGGGAAGCATGGGAACGGCTCACCGTCCCCGCCTGCTGGAATCTGGAAAAAACGGAACTGCACTATTTCGAAGGTTTCGGACTTTATACGCGTACTTTTAAATACCTTGCAAAGACGCCGTCCTCGGGCGATAAGCCCGGCGAACGGCTATTCCTGCGTTTTGAGGGGGCTGCGTACCGGACAACCGTTATCCTTAACGGCAAAATTATCGGCACACATGACGGCGCGTCCACCCCGTTTAACGCCGACATCACCGATGCTGTTCAGGAAAACAACCGCATTCTGGTTATTGTTGACGCCAGACGCGACAGCCAGAGAATCCCCATGGAAAACACCGACTGGTTTAACTACGGCGGTATTTACCGGGATGTCTACCTTCTGCGCCTCCCGCCCGTATATATCAAAGACTGGTTTGTGCGCCTTGCCCCGGACGGGAGCTATTCAACGGTGCTTGCGGATGTAAGCGTCCAAAGCGCGGGTGGCAGTGCGGTTGACGGCAAAGCGCTGCTGGAAATCCCGGAACTTGGCGTTAAGCAGGAAATCTCGGTCAGCAACGGAAAGGGCGATGCAAAAATCTCCGTCCGCCCCGAACTCTGGAGCCCGGAGAATCCCAAACTGTATGATGTCCATATTTCTTATGGCGCTGATGCCGTACAGGACAGAATAGGCTTTAGGGAAATAAAAGTGAACGGGCATGAAATCTTCCTTAACGGCAAGAAAACATTCCTGCGGGGCGTGTGCGTCCACGAGGATCATTTCTCCCTTGGAAAAACGACCAACACAGAAATTATCCGCCAAACCATCCGCGACCTGAAAGAAATGAACGGCATTTATCTGCGCCTGGCCCATTACCCCCATGACGCGCGCTTTGCCCGCATTGCCGACGAAGAGGGAGTGCTGCTCTGGGAAGAAATTCCTGTTTACTGGGCCATTGCCTTTGACAGCAAGGCTACCTACCAGGACGCGGAAAATCAGTTGGCGGAGCTTGTTTTGAGAGACCGCAACCGTGCCAGCGTTATCATCTGGTCGGTGGGGAACGAAAACGCCGATTCGGATTCGCGCCTTGCCTTTATGTCAAAGCTGGCGCAAAAAACCAAAGACCTGGACGGCTCACGGCTTGTCTCGGCGGCCTGCCTTATCAACCATGAAAAACTTCAAATCCTGGATCGCCTGGCCGATCACCTTGATGTAATCGGCATAAACGAATATTACGGCTGGTATGATCCTGATTTTGAAAAACTGCCGAAAATCCTTGCCAATTCCAATCCGGGAAAGCCGGTGCTTATCTGCGAATTCGGCGGCGATGCCCGGCTGGGTCAGCGGGGCAGCATGGACGATCTCTGGACAGAAGACAAGCAAAAACGGGTCTATGAACAGCAGACCGAGACGTTCAAAAAATGCCAGTACATCGCGGGAACCACCCCCTGGATATTCTACGATTTCCGCTGCCCCCGGCGGCTTAACCGCTACCAGGAATTCTTTAACCGCAAGGGGCTTATTGACGTTGGCAGGAAAATCAGGAAGCCGGCTTTTTATGTCATGCAGAAATTTTACGATGAGGTAAAGAAGGGAGAATAGGAAACATCTGCCCGGGAATGGACAGTACACAATGCTGCCATAACCGGCATGTTTTCTGCTAACTAAAATCTCCGGCGGAACGTATCTCATCGCAGTAATCACAGCGATACGTCCTCTCCTCGGCATTCTCCAGGTAAAAAATATGCGGCGTGTATTTTTCCGTGGAAGTGATGCAGCGGGGATTTTTGCAGAGGATCACGTTCTCAACTTTTTCGGGAAGTTTTAGTTTTATTTTTTTCTTGATCTTTTCATCCCTTATAACATTTACCGTGATATTGGGATCGATAAGACCCAGGATATCAAAATTGATGGCAATGGTGTTATCGATTTTGATGATGTCCTTGCGTCCCATGTTGCGGGAACTTGCGTTTACCACAAATGCCACGGTAGAGGACGACTTGCCAAGCCCCAGCCAGTTGAAAATGCGTATGCCCTGGCCCGATTTAATATGGTCAATTACAACCCCGTTTCGTATTTTTTCGATATTAAGCATTTTTTCCCCCAAGTATGGATAAGAGCAGGGCCATCCGTACATACATGCCGTATTTCGCCTGTTTAAAATACATGGCTCTTGGATCTGAATCCACTTCCATGGCTATTTCATTTACACGGGGAAGGGGATGGAGGATCATCATGTCCTTTTTTGCCATGGTCATTTTTTCCGGCGTAAGGATGTACGTGTCCTTCAGGCGTATGTAATCTTCTTCGTTAAAAAACCGTTCACGCTGAACTCTGGTCATGTAAAGAACATCAAGGCTGTTTATCACTTCGTCAAAGCTTCCTGTTTCGGTAAAGGGGATATTGTTTTTTGACAGTATCCCGGTTTTAAGGTATTTGGGAATGGTCAGTTCGCTGGGAGAAATGAAAAACATGCTGATGCCGGCGTACCTGGCCAGGGCTTTTACCAGCGAGTGTACGGTGCGGCCGAATTTAAGGTCGCCGCAAAAACCTACGCAGAGGTTCTTGATGTCGCCCCTAAGCTGGCGTATGGTCAAAAGGTCTGTCAGTGTCTGGGTGGGGTGATGATGCCCTCCGTCCCCGGCGTTGATCACCGGCACGTCAGAATAGCGGGAGGCAAGAAGGGCGGCCCCTTCTTTGGGGTTACGCATAACAACGGTATCCGCGTAGCAGGCTACGGTTCGTATGGTATCCGCAAGACATTCGCCCTTTGACGCGGAACTGGAACCGGGTTCCGCAAAGCCAAGAAAGCTCCCGCCCAGGCGCAGCATGGCCGCCTCAAAGGACAGGCGGGTTCTTGTGCTGGGCTCAAAAAAAAGGGTCGCCAAAACGCTTCCCCTGCAGCAGTCCTGGTAAACACCGGGATTCTTTTCTATTTCCACGGCCAGGGCGAAAAGCGCCTCCATCTCCTCGACAGAAAAGTTCAGGGGTTCGATAAAATGCCGTCCTTTTAACGAAGGCGCGCCGAAGGTTTCTTTTTGCATGGGTCCTCCATGGTTTGGATGATATCTTCTTAACTAATTTTAATTTATAGCAAAGTGCCTGTTACAATCAAGCCCGCCGCAGACTGTCATTCCACGGTTTCCTGGGATGCTTTTTCAAACCTGGCCTGTACTTTTTTGAAAACTTCCACCAGGACAGGGTCAAAATGCGTTCCGGTTCCGTCTATGATAATCTTGTACGCTTCCTCGTGGGTAAACGCCTTTTTGTACGGGCGGACGGCTATCAGGGCATCATACACGTCCGCTATTGCCATGAGCCTCCCTTCCAGGGGGATGTTTTCGCCTTTTAGCCCGTTGGGGTAGCCTGTGCCGTCCCACTTTTCGTGGTGATTTCCGGCTATCAAAAGCGCGTGATCCAGAAAAGCGTGTTCATCGGTGTTTTGCATTATTTTCTCGATGGCTTTTACCCCCACAGCCACATGGGTTTTCATGACCTCGAATTCTTCCGGGGTGAGTTTTCCGGGTTTGTTCAAAATGAGATCGCTTATGGCGATTTTGCCCACGTCATGAAGCTGCGCGGAGGCCAGAAAAAAATCCATGTCCCACTTTTTTATTTCCTCCGCATAGATCCCTTCAAGGACAAGTTCGTCTGTCAGCGCCTCAAGGTAGTGCTGAGTGCGGATAACGTGGCCTCCGGTAAGCTTGTCCCGGAATTCCACAAGGTCGGCTACTGTGGAAAGTACAGCGTTCTGCAGATTTATTACCTCTTTTGTCTTGTCATGCACCTTTATTTCCAGATTGTCCGCGTAGTCTTTCAGGGCGGCCTGGCTGGCAAGCAGATCGTTTCTCTGGCTGACAATCAAGAGCTGGTTGGCTATGCGTTTAAGCAGCAAGGGCCCGGAAAAGGGCTTGGCGATGTAGTCCACTGCCCCCAGTTCAAAACCTTCCAGCTCACTTGATTCATCGTTTTTTGAGGTAAGGAAGATCACGGGGATATTTGTGAAGCGCGTATCCGCTTTCATTTTTGTAATGGCCTGGTAGCCGTTCATGTCCGGCATTTCAATGTCCAAAAGAACAAGGTCGGGAAGGACATTCTCAAGAATCTCAAAAAGTTTGGACGCTGAGGGTGCCGGGTAAACTTCGTAGAATAGCTTGAGTATATTTTTGCCCAGGGCCAGGTTTGCCATGTTATCGTCAACCAAAATGATTTTATGCCGAATATCATCCATAAATGTTTTCTCCGTAATTAATTGAGATCAGACGAAAGTTTTTCCATGATCTGCCTGAAATTCATAAGGGCCACATTTTCACGCAGCCATGCCGCAAGTCCGTCATCGCCCTGGTAATCGTACGTTTCAATTTCTTCCATTGCCGTGTCTACCCCGTCCATGTCAAATGCTTCGCAGGCGGCCAGCAGCTTTAAAAGCGTTTCCCGTTCCGGTTTGTCCTTTATGGGTTTGGACTTCTGCGGGATTGTGTTGAGCATGTCCTGTATGTCAGCGCAAAGCTTTTCGGCGGCTTCCACAAACTCAGAGTTGTTGCTGCGTATAAAGGCAATGTTTCCATCCTTTGCCGCTTTTTCCAGAGCTTCCGCCTTGTCCCCCACCACACCGGCGCAAATACCCCAGCTCGAGCCTTTTATGCCGTGGACGGTTATGGCGTACTGGACCACAGTGTCCTTGCTAATCTCGCCTATTGTTTCAAGCAGCGGCAGGGTGCTGTTTACATAGGAATACAGCACATCTATGTAGGATTCCCTGTCTCCGCCAAAACGCTTAAGCCCCTTTTCTATGTCAAGGCCTGGCACGGCTCCTGCACAGATGCGCCGTTCCTCTCCCTTTCTCCGGCCAATAAAACAGCGCCTGTCCTGCCCGCTGCGAACATCCAGAACCGTTTCCCCGCGCACATCGATTTTCCGGAAGCCCGAGGCTTTTTCAAACTCTTTGTCCTGCACCCATTCCCTGAGCACAGCATCAAGGCGAACCATTTCTATGGGCTTGGGCAAAAAAGTCTGGAAGCCGTTTTTTAAGAACATTTCCTCGTTGCCCACTATTGCGTTGGCTGTCAGCGCGATAATCGGTATGGTTTTCGCGTATTCGGTTCCGATTTCCTCGCGGATAATTCTGACCGCTTCTATTCCGTCCATGCCGGGCATCATGTGATCCATGAAAATAGCATTGTATTTGACTTTTTCGGATCGGATGGCGTCAATGGCTTCCTGTCCGCTTGCGGCATA
>Ga0209755_10005425_pt1 | contig 14514 bp, 15 predicted proteins | sample TergutCo191P1_FD_187301 | JGI IMG/M metagenome (GOLD analysis project Ga0209755, IMG submission 187301) | Cornitermes sp. P1 segment gut microbial communities from Petit-Saut dam, French Guiana - Co191P1 (SPAdes) (version 2) | ecosystem: Host-associated > Arthropoda: Insects > Digestive system... | reverse complement strand
TACGGCTTCCGCCATTTCGGGGTTTGTGGAAAATTGGAAATTGTTTCGGTATTTAATAAGATGCACTCCGCAATCGCCAGAGTAAGTTTTTTTAAGTTTCTCCATGGCGGCTTTGACTTCAGTCTCCGTGACGCCAAGTTTTTCCGCGATGTACGCCGCCGACAAGCCCTCGCCCGCCACGAATAAAATCGCTTCAATCTGTTGTGTAAGGTTGTTCCCCATATGTAAATAATTATGCTATATTTTTTCAGAACTATCAAGCGTTTTTATTGGGGTCGCTTTAAGCGTAGTTTTCTTCAACAATTTATTTATAACCATTTTTTCATTGTCGGTATCAAAGTCAGGAAATTCCATGGTGTTACCTACATTTACAAAATCAAATGATACACAATTTCCGCCTGCACTTTTCACAAGGGTTGCAAAATCCAACATTCTTTTTCTGTAAAGACTAAATGCCTTTTTGAATCCTTCAACTTTGTCAAGTAATCTCTCATCTCCTGGTGCAATTCGGGATTCGACGATTTTATATGAACTTTCAAGTTCGGATTTTTCTAATCTTACATATCCGCCTTTTATGATTTCAGTTTTATCAATATTTCGGTACTCTTTTGCCATTGTTAATTCAACCATGCTTGAAATGAAATCTCCGATGTCAAATCTTATTCTGCCCATGACTGCGTCCTTTTCTTTTTTCCTTATTCGCCAAATTCTGTCATAACGCGAGATATCAAGGGTTTTAATTTCTTCGCGTGCGGATTCCAAAGCCTTCTCATTTTCTATATAAAAGTTCTTTGCCCCCCCCCGCTTGTCCTTTCACAAGCAATTTTAGCAAATGAAATCATAATCAGGACTTTTTAAATCGCTTTCAACATTGTCGAATGCTTTTGAAATTTCTTGGATATCATAAAAAACGTTTTGTTTGGCATAGCGATTTTCGTCTATTAATCCGTACTTTTTTAATATTTCCAATTTCTGTTCTTTTAATGAAATCATATTCCCTCCGATTTTATAATATTTAAAACTTGATTTGTCATATAAGACATTTTGGCTGGGTCAATTTCTTTTATTTTTTCCCATTTGATTTCCAAATGTTTTTCAGGTTCAAGATTTTTAATCTTGCCCGACACCACATTTAACAAGAACGCAGGCATAATCCAATGAATATTTTTTTCTTTGTTTATGTCTTGAATATTGCCAAGAAATTTTGTCACACGAACTTCTACGTCAAGTTCTTCCTTGACTTCGCGGACAAGACATTGCTCTGCCGTTTCGAACATTTCAATCTTCCCACCCGGAATTGCCCAAAAACCTTTTGCAGGCTCTTTAGCACGAAGCATCAATAGAATTTTATCGCCGTCAAGTATCGCCCCAACTGCTCCTACTCTTATCATTTATTAACTCCAATTATCTTTATATCATCAAAGGCATTTTCTTGGCAGGCACGGATTTCGCCGGTTTTTAAAAGTTCCAACAATGCAAGAAAAGTATTAATCATTTCGCCTTTGGAATAGTCGCTCTCGAACAATTCAAAAAACATGACGTTGCCGACCTTTGCAAGCCGAGTACGGATATCGCGGATTTTGTCTTTGACGGTGAACCTGTCCATTTGGATTTTGCGGTCGACAATGGCAACGGATTTGCCTTGCAGTTTATGCATGATTCGCGAAAAGGCTTGGGCAAGCATATCAATGTTCAAATTGCCAAGGTCGTATTTGTATTCCGGCTTGAACTCTATTGGTTGTTTATAGAAACGGTCGACGTTCTCTTGGTCTTTTAGTTTCTCGCTTGCTTCTTTTAATAGTTTATATTCTTCCAACTGTTTTAACAATTTGGCTTCGGCATCTTCAGGGTCTTCTTCGACGGTCACGGGTTTTGGCAAAATTCCGCGTGCCTTGATTTCAATAAGTATCGCGGCAATCTCGATGAACTCTGCCGCCAAGTCCAAATCAAGGGTATCAAGTTGGTTTAAAAACTCTAGGTACTGCCCTGTTACTTCGGCAAGACGCACGGTTTTTATGTCCAACTTTTTTTCGCGTATCAAATGCAACAACAGGTCAAGCGGACCCTCGAAATCGACAAGTTTTACTTTGTAACTTTCCACACATTGACAATATCACATATTTATGATATATTGCAACCAATGGATTTAGATATTTCAAAGTTAAAACAATTTGTATTGACCAACGATGATTATCGTACAAAACTTGGTATGCCAAAATCCGGCGAGAATGCCGATGTTTACTTTTTGGACAATGCGGCTGTTAAATGTGAACGCACAAATAAAACACAACGCCCAACGGTCGAGAAATATATTGAACGCAGTCAACTTGGCGTAAAACGTGGAATTAATATCGTGCCGATTTTGGACTATGCGGAGAAACAAGAAAAATATCGCACAGAATTTAAATTCGATAATTGCAGCCTTACAACATTTTCATTCATGCCAAAAGTCGACGGACTTGTTATTGGCGAAGATGGCTCTTTGGATAAATTGCTTGCACTTGGTGTCAACGGATTTAAAAAGTTTTTTGAAGATTATATTGATTTACACGCAATAGGATTTTTTACTGATACAAATCCAAAGAACTTCATTATAGGTGACAAGTGTATCAGTTTCATTGACCTTTATGTTGACAAAGAAATTAAAGGGGCAATTGAACCGGACGATTTACATATTTTCTTAAAAGGTGCAATGAACATAATTTTGTTAAAATACAAATCCCAAGAACTCAGGCACAACATCACACGTGCCTCGTGTAAATTTTTGGACGATAGAGGACTTTAAAATTATTTCAAATCATCTTCGTTAGACAAATGTATCACATTATCGGTAATTGTAAAGGACGGCACCTTGGGCGGCTTTGGGGCACGCATCTTTGCAACAAGTTTCGGCACAAAGATTGCAACAAGCACAATGAAAACCACTCCCCCGACTATTGGAAGATTTATATATAACGGCAAATCCCAGTATCTTAAAAAACCAATCATAATATAATCGCGAACTCTTGCAAGTAAACCCGTGAACATCATAATCATCAAAAATCCAAGCAACAAAAACATAGAGTACCTCATCGAGAAATCCATAAATTTGTTATTTGGTTTTGTAAAACTTCGTAATAGATTAAATCCGTCAAGCGGAAATATCGGAAGTAAATTAAATAGCATAAGCATAATATTTATCGCGGCACACAAGAACAAAAAATAAGTCAACGTAAACATTCCAAGATTCATCGTGCTTATATATCTTAAAACTTGGTTTATTGTAAATTGTTCGACACCGTTACGAACGATTATAAATAACATCAAACTTGCAAAAAGCCCTATTACAAAATTGGTCAACACCCCTGCGATGCTTACCCAAAAGTTGCCTACACGAAAATTGCGAAAGTTAAACGGATTAACCGGCACAGGCTTTGCCCAGCCAATCCCAGCAAGCACAAAGCACAAAAGACCCATCGGGTCAATGTGACGTCTTGGGTTTAAACTTAACCGCCCGGCGACTTTGGCGGTCTTGTCCCCATTAAAAAGTGCGGCATAACCGTGGGCGACCTCGTGAGGAATAATCGCACACAACAATGCCAACGCAAACACCAAAACCAAAAGCAGGTTTTCCGCAAACGTATTACTTGAACGAAGCAAACCAAACAACACATATCTATATTAACCCATTCAAGGCTTTTTGTATAGTGTATAAGTAAAGTTATTGATTTGGATTTACATTAACGTCTTGAAACGCACGCTCGATGTCCGTGTTGATGTCATCAAGTCGCGGCGTCGGTTGAGGCATCGGTTGCTGCGTTACGCCTTGCATTCCCTCGGGCGAAACTCTAGGTTGAATCTCCGGCATCATTTCTGGTATTGCGACAGGCTGGGGCTGTACCGCCATTGCTTCGCTTTGTTGTTGCAAAGGCTCGGGTCTGACGGGTTGCGGTTGCTGTGCAGGCTGTTGTTCCCTGTTGGTTGTTGTCGTTTGTTTTTGCTCGGGCTTTTTCCCGAAAAGATTTTCAAAATACCACATGGGTCTTATATATGAAAACAAATTGGAAAATGTTTACACTTTTCTGCTATCAATCGTCAAGATGTGATTAAGCGGTGACCAAATTTCGCCGACCTTGCCGACAATTACTCCGCACCAGATTTCTGCCCTTTCGACTTTGCAATATTGCATTATTTCACGTGAGTATTTCTTTGCGGCAGCAACAGTCCTTTCATCGTGCGACCAGTCGCTTCCATGAAAATAAACAATCTTGTCTTTCAAAAAATAGCCGCGTTCAAGGGTTTCAAAAGTCTTTTCATCAATGCCAATTTCTTTTGCAAACTCACGATGAGATTTGTCGCTGTTCTTCGGCAAGTATATAACTTTGCCGCCAACGATTAAGAATGCAGTTCTACGCATATGGAAATCTCTTTCGCCATCGTTCATGCAAATAATCTAGCACAGCAATCAAAACTTATCCATCAAAATTTATATTGCCGGGTTACTTTTTTGATTGCGTCAAAGTAATTCAAACCATCAATGTCGACCCCTGCCACCACGTCGATTTCACGCACGACAACGCCCTCGTCGGTAATGATTACTTTACCAAGCACGCTGTCTTTTGCTATGGGTGCACGCACGCCGTCAAACAATTCGATTGAAACTGTCGGAGCGGCTTCTTTGACACCTTTTTTTACAAGGTCAAAGAAAGATTCTTTTGCAAATACCGAGATTTCGTCTTGCATGGATTTCTTTAATCGCACAGTACCTACAGAAACATTGTGGTCAAGTATCAATTTGTTTTCATAGCCGTTGAATACATGATTCATAAGGGCGGCACTTTCGTTGAATCGGGTTGTGCTGTCTTTCCCGCCCACGATTATGGCAAGCGGTTTCATTGCCCCACGTTGACTTGCCACCGCGATACAGTGACCGGCTTCCGCGGTAAATCCAGTTTTGCCGCCAATCACGCCGTTAAAGAATCGTGCATGGCGATTAGTATTTGTAAGTCCGGTTACCCGACCGCTTGGGTGGGTCAAATCATACATCCAAGTCAAGTTCATACATTGGTCGCCAATTTTATAATTATAGAAAGGCGATTTCATAATGTGTTGGTAAACCTTTGCCACGTCGGCAGCCGAAGAATAAGCATTCGCCGCCGGCAAGCCCGTCACATTGGCATAGTTGGTATTTTCCATGCCAAGCCGCTTTGCAAGGTCGTTCATACGTGCCACGAACTCGGATTCGCTGCCTGCGATATGTTCTGCCATTGCGACACAACTGTCGTTGGCACTTGCAATAATAATTGATTTAATCAAATCTTGAACCGAGTACTCGCTGTCAAAATCAAGGAACGCTTGGCTTCCGCCCATGCCGCTTGCTTCACGGCTTACCGTGACCATGTCCGCCATTTTTATTTGACCGGCTTCCAATGCCTCATATATAACCGCAAGAGTGGTAATCTTGACCATGCTTGCGATTGGCAAACGCTTGTTTTCGTCTTTTGCAAAAAGCACTTTGCCGCTGTTGGCTTCGATAAGGAACGCCGCCTTTGCTGTGATATTAAGGTCGCCCTTTTCGACTTCGGTCGTCGCGTTAACGCTTAATGGCATTTGCGTATTAATTCCGCCGATTGCCGCCGCACTTGTCAATGCCATTGTCCCGCTTGCGAAAACCACAATCGCCAAGCCCGCCCCAATTTTAAAAATTCGTTGTATCATGAAAATAGTTTTTGCACTTTGGCGGAAATTATGCAGTACCAAACTTACAAATCCAAATTCATTAAACAAGACATTCGCCCGGGAATTCGTTTACTTCGGTGTGGTTGGACGCGGACTTCGTCAAAGCCAATGTTTTTATAATATTGCTTAAGCCCTTCAATGTGATTTTGGCAATCAATCTTTATATGCTTTGTGCCTTTAGTTTTATATAACTTTGCAAGTTCATAGATTAATCTTTTGCCTGCACCCTTTTTGCTGCTTGTAATCTGTTTCAAGAAAATCGAGTCTTGCGTCTTGCCCCAGACCTCCTCGTTTGAATGCGAAACAATACAGCCCGCGACGACTTTGCCATTGTGTTTGATGACGTAAAACCTGCCGTCATTGATAATAGGCATTGCCTTGTCTTTCGAGCGTTGTTCTTTAATGCTTTCCACGTTCCATTGGACTATATTGTTTTCTTCAAAAAACCTTGCCTTGTCAATCATGATTTCCAAATAATTATCGTAATCGTCTTCTGTGCCTACGCAAAAGCGTTCACGGTTTTTGAAAAACCGAACATAGAAAGTAATAATTGCTATTGTCGTGATAACACATTTAACCATGTCGGCAACGTTCGCAAACATAAGGGCGTTTACAAAAACCGTGACCATGTAAAGGAAACTTCCAAGCCGCAAGATATGGACGTTCCTGTGCCACTCTCCGAAATAAGAAAATGCCAACATTGAAACAAGCACCCAATTAAACCAAATGCCGTTCCATGTGAAAATGCTGACCGCAAATGCAAGCACGATAAAGAACAAAAGAATCATGACCGCGAAAATCTTGCCAATCTTTTCGCGGTTGCTTTGAAGATGCGAAAAACTTATGTTCTTGAAAAAGGAAACGCTCTTTGTCCCGACAAGAATAAAATTCAAAAGCAACGCGTTGGAAATTATAGAAAGTATATTTCCAACAGCATACCATTTCAAAGTCTTGGACTTGTCTTTAATCTGCAACGCAAAAAACCCGACGGCGATATAGACTGCCCCGAATACTTGCGATAATGCAAATTGCCAAATGGGAACGTGAATCTGGAAAAACTCCATGATTTAAAATATCATACAAACGGCGGCACGACAAATACAAAGCGTGACAACACAAGCCAATAAAAGATGAACTCTGTAATGGCAAGCACGACTATGCAACTTAAGAAAATTAAAAGAGGCTTTTGCCAATCCCGCCACCGCAAGTTGCCCCGCAATCCACCCCGCCTGCACCACACGTTCTCGCGGATACAATAAACCATTACTGTTTCAGTCAAAACCAACAGCACAATAAACAAGACAAGATAAATCAAAAACAGCCCTAAACCCATGACCATTCCAAAGGTTGCGATTATCCACCATATATTTATTACAAGCACAAAACCGCGATAAACCGCAAGGATAAAGACAAGCCATACCGTCCAGCGATTAAGGCTTAACAAAAATATCGCTACAACAAACAACGCAAAGTATAAAACTCGCCCCATCATCAATGCCCCGAAAGTCGTATTCGGCATAATTATCCGCAAGACATTTGTATCCAAAAGATTCCGCGAAACCATCTCGGGTAACATACGAGAATTTGCTATTGTGATAAGTCCCGCCGCCACGCCGATGACCACAAACAAGGACAACCACAAAATAAGCCGCCGGTTGATTCTCCAATGCACACCAATCGAACTTGTAAAAAAATATATACGACGCCTAAATATCACTATTTATATATATTAAGCCATTCTACAAATTTTGCTATTCCGTCTTGGAAAGTTGTGGTCGGGTTATAGCCAAGAATCCTTTTTGATTTGCTTATATCCGCCCAAGTAAGTTTCACGTCGCCCGGCGGCACGGGTAGTCGCTTTATTTTTGCCGTCTTGCCCATAGTTTTTTCAAGCGTCGCAACCATGTCGCTTAATGACACGGTGTACGATTCGCCAAGGTTAAAAATCTCGTATTGTTTGTCGGATTTACAAACCCAATCAAGTGCAAGCATTATCCCGTTTACTGTGTCGTCGACATAGGTGAAATCTCTGCCCATACTGCCGTCGCCAAAAAAGGGAATCTCTTGGTCTTTGTATATTTTATCTGCGAACTTGCGAATTGCCAAATCCGGTCGCTGGCGTGGTCCATAGACCGTAAAGAATCTCAAGCACGCAATACTAAAATCATACAAGTGGTGATATGTATGGCAAAGTAACTCGCCTGCTTTTTTGGTGGCTGCGTACGGCGAGATTGGATTGTCAACGATATGGTTCTCGGAAAACGGTACTTTTTCATTGTTGCCATAGACCGAAGAAGAAGACGCAAACAATAGATTCTTAACGCCGTGCTTTTTCATGCACTCCAAAATTTGCACAGTCCCATTTATATTTACGTCAATGTACAAAGGTGCGTTTTCAATCGAAGGGCGAACGCCTGCACATGCCGCAAGATGTATCACCGCATCAAATTTATTTGATTTAAAACATTTGTCCAAAGCACTTGCGTCGCGAATATCCGCTTTGATTATTGTTAACTTGTCTTTGATGTCCTTGATATTGTCGTGTTTAAATTGCGGAGGATAAAAGTCATTAAAGTCGTCATAAATAAAAACATCATGACCCTTTTTCAAAGCCGCCTCGCATAAATGCGACCCGATGAATCCTGCCCCGCCGGTTACAAGAATCTTCATCAAGGCACCGGTGCAAGTTCTATATTCAAAACATGAACTTGGTCATTTATCATTGACACGCCTGTGCCAAACTGTTTTCGCGCTATTAAATCAACCGCCGCTTTGCCGTACGACACCGCCAAGAACCGGTCTTGGCAACTTGGGTCGGCACCGCGTTGTAAATATCCAAGAACACTCATCCGCACGTTATCGCTGCCGGCGGCTTTTGAAATGTCGGCAAGGAACTTTGCATCGTTGGCACGTTCTTCGCAATTATTTTTACCTCTGCGTTCCTGCATTAAAAGCATATTGCTTTTTTTACCAGCGGCTCGATTTGCCATAAACACCTTTGCCACATCGGTCGGAGTCACCCTCGCCCCCTCCATATCAATTATGTCGGCAAATGTTGCGGCACCTACCCGCAAAGCCAATTCGTTGCAATGTCTGCCCATAAGTTGGACTATGTGGTCGCGTTGGCTTGTTTCCATTGTGACCCGGATTGCGTCGATTGCTTTGACCGAACTTTCACATGCCGACGAGAACCCAAGTGCGTTCTTGTACCCCGGCACATCGTTGTCAATCGTAGACGGCACGAATATAACTTTGACCCCTGCGTTTTTGAATCGACCTGAACCGATAAGTGACCCGTTGCCACCAAGAACAATCACCGCATCAAAGTCGTTTTTCTTTACATTGGTCAACGCTTGGGCAAAAGCCTTGGTCGTCGTCAATCGTGAACTTCGGTTACATCCAAACACGCAACCGCTTTTGTGAGAAATCCCCACGGCGTTGCTCGGCGTCAAACGTACAAAGTCATCATCAATCAATCCGTCAAAGCCGTTTTGCCCCGCCCAAACTTCCATGCCATTCGCTGTGGCATGCAAATAGATTGCCTCGACGCACGCATTCATTCCTGGGCAATCTCCCCCGCTTGCAAGTATACAAATTTTTGTCATAACCTATTGTAAGAAAAATAGCGAAATATATCAAATGATTTCTTGTGTCGTTTTTATGATATACTTTAAACGTGAGCAAAATTCTTGAGAAGTTGTCGCATGTGCCGCACGGAGCGGGGGTCTATCAAATGGTGGACAGGAATTCTCATGTCATTTATATAGGTAAAGCAAAGAATCTTTTTAATCGACTATCAACTTATTTCAAGAGTGGCACGCACGACCAAAAGACCACGGCAATGCTTTCGCGTGTTGTGGACTTTGAATACTTTGTTTGCAAGACCGAGAGCGACGCGTTGGGATTGGAAGCCAATCTTATCAAACGCCACAAGCCGCATTATAATGTTTTGTTAAAAGACAACAAAACTTTTCCGTATATCCGTATTATAGGAAGCAAGATTGAAATTACAAGGCACATTAACAAATCCGGCAAGTTCTTTGGACCGTACTTTAACGGGATTTGGGCAAGCGGCTTGCTTGATACGCTTTATGATGTTTTTGGGGTACGAGATGATATGGGGAAATCCCCCGTCGCTGACGCGACACCCCCTTTTCAAAAGGGGGAATTAATTGAAAATGTAAAAAGTTTTCTTCGCGGTGATAAGGACTTTGGTGCAAGAGAAATCCTGACGCAAAAGATGCAACAAGCCTCCGAGATGCAACAATTCGAGTTGGCAATTCGTTACAGGAACGGCTTGCGATTCTTGGACAAGTTAAAAGAACGAACAATTACCAACGTAAGCCGTGACGTAAACTGTGATGTCTTTGCATGCGTTTCACGTGTGGATATCTTTGTCGTGTCGGTTATAACCGTGCGTGCGGGTAAATTGATTGGCGTCCAGAACTTTTCCGCGAAAGACGATTCCCCCAAAGACGATGACGGCAAACTTGAAGAATTCATCGGGCAATATTACTTGGACAATGTTCGCCCAGACCAAGTCATTACCGCCGCCCAAAAAGGCTACAAGAAGCACCTGCTTGACATGGCGTCACAAAATGCAAACGAATACCTTGACACAAGCATCGAAAAGATTAACTTTAAAACGGCGTTTACAATGGGAGCATGTGAAGAACTGAAAACCGTCCTCGGCATTTCCGTAACGCCCAAAAAGATTGAATGCTTTGACATCTCTCACATGGGCGGCGAAAACGTCGTCGCTTCTATGGTTACATTTATTGACGGGGTACAAGAAAAAAAACTCTATCGCAAGTTCCGCATTAAACACGGACAAGGCAACGACGATTACTTAAGTATGCACGAAGTCCTAAACCGGCGACTTAACCGACTTGGCGGCATAGACCCAAGTTTCGGCATCGCCCCCGACCTTATAATCGTGGACGGCGGCAAAGGTCAATTAAGTTCCGTAACCAACCTAACCGATATTCCAATAATTGCGTTCAGCGAAAACAACGAAATATTCACCCAAAGCGACCAAGTAATCCGCCTCGATAAACACAGTTACGCCCTTCGACTCCTGCAACGAATCCGCGACGAGGCTCACCGCTTTGCCGTGGGCTATCAAACCAAAACCCGTGGGAACAAACCTTGACAAATCACAAAATTAAGGCACGCACTAATCCAACCGCCCTAAGATATCCTCATATGAACAATCAAGGGCTTTGCATATTTGCAAGTTCAATATTCTTTGCTATTTCTTCTCTGTTAACATGTTATATATTGTCATTTAAAATGACTATTTATACTTGACAAGTCATTATAAATGTATAGTATACCATGAAACCCAAATCACCCAAACATACAACCCCAGCAAATCTAACCGAATTTCAAAAGGAACTTGTACAAGAGCATTTAAAAGGAATAATCAAATCGGCAAATATTTGCTTGAATTGGCTTGACGGCGGTGCGTCATCATTTGCGATTGGCAAGACTTGCAGCGACCTGTTTGAGGACGTAGTTGCAAAGCAACTAGGACGAGTTCCGCAGACGCAAGAGTCGCGTCCAAGCACAAATGATTGACAACCGCCCTAACTTGCCCCCAAATCAATCTCGACAAAATTACCCCTTGTATTTTAATTCCCGCCTGTGTCATAATAAAAGTATGACGGTGTGCAAAGCACAGCGGCATATGAACGGAGTGAATATGGAAACAAACAATCAACAGCAACAACAACCCCGCCGCCGAAGCATGGCACCGATGTACATCGCGGTCGCCCTATTACTTTTCTTTCTTATCGCATGGTCAACAGGAGCCTGTGCCCCAAGCGGTCCACAACGTCGGAACTTTTCCGTGTTCACCCAACACATGGGATATTATATCGACTCGGACGGCAACCACGCTTTCCGCGTTACCAAAGAAGGCACAGCCTCGAATCAAACGCTTGTCCTCGACAACAATCTTCGCATTATGAACAATACCGTTGTATCCGTCATCCAAGAAGGCAATAACTTTCACGTCCAACTCCGCGACGGTTCGGAATACTACTTTCACATATACGCGTTCCACAACGTAGTATCAATCCTCCAAGCCTTCAACGGATTCATCGAATACCTTTCACAAAGCGACTATCTTCAAAGCCACGTTTCCACGTCTACCCTTCCAAACCTGCCCGGCACGCCCGCTAACACTACAAACACAATCCTTACTTATCTTGACACCTATGTCACTAATTATGCCGAACTTGATGCCTTTATCACCGCTCGACTTGTAAATGTTTTCGCAGGCTTTACTCGACCGGATAATTGGGATATACTTAATCTTAACGACCGAAAAGACCTTGTCGAATCACACATCGAAACACGCTGGGAAGCCGACGTCCGTGCCCGATTCGCAAATGCAAACCGCATCACAATCGACGCCCGCGAAGTCCCCTCCTCTTGGTTCAGTTTCGGCAACATCTTGTATCTGTTAATGATAATCATATTCGGCGTGTTCGCGTTCTTTATGATTCGTTCGTTCAGTAGCCGCGGCGGACTTGGCAACATGGGTAAAAACAGGGCAAACCACACAATGGGCGGAAACATTCGATTCAGCGACGTCGCCGGCATCGAAGAAGAAAAAGAAGAAGTCCAAGAAATCGTCCAGTTCCTTAAAAACCCTAAAAAGTTTTTGGAACTCGGAGCCCGCATCCCCAAAGGCGTCCTACTCGTCGGCTCGCCCGGTACAGGTAAAACCTTACTTGCCAAGGCAATCGCCGGCGAAGCGGGTGTGCATTTCTTTTCGATAAGCGGGTCGGACTTTTCCGAAATGCTTGTCGGCGTTGGTCCTAGTCGAATGCGTGACCTCTTTGAAACCGCCAAACTTAACGCTCCGGCAATTATCTTTATTGATGAAATTGACAGCATCGCGAGAATGCGAGGCGTGGGGGTAAGTGGTGTCAGCGACGAGAACGAGCAGACTCTTAACCAGTTGCTTGTGCAGATGGACGGGTTCACAAAATCCGAGGGTGTAATCGTTATTGCGGCGACCAACCGACCTGATGTTCTTGACCAAGCCTTGTTGCGTCCGGGGCGTTTTGACCGCCAAATCGTGGTTCAAGTTCCCGACGTTAAGGGACGCGAGCAAATCTTGCACGTACATGCCAAGAACAAGCCGATTGGCGATGATGTTGATTTGAAACGTGTGGCACAGATTATTTCCGGGTTTAGTGGTGCGGATATCGAGAACTTGTTGAACGAGGCGGCGATTATTGCGGCAAAGAAAGACAAAAAGAAAATCAACATGGCGGACATCACGGAAGGTATTAACAAAGTTTTACTTGGTCCACAGAAAAAGAGCCGTATCATAACCGAGGAAGACAAAAAGATTACCGCTTATCACGAGGCAGGTCATGCGATTATCAGTGCGATTTTGCAACCTGACCAAGTGGTTCAAGAGGTTTCAATTATTCCGCGTGGTATGGCTGCCGGATACACGTTGACAAATGAAAAAGATATCCAAAGTCATCACAAGTCTAAAAAATGGTTGACGGCAAGGCTTGCGATGTTGCTTGGCGGACGTGTTGCGGAACAGCAGTTCATTGGTGACATTTGCACGGGCTCTTCAAATGACCTTAAGGTGGCAACCGACCTTGCAAGCCGTATGGTTACAGAATTCGGTATGTCGGATAAACTTGGACCTTTGTATTATGGCGAGGAAGAAGAAATGGCTTTGCGTTTGTACAAGGCACAAAATCCGCGTAGTGAGAACCTTCAAGCATTGATTGACGGCGAGATTAAGAGTCTTATTCTTAATGCGGAAAAGCAGGCACAAGAGATTTTGAAATCGCAAAAAGCCAAAGTTGACATTATGTCAAATGTATTGCTTGAACGTGAAACAATCTATGCGTCGGATATTGATTTGATTATGAAAGGCAAGAAAGAAAAAGAAGTCGTAGCCGAAATCGAAAAGCGTGACCAAGCATCCAAGGCACAAGAAAAGAAAGACAAGATTGACGCAGACGTAGAAATTTTAAATCGTGACCTTGAACATATTTTAAAGCACTCGCAACGATTCGTGGACGCAAAGTTGGCAACGCCGGAGAAACTTGAACAACTTAAGGGCAATATGGAACTTGCCCGCGAGGTTATTCGCAACGGTGGAACCTTGTCGCAACTGCCTACATTTGACAATTTGGAAGAATATGCTAAAATCATAGCAGAAGCCCAGAGTGACGCCGACGTTAAGGAACAAGCGCCGGAGGATAAACCTACGGCAAAGCCTGCACCTAGAAAGAAAGCAGCACCTAAAAAACCAACGGAGGAAAAGGACGACAAATGAAAAAACTTAAGAAGCCCGAATTCATGAATAACATTACTCGCAAAATGGTTGTCACTTGGGCGGTGTTATTTGTCGGGCTTTTGGTTTTAGGTTTTGGAATGGCCAGTATTGTTTTAGGTGTCCAACACAAAGTATACGGTGCTCCGATAAATTTTGGTAACATACAGATGATTGAATTTAAAAACCAATATCACCCAAGCGGTGATTGGATTGCACCAAGACATAATCAAGCCAATCATTTGCACACGATTATTTCCAGGGATATTATGACATATCTGAACCGCGGGCGGCGGACGACCAGGTTAAGTAATCTTTTCCGCGGCAATCCAGAACAGCAGGTTCTTAATAATGCTACGGGGGCGGATAATACTTTTTCGTTTGACAGCAATTACTCGGGTCGTGCGTTGATAATTCGGTTTAACCAACCCCAGCACGGCGTTTGGGATATTGGTGGAAATCGGCGGGAGTTTGAACTT
>Ga0209755_10005424_pt1 | contig 14520 bp, 14 predicted proteins | sample TergutCo191P1_FD_187301 | JGI IMG/M metagenome (GOLD analysis project Ga0209755, IMG submission 187301) | Cornitermes sp. P1 segment gut microbial communities from Petit-Saut dam, French Guiana - Co191P1 (SPAdes) (version 2) | ecosystem: Host-associated > Arthropoda: Insects > Digestive system... | reverse complement strand
TTGATAAAGTTACAATCACCTTTTTCTAAAGTCATGCCGTCAAACTGCCGATAAATTAATAACCGGGAGGGAACTCCTCTCATATATCAGACGGTGTGCAAAGGGTGATGAGCCCTAACGTCCAGGCACATCGTCTTTTTTTTGGAATAAATATTGCTTAATTATTCACAATAAACTCATCAATACTGTCAATAATATAGTCGGGGCTTGTCGTGTGCAGTCCTTCCCAGCAATCGGTGATAAAATTTACGGCTCCTGTCTTTTGAAGATAATTATAAGCTTCCTTCCCGCTCATTCCTTTTTCATCTTTATATAATTCTACGCAGGATGCCAAAAACCAAATGCGCCCTTCAGGTTTTATTATTGTCACATCTGCTCCTCGGGGAAGGTAATAAATCCTGTTGTCAGCTCTTCCTCAAGCATATCATAAAGAAGTGGGTAACCGAGCCGCCATAATTTTGTTTCCTCATCTTCCAGTGTTTTGTAAAGCTCAGAATTGTACAAGAGAGACGCGGCGTCTTCAATATCTATTTTACGGTTTTCAATAAGCAGTCTGATAATTCCGGGAGTTATAATCGCGATAACGGATGAAATATTTTTTCTATCCATTTTTATAATCCCTTTCTGCTGTTTCATACGCATTAATAAATTTTAATAGCGAAAGAGCTTTGTCCGATTTTAAGCATATTTGATCTGCTAATTTGCTTGCTTTTAAAGTAATTAATGCCGCTTCTTCATTCAAAAAATTATTTAAGTACAATTGAATAGTCGGCATTACCGTATCATTTGCAACCGCGCCAATCACAATGTCATAAATAATGCCTTTGTAAGTTTTTAATCTGTTTTCCGCGACAAAACGAAGCCATTCGACATTCGCACTTTCAAATTTCAGAAAATTCAGTTTTTTTACAGCTTCATCCATATCAAATTCATATACACTTACGCAGGCGGAACCTGCCTTCTTCCGTTTAAATACGATATCAGAAAATCTTTTAGCCTGATCTTCATTTGTTGTCAGATAAAAACCGGAGCCAAAATCAAGACCCCGCGTTTGTTCTATCAATTGAGGTTTATTGACTCTGATATTGCTTCCGTGAAATAAAACCATAACTTATTTTATTATCATATATACTTTATTTGATACCGTAAAGAGAGAATCTATTCACCCGCCTCCGCAAATAGGCAGGAAGCTTACTTCATCTCCGTCTTTCAACACAGTCTTAAACGATTTCAGTAAATTGATACTCTGCCCATTAACAACAATTAACATAGTTTTCGCTAACTTTTCAGCTTCAACGCCGAATTGATGTTTTACATGTTTTAACACATCTTTCACATTTTCGGCGTTAACCGATTCAGATGCAATCTTGGTTAATGCCGCCAATTGAGCCCGGTACTTGATATTAATTTTCATACTAATTCCCCTCCTCAATCTTTAAGCGCTTCAATGTCCTTTTCTTTGGTACGCCGTTTTTATCCCAGCCGCGTACTTTGTAATACTGCTTGAGCATTTTTTCAAGAGGGACAACATGTGTGGGATCAGGCGCACTATCAGCCGATGAAGAAGCAGGGTTTGAACAAACAGGGTTTGCAGGCTGCGGCGTTTTAGTCAGGCGGTCGGGAAGAGAATCATCCGCTGTGGTAAGACCTTCGCGGAGATTGAAGAGGCGCTCCAGATTGAAACTGCGTTCGCCCAGCGTGAGGAAGCTGCCTGTAAAAATTGGAAAACCTGTGGCAAGGCGGATGGCTTCGGCCTGAGGCAGCAGGAAGAAGGAATTGAAACACAACAGGGGTTTTATTGCTAGCAGTAAACGCACTACTCCCCCGGCATGGGTGGCGATTTTTCCTGTTGTGCGGGTGACAGCATGATTGGGGCCAAGATGGAAAAAGATCGCGGGCACAAAAGTCTGCGCGCTAAAGAGGCAAAAGCCTCCGGCGGAAACCGCTTCAAGGGCATCCTGCATAAAGATCGTCAATTCAGCTTTGCCCGGATGCTGGGCGTTTGTAGAAAGAACGCCAACGGATTCAAGCAGCGCCAGATAGCCGCCGTTTAAGTGGCAGCCGCCGCGGTTGCTTGTCGCGTAACCAAGACCCATGCCGACGGAACGGCGAGGTTCATAAGACGCCATTTCAAGACCTTTGGAGTGCATCGCAAATTCCTTACCGCCGTATTTTTCGCTCATCCACTTGCTGCCGTTTGCAAGATCGGAGAACTTTCCTTCGCGGTACGCGATCTTGCGCAGGACTTCTTCAAGATTATCGATCTTGCCGAATTCAACGCCGAAATCAGCTATTCCTTTTTCTTTTAATTCCATCGCGAAAGCGATTGTCGAGGCGACAGAAATTGTGTCCATTCCCAGAAGATCGCAAACATAATTAATATCAATAATTTTACGCAAATCTTTCGCTCCGATATTGGGGCCGAAAAAACCTGTTGTTTCGTATTCGGGACCCTTAATCTCATGAGCGGTCTCTTCGCCTTTTGCCATGCTTTTCTTAACGCGCCTTTCACAGCGGATTGGACAGCTTACGCAGCCTGAGTTACGCGTCAATTCGGTCTCGGCCAACGTTTCTCCGCTTACCGCGTCCGCGTCGGGGTCGTAGCCATAGCGGAAGTTGCGGGTAGGCAGCGCCCCTGTAGCGTTTGCCTTGTTTACCAGTCCGACCGTTCCGTAGCGCGGCAGTGCGTCGCCTGTCATCGGGTGACCTTTAATAAAGCGCACCCACTTTTTGATAAAACGGCTTAGCTTTTCGGGATGCGCGGTTTGCGGCATTTTTGTACCGTAGGCGTTCAAAGCCTTGATGTTTTTAGAACCCAGAACAGCGCCCGTCCCGCAGCGGCCGGCCATGCGTTCGCCGCTTGCGGTGCAGGCGAAGCGCACAAGGTTTTCTCCCGCAGGGCCTATTACCAATTTGCCGTGAAACGCCGCTTGCTCGCTAAAAGTTTTCATTTTTTCCTGAGCGGCTTCTATATCAAGCCCCCATAGATCATCCGCGTCCAATATCGAAATATTGCCGTCAATAATTTCAATCCGCGAAGGTTTTGCGGCTTTGCCGGTAATGATTAGACCATCGTAACCTGCGCGTTTCATCATAAAACCAAAAGTGCCGCCGCAGTTTGACGTTCCTATCCCGCCGGATAAAACATTTTTAAACGTCATGTTGAATCGGCTGGAAGAAGGAGCGCCCGTTCCGTTCAGCGGACCTGTATTGATGATGAGAACTGCTGCCGGATCAAGCGCGTCCGTTCCCTTAGGCATCAGATCGAGTAACAGCCTCGCCGCCAGAGTTTTTCCGCCGATATATTTACGGTAATAATCTTCGGTGACGGGAAAAAGCTCAACCTTTCCGGCATCAAGATCGATTTTCGCGTATATTGGTAATTTCATAAAACAGCTCCCATTTTTATTGCCTCAAGCGGACAATGCGATTCGCAGACGGCGCAGCCTGTACATTTTTGCGGCTTCTCAAGTTCCGCGAATACATTGATGTCTCCTTTAAATTGAGGAAGCGAAATCCGTAAAGCGCCCGCCGTGCAGTCATTAACGCAGATTGAGCAGGCGCTGCATGTTTCCCTGTTTATTGCAGGTTTTAACCATTCGGATCGTTTAACCGGGCTGCAATTTTTTCCCATATTGTCAACAACGGCGTTCTTTTGGCAAATCTTTCCGCAGACGCCGCAGTCAATACAGCGCTTTTCGTTGACAGTATGCCGCGCGTTTCTTTCGCCATTAATGGCGAAAACAGGGCACAGTTTCGCGCAAGCCGTACAACCGCTGCAGGCATCTGTTATGTTAAACGCCATTCTCATCCTCCAAGCTTTATACTTTCGATAATTTTTCGGAAACGCGCCTTATTGAAAATAACCGGCACAGGATAAAGAGGATTGCTTTCCCTGCCTGCCCATTTTATCATCTTTGGAATATCTTCATCTTTGATACAGTCAAAACCTTTAGGGATTCCCATTCGTTCATTCATGGCATAAACCGCGTCAATAAATATTTTTGCTTTCTCGGCAGCGGTTTTTGAATCCTGAGCGCCCACAAGCCCCGCTGTTTCCGCAAGACGAGCCAGCTTTTTATGTACTTTAACGCCGTAATCTTCCAGAACAATAGGAAGGATGACGGCATTCGCCATTCCATGCGGAGTATTATACAAACCTCCCAGAGTATGCGCGATCGCGTGGATATTTCCGACGCCGGCGCGTGTAAAGGCAAAGCCCGCCTTATACGAAGCAAGAAGCATCGCCTGACGCGCCTCGACATTTCTTCCGTCTTTATAAACTTTTTCAAGATTTTCAAAAATGATTTTTACAGCGTCAAGCGCGAATTGGATGCTTTCTTTTGTATTGTAAGTCCAGCACAGATAGGCTTCCACCGCGTGTGTGAGCGCGTCCATACCCGTAGCGGCTGTTATTGAGGGAGGCAAGCCGACAGTCAAATCCGAATCAAGTATCGCGTAACGCGGGATAAGACTCAAGTCCATAATAGCATATTTATGGCGCGTATCGGTATCGGTAATCAGAGCGGCAATTGTTGTTTCACTGCCCGTCCCCGCGGTTGTAGGAACAGCGACAAACGGAGGGAGTCTTTTTAAAACCCTGAGCAATCCTCCAAGCTGGTTAACGCTCTTACGCGGCTTAACCACGCGAGCCGCCGCACCCTTCGCGGCATCCATTGAAGAGCCGCCTCCGAGGGCGATAATTCCGTCGCAGCCGTGCTCAATATAAAGTTTTTGAATCTTGTTAACGGTGTTCACCGAAGGATTCGGCTCAACATCGGTATATACAAGATAGGCAAAATGGGCGTTCGCAAGAACATCGATAACACGCTGCGCGATACCTGCCTTTACCAGCCCATTATCAGTAACAAGTATTGGCTTTGTTACCTTCCGTTCCTTCAGCAGATCGGGGATTTTACCGATACTACCCGGCCCTTCAATCGGAATTGCCTTCCTCCAGGGAAGAACCCTGGCGCCGAAATTAAAGACAAACTGGAAAATTCTACAAAATAAAACAAACATCCTGACCCTCCCAATTATATAATTAATAGTAGCTATAATAGTACGACAAATATCAGAAATTCACAACTTAATATTATAAAATAAGATGAGACGGCGAATTGCGCAGGTTCATACGAATTCAAACAAGTAGTTTTATTCTATAATTCGTGAAAATTCGCGTCATTCGATGACGATTATTAATTCTATTCTTTCTTCCGCCGCCTGAGCCATGCGGGCAGAAGCCGCGTTACTCCGCCGTCTGTCTTGCTGGCAATGGACAAAACGCTCTGCAGAACGATAAACGCCAGCAAAAACGCAGAGGTGATAATCGTCGGCCAGGATGCTTCAGTAAGGCCGAACAGCGGCACTACGCGCTGTACAAGCAGGTTAATCAACACGCCGAAAAATGTGCCTATGGGCAGCCCGACACCGCCTGAGAACATTGTGCCGCCGATGATGCTTGACGAAATCGCGTGGATCTCGTAACCGCGCCCGTAATCGGGACTGCCTGATGGCATACCCAGAGTAAAGACAAAACCTCCGATACCTGCTAAAAGACCGCACAATACATGCGCGAGAAATTTTGTTCTTTTTGGATCAATGCCCATCAATAACGCGCTCTGCGCGTTGCCTCCCACAGCATAGAGGGAACGCCCAAATCTTGTGTATTTTAGAAGTATTATCAATATGATTAAAACAAAAAGTACTATAATACCCGCCGGAACAAGATACGCAACATCATGAGTGCCGTTGCGGCGCACATTGTATAAAAACGGGATATAAAGTTTCGCGCTTGACCAGCTTAAAAATGAAGGATCCGTTATAGGAACGGATACCGGTCTTATCACGCTGATCATACCTCGCGCGAAGAACATACCGACAAGCGTTACGATAAAGGGCTGTATCTGCATATACGCGATAAGGAAACCCTGCGCAATGCCGAAGGCAAGGCCGATGCCTAAAGCGGCGGGGATTGTCCATACCGCGTTTATTCCGTGTTCCGTAAGCATAACGGCGATAACCATCGCGACTAACCCTGTCACTCCCCCCACAGAGATGTCTATGCTGCCTGTTATCAGAACAACTGTTAATCCTAAAGAAAGCGCGAGAAGATACGGCTTTTCATTAAAAAACGTATTAAAAAAAATCGAGAATTTTCCAAAGTTGCTGTCCTGAAACAAAATCACCGAAGTAATATAAAGAATAAGAAAAAGCGATATCGTGATTATCAGCATAGTCAGAGTACTGTTAAAACTTTTTCTTTTAAGAAGGATCGTATCGCCCATTTACAGCTCCCTGCGAACGCGCGGCAAACTACGCCGCAGGAAACGCGCTGTCTTTCCTAACTTTTCCCTGAAGACATCGCTGCTGACAACAATTAAAATAACAATTATGACCGCTTTAAAAATATTTAACTGATCCGCGCGCACCTGCATGGCGTATAACGTAGTTGTAATTGCCTGAATCGTATATGCTCCTATTACGGAGCCTGCTATGCTGAATTTTCCTCCGCCAAGGAGAGTTCCGCCCAGAGCGACCGCTAAAATGGCGTCTAACTCTATGAACCTGCCCAATTCATCGGAATTTACGCTTCCGATACTGCTTGACGCCATAAGACCTGCTGCGCCACACAAAACACCGGCAAGCACAAAGACAAAAAATTTAATAAGATTGGAATTAATACCGACAAGACGCGCCGCGGAACTGTTTACTCCGATACTCTCAATATAAATTCCTAAGCTTGTGCGCTTAACAAATATAGAAACAAGCGCGACCATAACAACACTTACAATAATTGTCGTTCTTATAGGTATGCCGGGTATCTGAACTCCGAGATATTTATAAACAGGATTCATAATATAAACGGTTTGACTGTAGGTGATTAATTTCGCGATTGATCGTCCGCAGGTAAACAGAATAAGAGAAGCAATCATCGGCTGTATTTTTAATACAGCGACAAGAAAACCGTTAAACGCGCCGCACAAAGCGCCGCCGAGCAGCCCGGCAAATAAAGCCAGCGGATAGGGATTAAGAAAAACATCCGTTCTGTACTCAGGCCCGTTAAGCAATAAACCGCAGAAAGCGGCGGAAATCGCCATTATCGCCCCAACGCTGATATCCTGTCCGCCCGAAACCGCTGTTATAAGCGTCATGCCAAGCGTTACAATAACCAGCCTGCTTGCCTGATCAAGAATGATTGGAATATAGCCGGAAAGCAATCCGTTGGTTATTGACATATAAAAAAAATTCGGGGTTGTAATTATATTCTGAAGCATGATTAAAAATAAAAGTGTTAACGAGAACGTAAGCCTGTTTTCAAAGATTTTTTTTAAAAATCCATTTCCTTTAACAAGCGGTTTTGAATTTATTTCCAGATCAGGCATGTTCGCCTCCGGCAATTATCTGCATTATTTTTTCTTCATTACAGTCTTCCCCGGCGAGCTCTCCTGTCTTTTTACGATCCCGCATTATTACCATCCTTGAACAGGTGCGAAGCATTTCATCCAGCTCCGAAGAAATAAAGGCGACGCTTTTGCCTTCGGCGGCGAATTTTAAAATGAGCTTTTGTATTTCCGTTTTTGTTCCAACATCAATTCCCCTAGTGGGCTCATCAAGTATCATAAATTCCGGATTAGTCAGCAGCCAGCGCGCAAGAATTACTTTTTGCTGATTGCCGCCTGAAAGGCTTCTTATCGGAGTGTCGCGGCTTGCGGTTTTTATATTCAGCAGATTGATGTATTCATCCGCGAATTTTTCCATTTCTTTACTTCTTAAACGTTTGAATATTCCATGCCTTGCCTGAAGAGCGATAATAATGTTTTCCCGTACCGATAATTCGGAAAAAATTCCGTCGGCTTTTCTGTCTTCGGGGAGATACGCCATTCTGTTTTTTATGGCATCCAACGGATTTTTTATTTTAACATTATTTCCTTTAATTAATAAATTTCCGTGAACCGCCCTGTCCGCGCCGTATACAGCGCGGACAAGCTCGCTTCTACCGGAACCCAGCAAGCCGCTGAAGCCGACAACTTCGCCTTTGTAAATTTTTAAATCGAAAGGAACAACTTTTGAAACTCCGCTTGATAAGCCGCGGGCTTCAACAAGAGGCGTGTCGTCTTCAAACGTTTTTTGTTCGTCTTCATCAGGTTTTAGCCTGGCAAGGTCGTCAAGAGCTTTGCCCATCATTTTCGCCACAAGCTGAAGGCGGGGCAGCTCATCAATCCTGTACTCTCCGACAAGTTCTCCGTTCCTCAAGACCGTTATGCGATCACATATTCTGTACACTTCTTCAAGAAAATGAGTGATAAAAATAATACCTACGCCATGCTTTTTAAGCCGCCTCATCAGCGTAAAAAGTTTTTGCACCTCACTTTCATCAAGAGACGATGTCGGCTCATCAAGAATTAAAATTTTACATTCTATATTGACGGCGCGCGCAATCGCTATTAATTGCTGAACCGCGATTGAACAGCTGTCAAGCTGCGCTTTGGTATTAACAGAAATATTCAGTTTCTCTAATAAAACAGCCGCTTCCTCATGCATCCTCTTCCAGTCAATCAAGCCCATTTTTCGCGGCTCTGACCTGAGAAAGAGATTTTCAGCGACGGTAAGATTCGGGCAAAGATTAACTTCCTGATAAACAGTGCTTACGCCGTGCTTTCGCGCGTCGGAAGGAGAACGGATTACAACAGGTTTGTCTTCAATTTTGACGCTTCCTTCATCCGTCAGATAGACACCGGTCAGCACCTTAATCAGCGTCGATTTACCGGCGCCGTTCTCTCCCATAAGCGCGTGTATCTCTCCCCGGCGCAATTTAAAATCAACATTGTTAAGCGCGCGGACACCCGGAAAGGATATGCCGATTTTGCTCATTGTCAGGATACAGTCATCATTCTTTTGTATTTCATTATCCATTACTACCTTACATAAAAAGCAGAAAAAAAGAAGAAAGAAATTTTTACCGTAAAGGAAAAAGGCGCGCGAAGGAATAAAAAATTTCCTTTACGCGCCATCCGCGCTTTAAGTATTAATACTGTCTTGCGTCAATAATTTCCTGAGTGATGGTATCCCAGAAGAAAGCTTCTTCTTCGACGAGCTCAATTTTAGCGGGTTGTATGCCATTTTCGAGATTGTCGATGATCCGCTTAACCGTCGGGCCGTGCAGAGGATTGCATTCAACATTACAGTTGATAAGACCTGCAAGCGTCATCTGGAGATACGGTTTATTGGCGTCGAAAGAAATAATCGCTACGCCTTCCGCTCCGCCCACTGTAATTCCGGCTTCCTGAAGCGCCTGAATTGCCCCGTCCGCCATGTTGTCATTTTCAGCATAGACGCAATTAATCCTGTCACGGAACTGCGGAATCCATGTAGCCATGATATTCTTCGCCGTGTCGGTGCTCCATTCGCCGGTCTGCTGCGCGAGAAGCGTCCAGTTATCGTTGGCGGCAACGCCGTCCATGAGAGCAGCGGTGCGTCCAACCTGAGCGGATGAGCCAAGCTGTCCCTGCAGATTAACAACATTGACCGGCCTACCGCCGAAATGTCTGCCCATCCATTCAACTGCTTTAACTCCCTCAAGTTTAAAATCAGGACCGACCCAGCATAACCAGAGATCTTCAGGCGCGTTGATGGTGCGGTCAACCAGAATTACGGGAATTCCGGCGTCTCTTGCATTAGCCAGAACATTATCCCAGCCGTCCATATTGACAGCGGCGATAACTATGTAATCAACTTCCTGATCGATGAAGCCCTGAACATCGGCAATCTGTTTGGCGGCGTCATTATTCGAGTCGGCGAGAATAAACTGAAACCCTGTAACATTAAACGCTTCCTGCATTGACTTTGTGTTGGCAATGCGCCAGTCAGATTCGTCCGCTTTACACTGCGCGAAACCAACTCTGATTACATCGCTTGTTTTCTTGGCGCACCCTGTAAACGCCGTAAACGCCACAAGAAGAACCAAAAGGATTGCTATAAACTTTTTCATATTTTCCTCCAAAAAAAGTTGTTTCTTATAATTATACACGAGAATTCAATTTTTGGGTAGGAAAAATTTTTTCCGGCTATTGCCCGTAGTACGCGTCGGGCCCGTGTTTTCGTTCCCAGTGTTTTCGTACAATATGTTTGGGCAATGGCTTCGCGAGAGGATCAAGGGCAGCCGTGAAAAGCGCCATCTTGCAAATTTCTTCCAGGATTACCCCGTGATACACGGATTTAGCGGCATTCGATCCCCATGAAAAAGGGCCGTGACCCGCGACAAGAACCATATTGATTTCGGCAGGGGATAAATTTTCATCTTTAAAAGTTTTTATGATAAGCTTTCCCGTCTCAAGCTCATAGTCATTTTTAACAGCTTCCTGACTCATAAACGCGGTGCAGGGAATTTCCCTCGCACAGTGGTCGGCATGAGTAGTGCCAAAAACCGGAACGGGTTTCCCTGCCTGCGCCCATGCGCAAGCATAAGGCGAGTGGGTATGGGTAATTCCGTAAACCTTTGAAAATTCGCGGTATAAAACCATGTGCGTCTTTGTATCCGACGACGGCTTAAGTTTTCCATCGACAACATTTCCTTCCAAATCAAGAACAACCATTGATTCTGGCGTTAACTGATCGTACTCCACTCCCGACGGCTTAATGGCAAACACTCCTTTTCCCGGGTCAAAAGCGGATGAATTGCCCCATGTATAAATGGCGAGAGTTCGGCGGTGAATTTCCATATTTGCTTCGTAAGCCTCTTCACGCAATGATTTGTATTCCATCTATTTACTCCAGTACGCCTCACCCCAGCGCAGCTCGTCACGCAGGCGATCCGGTTTGGTATCCTTATCAATCAGCACAAACTCGATGCCTGTCATTTCAGCCCAATCGCGGAAATATTCCTGAGTAAGAGCCGTTGAATATACAGAGTGATGAGTGCCGCCTGAGAGTATCCATGCTTCCGCCGCGCCGCTTAAACTTGGAGAAGGTTTCCACAGAGCGCGTGCGACGGGAAGTTTCGGCATGTCATTTTCAATTTTAATGGTTTCGATTTCGTTGACAATCATTCTGAAACGGTTACCGAGATCGACCAGTGTGGCAAGTACGGCAGAACCGGGAGCGGCGTCAAACACCATGCGCGCAGGATCAGACTTGCCGCCAATGCCAAGCGGATGAACTTCGATGCGCGGTTTTCCGTCCGCGATGGTGGGGCAAATCTCCAGCATGTGGGAACCGAGAGCGGCTTCTTTTCCGGGTTCAAAATGGTAGGTATAATCTTCCATGAACGAAACGCCGCCATTTAAGCCGCACGCCATTACCTTCGCTGCATGTGTGAGCATCGATTGCTTCCAGTCGCCTTCCGCGCCGAAACCGTAACCCTGTTCCATGAGCCGCTGGCAGGCAAGGCCCGGCAATTGCGGCAAGCCGTGAAGGTCCTGAAAGGTTGTTGTAAAAGCGCCCGCGTTTTCGCCTTCAAGCATTTCTTTAAGAGCGATTTCGATTTTCGCCTGTTCAAGCATGGCGGATCTCGCGGCACTTTGCTGTTTTAATTCAGGTGCAAATTCGTAAAGAGAAGCGTATTCTTCGGTAAGCTTCTCCGCCGCAGAGTCGCTTATTTTCGCGTAACGAGAGGCAAGCTCTCCTACACCCCATGTGTTTACCTGCCAGCCGAATTTTATCTGCGCTTCTACCTTGTCGCCTTCCGTCACGGCTACTTCCCTCATGTTATCGCCAATGCGCATAACAACAGAATTCATTCCGTCAAGCCTTGCGGCGGCGGCGCGCATCCATACGCCAATCCTTCTGCGCACTTCGCTGTCCTGCCAAAAACCGGCGACAACTTTGCGCGGAAGGCGCATACGCGCGTGAATGTGTCCGTGCTCGCGGTCTCCGTGGGCAGCCTGATTCAGATTCATAAAATCCATGTCTATCGAAGCCCAGGGAATATCGCAGTTAAACTGTGTATGGAGGTGAAGAAGCGGTTTGCGGTTCATCGCAAGACCCTGTATCCACATCTTTGAGGGGGAAAATGTATGCATCCATGTTATTATACCTGCGCAATTTTCACATGCGTTTGCCTCCTCAAACAGGCGGCGAATCGTCTGCGGCGTAATTGCCGTTGGTTTTAACACGACCAAACATGGAAGCAAATTATCTTTATTAAATTCATCCGCCATAACCTTCGCGTTAGCCGCTACTTTTTTAAGAGTCTCCTCTCCGTAGAGATCCTGGCTTCCGACGATAAACCAGAATTCGTATTTTTTTAAATCCGTAATTATTTTCATTTACCGCTCCTTCTTTTTGAATAGAGGTCAAACGCTACAGCGGCTAAAAGCACAAAGCCTTTTATCGCCTGCTGCCAGTCAACACTGACACCCATGATTGACATGCCGTTATTTAAAACGCCGATGAATAAAGCGCCGACTATCGCCCCAATAATTGAGCCGACGCCGCCCGCTACAGCGGCTCCGCCGACATAACATGCCGCGATTGCGTCCATTTCAAAACCCTGCCCCGCTTTCGGAGTCGAGGCATTCAGACGTGACGCGAAAATCACCGCGGCTACCGAGGCTAGAATCGCCATGTTGGTGTATATCCAAAACATTACCCATTCTGTTTTTACACCAGAAAGTTTTGCCGCCTTTGCGTTGCCTCCCAGCGCGTAAATATGCCGTCCCTGAACAGTCCTTGACGCGACAAAATGATAGCCCACAATAAGAATGCCGAGCACAACTAAAATATTCGGGAAACCCCTGTAAAGAGCGAATACAACGGTAAAAGCCATTAAAACAACGGTAATTGCCGCCAATTTGAAAATCCAGATACCTTTCGGCAAAATATCAAAGTTATACGCCATTTGTTTTTTACGTTTTCGAATCTCGCTGATGATGATAAACGAAACAACCAGCAACCCGATAAGTATTGACAGCAAATGAAGCTTAACATTGCCAAAGGCAAGCCCGCCGAACGGATCGGGAATATATCCCGAAGAAATAACTTGAAATTCCCTTGGAAACGGCGCTTTTGTCCTTCCCTGTAAAATAGCCTGACCAAGCCCACGGAAGATAAGCATACCAGCAAGAGTCGCAATAAACGGAGGAACATTTACAAACGCAATCCAGAAACCCTGCCACATGCCGATAAGCATTCCGATAAGAAGCGCGATTGCCATTGTCAGAAACGGATTGATATTCCAATCAACGATCATCACGCCGCACACGGCTCCGACAAAGCAGACAATGGAACCGACTGAGAGATCGACGTTTCCGGTAAGCGTACAGAGGAGCATTCCGATTGCCAGAATTAGCACATAACTATTCTGCAAAACAAGATTTGTCAGATTGACGGGACGGAAGAAAATGCCGTTTGTAAGAATACCAAAAAAGATCATTGCTACAGCAAGAGCTATAACCATTCCGTATTGCCGCGAATTCTTTTTCATTAAAATCAACAGGGTATTCATTACTACTCCTTAATTGGACAGGATATGACGCATAATTTCTTCCTGCGTCGCGGTTTTGCCTTCAAGCTCTGCCGTGATTCGCCCTTCGCTCATCACATAAATTCTGTCGCACATTCCGATGATCTCAGGCATTTCGCTGGAAATTAAAAGGCAGGCGATTCCCTGCGCCGCTAAATTATTTATAATTGTATATATTTCATGTTTCGCGCCGACATCAATTCCGCGTGTCGGCTCGTCAAGGATGAGAATTTCAGGATCGGAGAAAAGCCATTTCGCGAGCACAACTTTTTGCTGGTTTCCTCCTGAAAGATTTCCCATGAGCTGTAAGATCGACGGAGTTTTAATATTGAGTTTTTTGCAGTATTCTTCCGCTATCAATATTTCTTCATGTTCATTGATGATACCCGCTTTAGAAAGTTTTTGAAGTTTGGCTAACGTTGTATTTTCCTTGACATTTCCAATCAGCACAAGCCCGTATTCTTTACGATCCTCTGTCATGTAGGCGATACCGTTTTCAATCGCCTTTGGAATCGAGTTCAGGTTTACTTCCCTGCCGTCAATCAATGTTACGCCGCTGATATTGGCACCGTAACTTTTACCAAAAACACTCGTAGCCAATTCGGTGCGCCCCGCTCCGATAAGACCTGCAAGCCCTACAACTTCTCCAGCACGGACTGTGATATTTACATTGTCAAGTTTTTTCTGCTCAAGATTGTCGGGATTGTAAACCGTCCAGTTTTTAATTTCAAAAACAACTTCGCCTACAGGATTATTTCTTTGCGGAAAAAAATCAGTGATTTCCCGTCCTACCATACCTTTAATGATTCTGTCTTCGCTGATTGAAGCCGCCCCTGCCGGACGCGAACCGTCAGGCTGACGTTCCACCCGCAATGTTTCAATGGTTTTACCGTCACGCAAAATCGTGATGTTATCCGCAACGGCGGCGACTTCGTTAAGTTTATGCGAAATCAGCACGGAAGAGATAGAATGCTGATCGCGGAGTTCCTGCAAAATTTGCAGCAGATGAGTCGAATCTTTTTCGTTTAACGCGGATGTAGGCTCGTCAAGAATCAATA
>Ga0209755_10005423_pt1 | contig 14522 bp, 15 predicted proteins | sample TergutCo191P1_FD_187301 | JGI IMG/M metagenome (GOLD analysis project Ga0209755, IMG submission 187301) | Cornitermes sp. P1 segment gut microbial communities from Petit-Saut dam, French Guiana - Co191P1 (SPAdes) (version 2) | ecosystem: Host-associated > Arthropoda: Insects > Digestive system... | reverse complement strand
TGCATGGGGTTTGGCAATTTTTATGCCGTCCCCATTCATTAAAATTGTTTTGATAATTCCATGCATATAATGAACCGCTCCACATTCCGCCGTATTGATCGGTACTGCCGTTTTTATCTACTTCTGTATCTTTCCAGTCAGCTTCATTGTAAATCGCTTCTCTTGTAATATCGTCGTGAGGGCTGTCATCTTTAAGGTTTCCTATATGATAATAAATTTTTGAAAGTCCGAAACCGTCTAGATTCGAGCCGCCTACTGTTATTTGCCCTGTTATCCATCTGGGCATTGGGTTTAAAGTATCACGCAGCGGATAAAAAATTTCGTATTTTCCGCTTTTAATTGTGCCGTAAGCGAAAGGTATCGGCACCGTCACCGGCCTGTCAACAATTACGCTCGGCGGTTTCATATCAAAATTAAAGTTGCGTCCAGGATCAGGAGGGCTGCTGTCATTATTTATATTTGTCGCCTTTGCTTTGATAAACAAGGTTACTTCATCCCTGTTTTTATTATCATCGTCTTTTAAGGGGCCTGTCGGAGTTATCTGCTCGAACCATGCATATACATCATCTTTAGTAATCTTTAATGACCAGCGGTTTGGATTTTGTTGCGTAGGATCATGTATAAAATCATATTCCGGGCTTTTAAAAGTATCGTCGGCATCAGCTACCCAGCCTTTTACATTCCCGGTAAGAACATCGGCTGAACTTGTAACAGTGATATAAACAGGATAATCACCTTGAATGTAAGCTTTATCCGAACCTTCTGAAATATAACCTTCGCCGTTAAAATAAGGAGGAACGCTCATGTATGTTACAATCGGAAGGTCTTGATTTAAATGTCGAATTTCCATGTAATTTAATGTAGTATTTGGTTTTTCCGGCTTACCTCCCGGACCTCTTTTATTATCTATTCTGTGAGGATAAAAATTTTCTCCGCCGAAAGTATCTTTTATCCATAATCTGAACCTGTAAGTACCTGGAGGAAGAAAATTATGGGATTCATCAGGGCCGGACGGCAGCCGCCATCCTGTAGGATCTGAAGGGTCAGTAATTAAGTCTTTCATTGGCCAGTTAAACCTTAGCGTAGTCGCGCCGGGACGGGCATTATACTTAGTTGAACGCCAATGCGCCCATTTACCAGGTTTAGGATTTCCGGTACCGTCATCTTCACTGGAAGGCCAAATCATTATTTTGGGGTATCCGCCTTCTATGTCTATACCGCGATTATCTGTCGCAATACCCATTAAGTCAAAACCGACAAATATTGGGTCTTGCGAGACAAGATATTCATTTAATGAATTAAAATTATCAAAATGACCCGGAAGCGAGTCGAAATCTGTATCTTTCACACTCGGTATGGTCAACTCAATCTGCGGGGGCATATTTTTAACGGTGTAAATAAGGTCTGTGGTTGTAGAACTCTGCCCGTCAAGGTCTATCGCCGTTACTTGGGCGCGAATTTTGCCGTCCGCCATGTCGGATGTGTCAAGATTGGCGACCCATTTTCCGGGCGGGGGTTGATCTACAAATTTCGCAGGCACTTTCATCTCATGCTCTTTGCTGCCTTCACAGTCAGCGCAGCCGTTGAGGCACTTATACCAGACAGTCAGGTAAACGTTGTCAAGGCCGAAGGGCTGTTCGACAGAAAGTTCGATTTGATTTTCTGCGCCGGATAAGAAAGAACCCGGTTGATTATCCCCTTCTCCGGGTATGCTTATTACCGGTTTTTCGGTATTAACCATCTTCCCTAAACCGACAATGTTTTCACAGGCTGAAAACAGCAGGGAAAATGCCGCTAACGCCAGAGCCGCGAAAAAGAGTTTTTTTCTTAATAAATCCGTCATAAAATCCTCCAAAAAATGATAATATATTTATACGATTTTTTATAAAAAATTAAAAAAAAGTAATGAAAAACGATGAATTCTTTTATACTGATATAAAAAGACTCACCTATATAGTGTATTATAATTCACTTCTTGTGATTTTGCCATTAATTATCAGATTATATTGATAATATTATAGAAGTAAATATACCGAGATTATATTTAATTTTGATTTTTTAGTCAATAATCCCAAATATAAAATTTTCTTTTTCTTTAAACGGAGGGCTTATCTTTCTTTGTCATCAATCCGCTGAAGCACTATCTGCGATAACTTTTTAAAGTGCTGGGGGAGGAGTTCTTCGTCAGGCGTATTGTAATAAGCGAGCACTTTATTTAATTCTTCTCGGGCTTGGGTATATTTTCCTTGTTTGTAATGAATGTTTGCAATATGGTATTCGGCGGTAATTATAAGATCGATATTTGTGCGGTTTCTGTCATACAGAGCTTGATAATACTGTATAGCGGTATTGTACCGGTTTTTGTCCAGCGCTTCCTGCCCGCGCTGTATTATTTCTGCAGGCGAAAGATTATCGCTTATTATTATCGTAGAAGCGCAAGATGAAAGAGCAAAGCCTGTCAGCGCAAATATTATTATCAGTATAAAAACTTTTCTTATCATAGCTTTAGTATATCTATAACAACATTATTAGTAAAGAGTGACGCTTATTCGTAATTTATTAGCGGATAATTTCTTAAAAAACTAAGTTTGTTTAAACTTTGTTTAAGAATTGACCATCTTTTTCTAAAAGTGCATAATTATTTTATGACAGCGGGAATTATAGGCGCTACAGGTTATGCAGGCGTAGAATTGGTCAGGCTGCTTACGGGGCATCCTGAAATTAAAAAACTCATTCTTTCCTCGGTAAGTTTTGAAGGAGAGCGCATAGAAGATATTTACCCCAATTTTATAGGCGCGCTTTCCGGCCCGCTTGTTAAAGCAGAGGAAGTTATCGCTTCTTCTGATGTTGTTTTTTCCGCGCTTCCCCATGCGGTAGGAGAGTCTTATGCGGCAGCTTGTATGGAAAAAAAAATCCACTTTATCGATCTTTCCGCCGATTTCCGTTTTGATGATAACGAAGAAGTTTACAGCGCATGGTACGGAAAAACTTACAAATATCCTGAATTGCATAAAAAATCGATCTACGGTCTTCCAGAATTAAACCGGAATAAAATAAAAGAACTCTCTTCTAAAGAAGCTGTTGTAATCGGAAATCCAGGCTGTTACCCGACAGGCCCTTCTATCGGCGTGTTTCCCGCAATCGCAAAGGGGCTTTGGGATAAAAGTTCAAGCTCTCCTATAATTGCCGATGCCGCATCCGGCACTTCGGGAGGCGGCAGAGAGCCGTCGCGTTCTTTTCACTACAGTGAATGCGCCGATTCTGTTTCCCCTTATAAAGTTGCCTGTCACAGGCACTCGCCTGAAATTTCGCATAACTTTGCGGTTATGGCAAAAAGAACGGGAGTGCCTTCGCCGCAGGTGATTTTTACGCCGCACCTTGCGCCTATGGTAAGGGGGATACTCAGCACTGTTTATATCCCCTTGTCAAGAGAATGGCGCGTAACAACAGAGAATAAAGAAAAGCAGGAAGTTTCTGTTATGCCGCCGTCAAAAGAAATTGAAACAAAAACTGCTGAAATTAATAAAGTTTATACTGATTTTTATAAGGATGAGCCTTTTGTGCGTATTATGAAAGAGGGCGTTTATCCTTCTACAAACCGTGTGCGTCATTCTAATTACTGCGATATTTCTGTCAATATTGATATAAACGGCTCTACATTGATAGTAATAACCGCAATCGACAATATGATAAAAGGAGCTGCGGGGCAAGCTGTTCAAAACATGAATATTTTATTCGGCTTTGATGAAAAAACGGGTCTTTCAGCAATACCGATGTTGTTTTAGGAGCGTTATGTGAAAGAAATTACAGGCGGAGTTTGCGCGGCTAAAGGTTTTTTGGCAGGCGGTATAAGGTGCGGCATAAAAAAAGGTAATTCGCAAAAAAAAGATTTAGCGCTTATTTATTCTCTTAAACCCTGCACGGCAGCCGCGATGTTTACAACAAATAAAGTGCAGGCGGCGTGTATTCAGGTAAGCAGGGAAAATTTATCTGACCGTAAACTTCGCGCTCTTATTGTCAATTCAGGGAACGCCAACGCCTGTACAGGAGCTGAAGGGCTTGCCGCCGCAAAACGCATGGCGCAACTTGCGTCTAAGCTTCTTGAAGTTGACGCAAATGATGTTGCTGTCGCTTCCACAGGCGTAATCGGCGTTCCGCTGCCGATAGAGATAATCGAAAAAAATATTGACGCGCTTAAAGCAAGCCTTCGTGATGACGAGGCGGGAAACGCAGACGCGCTTGAAGCGATTATGACAACCGACACACGCAAAAAGGAAATCGCCGTTGAAATTGAGATAGTCGGAAAAACAGTTCGCATAGGAGCGATGGCGAAAGGATCGGGGATGATACACCCGAATATGGCGACGATGCTTTGCTTTATAACTACAGATGCCGCTGTCGATCCTGCCGCTCTTGAAACAAGCTTGCAATTTGCCGTAAAACATTCTTTTAACCGCTTAACGGTAGACGGCGACACTTCAACTAACGACACGGTTCTTATCATGGCAAACGGCGAAGCGGGGAATAAAATTTTAACAGAAAGCGATAAGGATTTTTCTGTATTTAAAAAAGCGCTTGAATATGTTTGTATCTATCTTACACGCCTAATGGCGCGTGACGGGGAAGGGGCGACAAAACTTGTCACTGTTACAGTTACAGGCGCATCGGATGATTTTATTGCGGAAAAATTTGCAAAATCTGTCGCTTCTTCAAGCCTTGTAAAGACGGCTTGTTTCGGGGCGGATGCAAATTGGGGTCGTGTGTTATGCGCCATGGGTTATGCGGGAGTTGATTTTAACGTTGAAAAAACAAACGTAAATTTCAAAAGTAAAGCAGGAATGATAAATGTATGCAAGGACGGCAAATCAATTTCTTTCAGTGAAGAAAAAGCGAAAGAAATTTTATCCGAAGAAGAGATAGAAATATGTATAAGTTTAGAAGACGGCAGAGGAAGCGCGGAAGTTTGGGGCTGCGATCTTACTTATGATTATGTGAAAATAAACGGGGATTACAGAACATGACGGAAAATACAATTAATAATAATGACAGGGCAAAAGTGCTGATTCACGCGCTGCCTTATATTCAAAATTTTTATAATAAAACCATCGTTGTAAAATACGGCGGAAGCGCCATGTTAAACAATGAGTTAAAAAAAGCGGTGATAGAAGATGTAATTTTAATGTCCTGCGTCGGAATACGGACAGTGCTTGTCCACGGCGGCGGCCCTGAAATTGAAGCGATGTTAAAAAAGACGGGAAAGGAAAGCCGTTTTGTAAACGGGCTTCGTTACACCGATGAAGAAACAATGGACATCGTGCAGATGGTTCTTTGCGGCAAAATAAACAAAGAAATAGCCGCCCTCATTCAAAAAACGGGAGGCAAGGCAATCGGTCTTTGCGGCATAGACGGCGCAATGTTAAAAGCCAAACGTATGAAAGAGGATTTAGGTTTAGTCGGAGAAATCGAAGATGTCGATGTCACAATTTTAAATTCGATACTTGAGACGGAAGCAAACGGAGTTTGCATTATACCTGTAATTTCTTCTGTCGCTTACGGGATAGGCGAAGATGAGGGGAAATCCCTCAATATAAATGCCGACACAGCCGCCGCAAAAATAGCCGCCGCTTTAGGCGCGGAAAAACTCGTTCTTATGACCGATGTCCGCGGCATTATGCGCGATGTAAACGACGAAGCTTCCCTTATCAAATTTGTTCCAAGATCGCAGTTGGAGTCCCTTAAAAAAGAAGGCATCATCTCTAAAGGGATGATCCCAAAAGTTGACTGCTGCGCTGCCGCTTTGTACGGCGGCGTAAAAAAAGCCCACATTATAGACGGCAGGCTGCCTCACGCCATTTTAATTGAATTATTTACAAATGAAGGCATCGGGACTATGATAGAGTAGCGAGTTTTAGAATAAAAGAAGCGAGCTAGACAAGATATTTTTAATTAGGTAAAATATAGCAAGTATTTATACAAGGAGGCCAGTTGGCGGAAAAAGATTTACGCATTAACGAGCAGATTCGTGCCAGGGAAGTCCGTTTAATCCGGGATGACGGGGATCAGGGTATTATGTCTGTTTCGCAGGCGTTGGAATTAGCCAGAGAAGCGGGTCTTGACCTTGTGGAAGTTGCGCCCCAGGCGGTACCGCCCGTTGTCAAGATTTTAGATTACGGTAAGTTTAGATTTGAAAATGAAAAAAGGCAGAGGGATTCAAAGAAAAAGCAGAAGCTGATCAAACTTAAAGAAATCCGAATGCAGCCTAAGATCGATGATCATGATCTTGATTTTAAATCTAAACATATAAAAGAATTTTTAAACGCAGGAAATAAGGTTAAAGTAACGATTCGTTTCCGGGGTCGTGAACTTGCGCATACAGAACTTGGTTTTGATGTGATGAAAGATGTGCTGTCCCGCATCGAAGGAGAGTATGTGATGGATAAACCGCCTGCAATGGAAGGGCGTTTTATGTCTATGGTTTTAAGTCCGAAAGGAAAAAAATAAAAAGACAAAAAATAAAAAGGAAAAATAAATTTTAAGAGGTGGCGAAAATGCCTAAAATGAAAACAAAAAAAAGCGCGGCAAAGCGTTATTCCTTTACCGGTACAGGTAAGGTAAAATATAAAAAACAAAATCTGCGCCATATTCTGACTAAAAAGTCATCCAAGCGCAAAAGAGGTTTACGGCATGCAGGTATTTTATCTTCAGATAATGTACCTGCAATTAGAAAAAAGCTTTTGCCTTACGGCTAAGCATTAATTAATTTTAAAAATTAAAGAGGAAAGGTTATGTCAAGAGCAGTAGACGGTTCAAAAAGAAAGAACCATCGTAAAAAAATATTAAAACTGGCAAAAGGTTTTTGGGGCAGGAGAAGCACAAACTATAAAGCTGCAAAAGATGCAGTCGCAAAATCATTAACTTATGCTTATCGTGACAGAAGGGATAGAAAAGGAGATTTACGCCGCATTTGGATAATAAGAATTAATGCAGCTTGCCGCGAAGAAGGTCTTTCTTATTCAAAGTTCATTGCAGGGCTTGATAAAGCGGGCATTGCAATCAACCGTAAAGCGCTTGCCTTTCTTGCAACAGAAGATAAGGCGGCGTTTTCGGCAATCGCTCAAAAGGCGAAAGCCGCGCTGGGAGTATAAAAACACGCTCAGCTAAAACGATGACGGGAGGAAGTCGTGATTAGTCTTGAACAAGTTCAATTACTGGAAACAAAAGTCGCAAAAGCGATTGAGTATGTGCAAAAAGTGACAGAAGAAAACTCAGCTCTTATTTCAGAGAGAGCCGGGTTACTTGCAAAGCTTGAAGCAAATCAAAAACGCCTTGACGAGCTTGAAGTGCTTGTTATGCGCTTTAAAACAGATCAGAGCAGGATCGAGGACGGTATTATGGCAGCCCTTGACCGCTTAAATCAATTTGAAGAAGCTTTTGAAAACAGTTTAAAAGAAAAAGTTGTACCTAAAAAACCTGCAAAAAAACCTGTTGAAGCAAATCCTGTTCATACCGTTAAACAAGAAGCTCCTGTCTCAAAAGAATTCTTTGAAATTTCTTCTCCAATCAGCAAAGAAAAAGAAGTTGTAAGTAAAGCCCAAACAAGCTTAGCAAATGACATTTCTGATATTGATGACGCAAGCGCTGTTGAAGTTCTTTCGCCGGAAATCGAAAATATTGAAACCGCGCTTCGCGATTCCGGTGAAGCGGAACTTGATATTTTTTGAGGATTTAATGGTAAATGAACTTTGTCTGGATATTCTTGGCGCTTCTTTTACAATAACTACAGACGAGGATGAAGCCTATCTTGAAAAAATATTTACCCAGTATAAAGCGGCAGTAATAAACACTCAAAATATATCTGGAATTAAAGAGCCGCTTAATATCGCTATTTTAACCGGTTTTCTGTTATGCGACGAGTTTAATAAAATAAAACAAAAACTGGATGAAGAAAGAGAAGCGAATGATAATTTGCAAAAAAGCGATGATTGGGAAGAACAGGAAGTGGAAGAACGTACAACCCGTTTAATAGCAAAATTGGAACAGGCATTAAATTTATTTAATAATGACAAAAGTTTATAAACTTTACAATCAAATAAAACATTATGAATGGGGCTCTTCTGTAATTTTGCCCGAATTTTTAGGGCTTGTAAACGAGAAAGCTTTGCCTTTCGCGGAATTGTGGATGGGGACGCATAGCGGCTCTCCTTCGCAAGTTGAACAAAACGGAAAGTTAATTAATCTGGCGGAAGTTTCAGGGGAACTGCCTTTTCTTTTTAAATTGCTTGCTGTGGAAAACCCTCTTTCCATTCAAGTTCATCCTGAAAAAGAGCAGGCGGTTTCAGGTTTTAAATTAGAAGAAGAAAAGGGTATCCCTTTATCCGCTCCTAACAGAACTTATAAGGATGCCAATGAAAAATCAGAAATTATCTGCGCCTTATTGCCTTTTAAATTAATGGCAGGTTTCAGAGATTTTTCTTTAATAATCGAAGCGTTTAATGAACTTTCTTCTGCAGCAGATCAAATTAAAGATTTTATTTCTTCTTTAACAACTTTGCTAAAAAATAATTTACTTTTAGATTTTCTAAAAAAACTTTTTTCTATCAGTAAAGATGAAATGGAATATCTTTGCAAAATTATTTTATCGGCAGAGATTGATAAAACCCTGTTTGCTCAAACAGGGTTTGCAGTTTCCCGCGAACAATGGGAGTTAATGAAACAATTTGCAAAGCTTTATCCTAATGATATAGCTGTATTATCCCCGCTTTATCTTAACGTTCTTACGCTTCAGCCGGGGCAGGCGGTTTTTATCCCTGCAGGAATCCTTCATGCGTATATCAGCGGTTTCGCCGTTGAATTGATGAATAACTCAGACAATGTTTTACGCGGAGGTCTTACGTCAAAATATGTTAATATCAGCGAACTTTTAAAAATTTTAAAATTTAAAACTTTTATTCCGCAGATAATTAATCCTGACACAAAAAATATTTTTTGTTATGATACCCCCTGTGATTTTAATTTAACTGTAATTAAAAATGAAAAATCCTTAGATAATAAACAATTTAATGATTCTGTTTGCACAAACAGGGTTTGCACAAACAAAGTTTGCAAAAACAGAGTTTGCATAGTAACTGAAGGTGAAGTGTCTGCGGACGGGTTTATTTTTAAAAAAGGGGAATCGTTTTATGTCCCGAAAGAAACAGAAAATTTACCGCTTGCAGGAAATTTTTCTCTTTATACCGCCTCGTCTGCGTGAGGTGAAATGAAAATACTTATAGATGCCGATTCATGCCCAAGAAATGCAAGAGACCTTGTACTGCGAAGAGCTGTTAAAACAGGTATCCGCATAATATTTGCCGCTAACCGTCAAATACCCGATACAGACGGCGCTGAAATGATCATCTGCCCTGTAATTGATAATTCCGCAGATGACCGCATCGTAGAACTGGCAGAGAAAGGCGATCTTGCGGTAACAAGGGATGTCCCTCTTGCAAAAAGGCTTGTAGAGAAGGAAGCGTTTGTAATCGATGACCGCGGGCGTGTTTTTACAAAAGATAACATCAACGAACTTTTATCTCTGCGAAACTTTACAGTAGGGCTTGCAGATAACGGATTGGAAGTTGAAAGGACGGCCAATTACGGTAAAAAAGAATTAAAAACCTTCGCAGATTCATTGGATCGCATTTTAACGAAAATTACAAAGAAGAATTAATTGTATATAAAATAAAGGCGGTTATATTATACATTCCGTGCGCGATTGCGATTCCATGAAAGGAGTTAAATTTTAAAAAAATAAAACCTAGTATTAAACCTGCAATGAAAGCGTTTAGAAATCCCCAGGGCCCTTCATAAATGTGGCAAAGCGCGAAAAGAACAGTGGAAACGGCAAGAGCGGCAGGGGCGTTTAAGTTTAGTTCTTCTCTTTTAGAAATTAAATAAAAGCGGAAATAACTTTCTTCAAGGTAGGCGGCGAAAATACATGAAACGCAGATTGTTATCCATCCTGCAACTCCAAGCGGGGAGGGAAGGGGAGGAGCTTTTACCCCGCTTGTTAGTGAAGCGGTAAATGAAATGGAAAGCCCTGTAATTAAAAGGCAGGGTAAGGCAATAAGAAAGCCGGTAAGGTCTTTTTTCCCAAACCTTATAATCCAATATTCAAGTTTCCATTTTCTCGTTATTAAATACCAAATTAATGCAATTGAAGGGATAAAAAAGAGAGAAATTTTAATTATTTGCGATGATATGGAAAAAGCCGCCGTTCTTCCTCCTGAAAGAAACAAGAGTAAATAAAGGATAAGAGCTTCCAGATAGACAGCTTTCATGATTTTAATAAATATATTATAATTTAATAGTACTTACAACGAGCCCGAAGGACGAAGTTTCCCGCGAGACGCAGAGCATAATATTTAATTTGAGGTAAATATTGATTCAGTTTTTGATATTTGCAATTCTTCTACTCATTTTTCTTTTCTTTTTATCAAGGTCTAAAAAAGAAAAATCCGGGAATTGGATTCAATTTTATGCAAAAGGAAAAGAAGAAGGTTTTACCATTAAGGATATGGAGCAGATAAGGCGGCTTGTCTCTAATTGTAATATTTCAGAACCTATGTCGATTTTTAAATCTCAAAAACAATTTGAAAAAGTTGTCCGTTCAATGGTTAAAGCTCTGCGGCTTTCCGGGGAGGGTAATGATTCGGCAACTCAAGTTTTTCTATCCAAACTTTTTGATTATTATAAAAAAATCGAAATGGCGGCTACTGAAAATAAAACCCGTATTACTACATCCCGTCAGATGAGCGAAGGCCAGTCCTTGAGGATTCTTGTTCCGGGGACGGGTGTTTTTGTATCAGAAGTGATTAAAAATATCGGCAATTATCTTACAATCTCGCGCCCTGTAAATTCCAAACTTACATCTGCGATGCAATGGCATGCTTTAAAAATATCAATTTATTTTTGGCGTGAAGATGATGCGGGTTATGTTTTCGATACCGAAGTAATTGATGAAGTTTTTTCAAAGGGAATTTCATCTTTAAAAGTGGAACACAACGATTCTCTTTTTAGAACGCAAAAACGTAAATCCATGCGTTTAAAAGTTCAAAAACCTGCATTCCTGTATCTTGTCAATGACACCGATAATCCGCACAGGCTTGAAACGTCGGCGGGATTAAGATGTATGCTTGAAGATATTTCCGAGTCAGGCTGCGCTTTCAGGGTTAACGGACAGGCGACATCGGGGTTAAGGTTAAAGGTGCAGTTCACGCTAGACAAAGCGCCCGTTTGTATGCCCGCTACAGTCCGCTCTGTAGATTATTTTCAAGAAACAAATATGTCGATAGTCCACATGGAATCCGATCCCCTTCCTGTTCTTACACGTAACCGTATCTTATGCGAAGTGTTTAATTTATTGGAAGAAGAAGAGGATGAACTTCCCTTCAGAGTTATAGAAGAAGAAAGCAACACGAAAACTTCTGCAAAGCCGGATTTAACGGAAACGCCGAAAACTAAAACAGATCTAGAGGAGATGATAAATGTATAATTTATATTTTATCGTCTTAAGAAAAGTAATTCTAGTTTTAATTTTTTTCTTTTTTGTTGCAAGTAATATTTTTTGCGAACTTTCTTCTGAATCAGAAGATGCAAAAACAATGGATTTATACCGAGAGATAAGCAATATTGATGATCCTGATTTGTTATGGGAACTTTTGCTTTACAGCCCTGATTCTGAAAAAAGCGCGGAAATAATTATCGCTCTGTCAAAGTTTGGAAAAGGAAATAAAAAAATTATCACAAATATTAATAATTATCTAATGAAGATTAATCAATCGTATAGAGCGGGAGAAACGGTTGATTATATCGTTGTATCATCTTGCATATCCGCAATTTTAGAATTAGCGGACGGCTCTTCTTATCCTGTTTTATTAAATACAATTACTTCAGGTTATCCTGAAGTAATTACTTTTGAAGCTCAAGGCGCGTTTGAAATAATTCCAGGGAATTTACAAAGATTTTTGTTAGATGTCATTGAAAAAAATCCTGATGTTGAAAAGTTTGCCGCTTTTAGAATAGTATTAAACAGCGAAATTTTAAATGAAAGGCTTAGTATACTGGAACGCGGCCTATTGGCTGAAATCGCTCTTGAATACAGCCTTCGCGCAGACAGAAGCAATGCAGATTTAACCGAGATGCGTTATGATGCAGTTTTAATGCTGACACGTTTGCAGTGGAAACGCGCAAATACGCTTGCAATAAGCCATTATCATTATATATTGATAGATTTTCAAAGAGGAATAGTTCCGAAAGAAAGATTTATAGATGCGATTGAATGTCTCGGCGCTGTCGGAAATTCCGACGCTGCATTAGTCTTAGGTTTGCAATTAGGTTTGAGAAACAGCAGAACGGAAAGAACAGGCGATTTTGATTCTGATATTATCTATGCGATAATTAACGCTCTTGGCTCTATCGGTGATAAAGCCGCTTATGAACATTTACTAAATGTCACTATTTTACCCTACCCCGATTATATCATTGCTGAAGCAAGGGAGGCGATTTCCCGCCTAAAGTGGTAAGCTGATGAAAAGTTTTAATATTACTCCTCTTTTATGCGCTGCAATTTCTGCGGCAATAGGTTTTTATTTTCTTTCTTCCGCTCATATTGCGCTGACAATTACTGTTTTGTTATCCGCTCTTTTTACTTTTTCTTTTTTCTGCGTTTTATCAAGTAAAATAACGCAGAAAAAGTTTATTTTAATTGAGTTTGACGAAAAGCAAGACAGAAGAGGGGCAAACAGAATTTGCTTTTTGCAGATAGCAACGCTTTGCTCGGCTGTTTGTTGCGCCGGTTTAGTTCTTGGAATTAGCGCCGCAAATGCAGGAAAGAACGAAATTAAATTCGGTATCCCTGAAAATAAAATAACCGCTGTAGAAGGAATACTTTTAGAAGACCCAAGAATTATTTCAAATGGGAATATTTTAGTTAGCTTAGCGCTTAAAAGAAGTTTCTCTAATCCTAAAACAGGAGAGAAAATCAGTGTAAGCAGTTCAGGTGAAATAACGCTTTTCTTTCCGCAGGAAAGCGGAAGTAAATCAAGTATGCAAAATTCGTTTACGCAAAAGTTACGCGAATTCGGAAGGGGGGCAAGTATTTACGCGGACGGTAATTTAAGAGCACGCGGCAAAGATTATTCGTTTAACGCAAGTTCTTTGCACATAACAAAACCCGCTTCTGCAATCGAAAAAATGCGGACAAACATCAGATTAAATTTAATAAAACGTTTTGATAAAAAAGCCTGGGGAGGGCTTGCTCTTGCTCTGCTTGTCGGTATAAGGGATAATCTTGATAATAATTTTACTTCTGTTTACAGGGATGCAGGTCTTTCTTACATACTTGCATTGTCAGGGATGCACCTTGCGATAATTGCGGCAATTATCACGTTTCTTTTAAAGAAACCTTTAGGGCTTAAAGCCTCGTCAATAACAGGCGCTGTAATTATCAGTTTATATTGTTTGTTTGCAGGGCCTATGCCAAGCCTTATACGCTCGGCGATTATGTATCTGTTAGGTGTAATGACTATCCTTTTTGCATTGCCGAAAAAATCATTGTCAATTTTATCACTTTCATTTTTGATACAAATAATTATGAACCCATCATCGGGAAATTCTCTTTCATTTATTTTATCGTATCTTGCTTTATTAGGCATATTAATTACAAGCCGTCAGGTTTCTTCGTTGCTTGGCGGCCTTATTCCCGATTTTATTTTGCAGCCTCTTTCTCTTTCATGCGGCGCATTTTTAGCGACAGCGGGAGTTTGCAGTTATTTCTTCGGGACAATTTCTCCGATGGGGATTATTACAGGTCTTTTAATAGTTCCTCTGACAACAGTTTTTATGATAGGCGCGATTATCTATCTTGTGTTAGACCTTTTTTCAATTTCCGCATTTTTAAGTTATCCGCTTTCTTGGTTATATAAATTAATGGAAATAATTTCTTCTATTGCAGGAAATGTTCCGGGTGTTAAAACAAAGTCCGTGATTGTACTTGTATCATCAATTATATTGTTAATAATGATTGCAGTTTATGATTACAGGTATCGTAAGTCACTGGTAAAAATAAAGAGCTTTCCTATATAATAATAAATATGCTCAACTATAATTCTTCATCCGAATTACGCGCATTTCTTGACAAGGAAGGTCTTGGTATGCAGAAAAGATTCGGGCAAAATTTTTTAATAAACCCGCAGATTAGGCAAGCCCTTGCAGATGAGTTAGGCGCAGAAAAAGGGGAAGGGGTGTGGGAAATAGGGCCGGGTCTTGGCGCAATGACAGCTCTGCTTCTTGATAAAGGCTTGGTTGTGAAAGCTTTTGAAATCGACAAAGGTTTTATACGTGTTTTAAAACAGTTATTTAGCGATGAAGAACGATTCCAATTAATTGAAGGGGACGTTCTTAAAACCTGGAATAAAAATGACAGCGGCGCTTCCTTTCTTTTAGGAAATCTGCCTTATAATGTTGCGGCAAAATTATTAGCAGAT
>Ga0209755_10005422_pt1 | contig 14523 bp, 10 predicted proteins | sample TergutCo191P1_FD_187301 | JGI IMG/M metagenome (GOLD analysis project Ga0209755, IMG submission 187301) | Cornitermes sp. P1 segment gut microbial communities from Petit-Saut dam, French Guiana - Co191P1 (SPAdes) (version 2) | ecosystem: Host-associated > Arthropoda: Insects > Digestive system... | reverse complement strand
TCTTCGCAGGGAACCTCATTGGGGTCTCTGCAAAGGTTTTGGTAGCAAACGCCAGTGCCGTTGGCACAGGTTGTGCCATTGGCCACGCCTTCACACTCTCCCGGTGTTGTCCCAACCTCGCAATGGTCCAGGTTTGTATTGCAGACATAGCCAGTGTCGCACCAAGTGCCACCTTCCTCACAGGGAACCTCGTTGGGGTCTCTGCAAAGGTTTTGGTAGCAAACGCCAGCGCCGTTGGCACACGCTGTGCCATTGGCCATTCCTTCGCACTCGCCCGGTGTTGTCCCAAACTCGCAATGGTTCAGGTTTGTATTGCAAACATACCCAGCGCCACACTGGGTGCCGCCTTCTTCGCAGGGGACCTCGTTGGGGTTTCGGCAAAGGTTTTGGTAGCAGACGCCATTGCCGTTGGCACACTCTGTGCCGTTGGCCACGCCTTCGCACTCGCCCGGTATTGTCCCAAGCTCGCAATGGTCCAGGTTTGTATTGCAGACATAGCCAGTGTCGCACCAAGTGCCGCCTTCCTCACAGGGAACCTCTTCTGGTGTTCGGCAGAGGTTTTGATAGCAAACGCCCTCTTCGTCGGCACATCTCGTGCCGTTTTCCATTCCTTCACATTCACCCGGCGTCGTCCCAAACTCGCAATGCTTCACGTCCGTGTTGCAAATGTGTCCAGCATTGCACTGCGTGCCGCCTTCTTCGCAGGGAACCTCGTTGGGGTCTCTGCAAAGGTTTTGGTAGCAGACGCCAGTGCCGTTGGCACAGGTTGTGCCGTTGGCCATTCCTTCGCACTCACCCGGTGTTGTCCCAACCTCGCAATGGTCCAGGTTTGTATTGCAGACATAGCCAGTGTCGCACCAAGTGCCGCCCTCCTCACAGGGAACTTCTTCTGGGTTTCGGCAAAGGTTTTGGTAGCAGACGCCAGTGCCGTTGGCACAGGTTGTGCCATTGGCCACGCCTTCACACTCTCCTGGCGTCGTTCCAACCTCGCAATGCTTCACGTCCGTGTTGCAAATGTGTCCAGCATTGCACTGCGTGCCGCCTTCTTCACAGGGAACCTCATTGGGGTCTCTGCAAAGGTTTTGGTAGCAAACACCAGCGCCGTTGGCACACTCTGTGCCGTTGGCCACGCCTTCGCACTCGCCCGGTGTTGTCCCAAGCTCGCAATGCTTCACGTCCGTGTTGCAAATGTGTCCAGCATTGCACTGCGTGCCGCCTTCTTCGCAGGGAACCTCATTGGGGTCTCTGCAAAGGTTTTGGTAGCAAACGCCAGTGCCGTTGGCACAGGTTGTGCCATTGGCCACGCCTTCACACTCTCCCGGTGTTGTCCCAACCTCGCAATGGTCCAGGTTTGTATTGCAGACATAGCCAGTGTCGCACCAAGTGCCACCTTCCTCACAGGGAACCTCGTTGGGGTCTCTGCAAAGGTTTTGGTAGCAAACGCCAGCGCCGTTGGCACAGGTTGTGCCGTTGGCCATTCCTTCGCACTCACCCGGTGTCGTCCCAACCTCGCAATGGTCCAGGTTTGTATTGCAGACATAGCCAGTGTCGCACCAAGTGCCACCTTCCTCACAGGGAACCTCGTTGGGGTCTCTGCAAAGGTTTTGGTAGCAAACACCAGCGCCGTTGGCACAGGTTGTGCCATTGGCCACGCCTTCACACTCTCCCGGTGTTGTCCCAACCTCGCAATGGTCCAGGTTTGTATTGCAAACATACCCGGCGCCACACTGGGTGCCACCTTCTTCGCAGGGGACCTCCCCTGGGTTTCGGCAAAGGTTTTGGTAGCAAACACCAGTGCCGTTGGCACAGGTTGTGCCGTTGGCCACGCCTTCACACTCTCCCGGTGTTGTCCCAACCTCGCAATGGTCCAGGTTTGTATTGCAAACATACCCGGCGCCACACTGGGTGCCGCCCTCCTCGCAGGGAACCTCCCCTGGGTTTCGGCAAAGGTTTTGGTAGCAGACGCCATTGCCGTTGGCACACTCTGTGCCGTTGGCCACGCCTTCGCACTCGCCCGGTGTTGTCCCAAGCTCGCAATGGTCCAGGTTTGTATTGCAGACATAGCCAGTGTCGCACCAAGTGCCGCCTTCCTCACAGGGAACCTCGTTGGGGTTTCGGCAAAGGTTTTGATAGCAAACACCAGCGCCGTTGGCACAGGTTGTGCCGTTGGCCATCCCTTCGCACTCACCCGGCCTTGTCCCAAATTCGCAACGCTCCAACTCAGTGTTGCAGACTTCTCCAGCAGGGCACAACGTGCCACCGTTCTCGCATGGGACGGTGTTTTCGTTTCTGCACTCCCTCAGGTAGCAGACTTCTCCGGCTGGACAGTCGCCGTTGTCATTGCATGGTTCAACGCAAGTGTTCGTGTGGGGGCTGCAAACCTGGGTTCCATTGCAATCACTGTTGTCGGTACATAAAGCAACGCAACCGCCATATAGGCAGGTTTCCCCAGTGCCGCATTGAGTGCCGCCTTCTTCACAGGGAACCTCCTCTGGGTTTCGGCAAAGGTTTTGGTGGCAAACGCCAGCGCCGTTGGCACACGCTGTGCCATTGGCCATTCCTTCGCACTCGCCCGGTGTTGTCCCAAACTCGCAATAGTTCAGGTTTGTATTGCAAACATACCCAGCGCCACACTGGGTGCCACCTTCTTCGCAGGGGACCTCGTTGGGGTTTCGGCAAAGGTTTTGGTAGCAGACGCCATTGCCGTTAGCACAAACCGTGCCATTGACCATCCCTTCACACTCCCCCGGCCTTGTCCCAAACTCGCAATGCTTCAAATTCGTATTGCAGACTTCCCCAACAGAGCACTGGGTGCCACCGTCCTCGCAGGGGACCTCGTTGGGGTTTCGGCAAAGGTTTTGGTAGCAGACACCATTGCCGTCAGCACAAACCGTGCCATTGGCCATCCCTTCACACTCCCCCGGCCTTGTTCCAAACTCGCAATGCTTCAAATTCGTATTGCAAACTTCCCCAACGGAGCACTGGATGCCACCGTCCTCGCAGGGGACCTCGTTGGGGTTTCGGCAAAGGTTTTGGTAGCAGACACCATTGCCGTCAGCACAAACCGTGCCATTGGCCATCCCTTCACACTCCCCTGGCCTTGTCCCAAACTCGCAATGCTTCAAATTCGTATTGCAGACTTCCCCAACGGAGCACTGGGTGCCACCTTCTTCGCAGGGGACCTCGTTGGGGTCTCGGCAAAGGTTTTGGTAGCAGACACCATTGCCGTCAGCACAAACCGTGCCATTGGCCATCCCTTCACACTCCCCCGGCCTTGTCCCAAACTCGCAATGCTTCAAATTCGTATTGCAAACTTCCCCAACAGAGCACTGGGTGCCACCGTCCTCGCAGGGGACGCTCGCTAGGGGTTTGCAGCTGTTCTGATAGCAGATTTGTCCAACATCAGGGCAAAACGTACCGCCATCCGCACATGGGGCAACACTCCCTCTCTCACAAATACCCTCTGCCCCCTCTCCCGTGGGTACGCATACGCTGCCCTGGCCACAATCCGTCACGCCCACCTCGCACTTGCGTGTGTTTATTTTAATGCCGCCCGCATCACAGCCCATACCTATGGCCGTGAGCATGGCTATGCCCCATAACTTCCATATTTTCATTGAATTTTTCCTCGTAATGCAAACGATACTCTTTGGTACTATTCGGCCCCGAGTCACTGTCATTATATGAGGTATTAGTTGCCTACACAAGTAGCTTTGACCCATCCCAAAATTGGACGGGTAACTTTTCGTTTTTTCTGCGCAAAAACCTACCCGGGTTGGTTTTATCCCTGGGTGTGTTTTTGCCTACCTGTGGATTTTAAGGGGGCAACGAGGGGGGGGCCGCCGGCAAGCCTCAGCGGACCACCCAAAACAACAAACAACGAGGTGAGGGGGGAGGAAGGGGGGGGCTGCTGCCCTTAAGGCCCTAGCGCATTTCAAAGGCTTCACAGTGAAAGGCACGCTCGTCCATGCCCCGCTCCTTCAGCCCCCTCAACAAACTTTTGGCAAAACCTTGAGGGCCACAAAACCAAATGCTGGCCTCCTCCAACTTCCCCACGGCCTCCACCACTTCCTCCGCTGACAACAACTCCCCCCTCTGCGCTACCTTCCGGTGGAGTTTTATGCCGCTCCTTTGGCATAACGCTTCCAAATCCTCAGGGAAGGCATTCTCTTCCTCCGTCATGCTGCAATACCAAAAGTCCACTGCTGGGGCGCAAGACACCCCCCCTTCCCTCGCCAACTCGTCCAAACGCGCCATAAAAGGCGTTATGCCTATGCCGCCGGCTATCCATATTTGACGGGCCTTGTCGTCCTTAAAGTGGAATTGCCCATAGGGGCCCTCCACCTTCACCTTCTCCCCGGGTTGAAGGTGCCGCACCAACTTCTTCGTGTGGTCCCCCAAAGCCTTTATTATAAAACGCAGGCCCTTCTCATGGCTCGCAGAGGCTATGGTAAAAGGGTGCGGCTCCCTGTCTCGCTCAAAACTCAAAAATGCAAATTGGCCCGCACTATGAGTAAAATTCTGGGCGCCGGTTTCAAGGTGAATGTCCACCATGTTGTCCCCATGCCGCTGCAAACGGGCAACAACGGCTTTCACCTTTCGAGTGCAACCAATGCACTGAAACAACGAAATGAATGCCGGAATACTGCCCGCAAGTGCAAGCAAAATAACCCCATAGCCCGCAGGGGACGACAGCCAATGGGCTTTGAGTTGCACGGTGACGCTATGCCAGGCAGCCACAAGAAAGACGACGGGGAACAGTTTGTGCGTATGGCGAAAAAAGCGGTAGGGAATTTTGTGGAACAAAGCAACCAACATGAGGGCAAGCATGCTGAAGAAAATAAGGTCGGCAAAAAGCAACCCGCTCTCAACCAGCTGCTTTGCAAACGGCGACAAGCCCCCTTTTCCTGAGCGTATGGGAGGTGCAAGGAAACCCCCCTTCACCCCCCATTTGGGCAGGTGCTCAACAAGCCAATGGAAAATGACGGCAACCCAAGCCCAAATGCCTGCCCATTTGTGAATGGCATAGGCTTTGTCAAGCCCGCCCATGGCGCGCTCAAACCAAGCGGGGCGCACAGAAATCAGCATGGCCAAAGCCATGAAAGCCAACGCGACAACACCACTCAAAAAGACAAGGTGGTGGCGCCATTCCCAAAAACCAGGGTTTGCAAACAGCGTGCTGACATTGGGTGAAAACGCATAAATGGCACATGAAACCAGCAAGGTGCCCAACATCCATTGAGTTGTTTTTTTCACAAAAGCTCCACAGTTATAGTTGCCGTGCCCCGGCGCACTCGGCCAAGGCGTGCCAGACAACTTGGGGCCTCACGCCCTCGCCTTGCCCGGCTTCCGAGCAAAGGACGGTGGCTCCCCCATAAAATTCAATGCACCTTTGGGAATTTTTGGGACAGGGCCATCTCTTTTGTGGCCTGCCATTCCAAACTGAGACCTCCTGCTCGAAAATAAACACGGCATTCTCATCTCAACTGTCTAATTTTGCTTGAATTCTACTTTGGCACACAACATGCATTTCGGCTGAGTCACTAACTCAAACCTTAAGAGGCAAAAATGTTTATTAAACCAAATCATCACCATCATGTTGGACACCACCGCGGACCTCACCACTGCCACAAGCCACAAACACCGGCTCAGCAGATGCAGAAGGATTCTTTCAGCAGCGGCCAGTCCTGCACGAATCCACAAAATATCAACAACCTGTTGGACTCCATTCTGGACCAGGTGAAGCAACTCGCCAACGGACAGTCCCAAGGGACACAGGAAGCAGCGGCGATGCAGGGGACGCAGGGGACACAGGCTGCACAGCCCAAAACTTTTGAACAGCAATACGAGAACATGGTTGTCCAGCTCGATAAACATTTCAGTTTGCTTGACACTGCCGGGGGGCATGGCAACCAAGATGGTTTGCTTAACCGCGCAGATTTGGAAGCAGCTGTAAAAAGTCCGGGGTTGCCTGCTGAGCTGCGCGAGGCATGCCAGTTTCTGCTCGACAATCCACCCGTTTTTAATCAGATGGATCTCGCACAATGCAACCTTGGCCTTGACGGTCTCATTGGCGAAGGCGACGTGAAAGCTGCCCTCGCAAAGCTGGGCAAAACAAGCACGCAGACTGAGGCTAAGACTGAGCCTCCTCCGGCCGAGACTCCCAAGGTTGAGCCGCCTCCTGCACCTCCACCGCCTCCTGAAAAGTCTTTTAATGAGAAATTGAAGGATTCAGTCCAGACAATCCTCAACAATTTTGATACAGTCACCACTGCTGCCGGGGGCAAAAAGAACAGTGAGCTCTATAGAAAAGAGTTTCAAGCGGTCGTCAATGATAAGTCTCTGCCCAAAGAGTTGCGCGATGCCTGCCAATTCGTCCTCGACAGTCCAACCGCTTGGAACAAGCTTGACGTTGCCGCACACGGCGGCAAGCCCGACGGCTGCATCAGCAAAAATGACTTGAAGGGCGCACTCAAAAAACTATAGCGGAATAGGCTTCTTCAGAGCGGCCTTCTCTCCAACACAGGCGCCCTGCATTGAAAACCCAAGGCGCCTCTCAACAAAGCGCAAGCCCCAACAATGGCTTGCGCTTTGTTTCAAACAAAACATGGCGTGTTGGCTGTCTGCCACCCAACACAAGGCGCAAGCCTTGCAAAAGAAAACGGCTTGTCCAAAACCGAAAGGAGCAATTGTGAAATTTTCAATAATGGGCGGCATGCGGGTGGCTTCGTTTCCTGCAAACGTTTCTGCTGCGCCCAATGCCCCTGCTGCTGCCGCCGCAAATGACTGCTTTGTCAACAACAGCGCGTTCGTCGGGCGCGCACAACCCAAACCCCTCAACCCAACCGGCCTTTCACCGCTTCCTCTGGGCAGCAAATTGCAAATTCGAGAAAGCTTCAACCGCTTGGACACACAGCTGTGTTTTGCTTGGGCACGTGAGGACTTTGGGCTCAAAGCCCAGCTTCTGCAACAGCGCCGCACCATGGAGCCCAAATGGAGAGAAATGGACTTGGGGCTCCCTGACAAGCTGCTGCCAACACCCGCCCTGAAAAGCAAAAAATATACCGTGGAGCTTGAAATCGCCAAAGCCCAACTCCAACCCCACACCCAACCCACAGCCCTCCAAGTGGAATTGCGGGAGGTTCTGGAGAGGGAGCTTGCACGGCGCATCCCCGGAAGGCGCGCGGAGCAATCCAAAGAGAACACACGGCTTCAAGGGCTTTCCAACAGAGAATTTCTCAAAACCTATGGCACCTTGGCCAAGCAACTTTATATACGGGCAAGCCTCCCTGCCACCCCCTATGAAAGCTTGCTTTCCTCTTGGGGAAAATGGCAAAACTGCACCCAAGAGGCTGAAAGCCGCTTCGGCAAAGCTTGGCTTTGGCAATATGTCTAGGTATTAGGGAGGTTGCATAGGAAGTTTCGCCATTCTCATGCAAAGCACCAGGGGCCTGAATATAGAACAATATTCCTCAAGCCTCCAAAGGAGCAACACATGAGCAAAAAGAAGCTGACGACTGCAGCCGGCGCACCCGTTGCCGACAACCAAAACGTCATGACAGCAGGCCCCCGTGGGCCACAACTCCTGGAGGACGTGTGGTTTTTGGAAAAACTTTCCCACTTCAACCGCGAGGTTATTCCTGAGCGCCGTATGCATGCCAAAGGCTCAGGCGCCTATGGCCATTTCACCGTTACCTGTGACATCAGCCCCTATACCAAAGCCAAAATTTTCTCCCAAATTGGCAAAAAAACAGAGCTTTTCTTGCGCTTCTCCACGGTGGCCGGGGAGCGCGGCGCGGCGGACGCGGAGCGCGACATACGTGGTGCGGCCATTAAATTTTATACGGAGGAGGGAAATTGGGACTTGGTGGGCAACAACACGCCGGTTTTCTTCCTGAGGGACCCCTTGCGCTTCCCAGGCCTCAACCGTGCCGTCAAACGCGATCCCCGCACCAACCTGCGCAGCGCAAAAAACAACTGGGACTTTTGGACTTCACTGCCCGAAGCACTGCACCAAATTACCATTACTATGAGTGAAAGAGGCATTCCTTCAAGCTACCGCCACATGCATATGTATGGCAGCCATACCTTCAGTTTTGTGAATGCCAAAAATGAGCGCTTTTGGGTGAAATTCCACTTCCATACCCAGCAGGGCATTCAAAACCTCAGCGACGCTGAGGCCGAAGCCATTATTGCCAAGTGCCGCGAAAGCCACCAGAGGGACTTATATGAGTCCATAGAGCGCGGCGACTTTCCGCGTTGGAAGTTGTTTGTCCAACTCATGCCCGAAAAAGACGCTTCCAAAACACCCTATAACCCGTTTGACTTGACAAAAGTCTGGCCACACAAGGACTACCCTCTCAAGGAAGTCGGTGTCTTGGAGTTAAACCGAAACCCGGAAAACTATTTCGCTGAAGTGGAGCAGTCGGCCTTTAACCCCGCCAATGTGGTGCCTGGCATTGGCTTTTCACCCGACAAAATGCTGCAAGGGCGACTTTTCGCCTATGGCGACGCCCAACGCTACCGCCTCGGCGTCAACCACCACCAAATCCCCGTCAACGCCCCCCGCTGCCCCTTCCATAACTACCACCGCGACGGCACCATGCGCGTGGACGGCAACCAGGGCGGCATAGCCGGTTATGAGCCTAACAGCTATGGCGAATGGGAGGACTCCCCGGAGTTGAGTGAGCCACCCCTCGCACTGGAGGGCAATGCCGCACACCACCCGCAGGATGATGACTTCTTCACGCAACCCAGAGCGCTTTTCCGCCTAATGAGTGAGTCGCAAAAACAAACACTCTTTGAAAACACCGCCCACGCTATGGGTGACGCCCCCAGAGAAGTGAAGCGCCGCCACATCTCCCACTGCCTCAAAGCCGACTCGGCCTATGGCGCAGGCGTGGCCAAAGCACTTCGTATCCCCCTCGGAGAGCTTGAAAAATAACAACGGAGTATTTGCTCAACCCCCAAAGCTCCGCCATGCTGGAGCCATGCCCATTGCCATGCCCTTTCAACTCGTCCTCCACAACGCTACCTGCCTTCTCCCTTGGGGTAAAACCCAAACGGACATCGGTATTGCCGAAGGAAAAATCGCCGCCTTCGGCCAGCTGGCCCAAGCCCCCACCGCCGAAGTTTTTGACGCCAAAGGCTTGCACATTCTACCCGGCCTTATAGACAGCCACGTGCACTGGAGGGAGCCGGGGGGGACACACAAAGAGGACATGGCCTCCGGCAGCGCTCAAGCCGCCCTCGGCGGCGTTACGAGTGTGTTTGAAATGCCCAATACCTCGCCCCCCACCACCACCCCTGCTCTCCTCGCCCAAAAACTCTCCCTCGCCAAAGGCCGCTGCTGGGTGGACCATGCCTTCTTCCTCGGAGCCTGCGCCGACAACATTTCCTCCTTGTCCGAGTGGGAGAGACTTCCCGGCTGCGCAGGCATAAAACTGTTTCTGGGCAGCTCCACCGGCAGCCTCTTGCTGAATGAAACAAGCTTGCTTTCCAAACTCCTCCAAAGCTGCCGAAGGCGCATTGCCTGCCACTGCGAGGACGAAAACCGCCTCGCACAACGCAAAGCCTTCGCCCAAACCGAAAAACCTGAAACCCACCCACTCTGGAGAGACGAAACCTGCGCCATTTTGGCCACCCAAAAACTGCTTGAGTTGGCCAAAACCAGCGGCGCACGCCTGCACATTTTACACCTCAGTACGCAAGAAGAGTTGGCTTTGCTCCAAAAAGCACGCGCCTTCGCAACCGCCGAGGTAACACCCCAACACCTCCTCCTTTCAGCCCCAGAGTGTTATGCCCACCTGGGTACCCTCGCACAAATAAACCCCCCCTTGCGCGCCCCCCAACATGCCCAAGCACTCTGGCACGCCCTCCACACAGGCCTCATTGACTGTTTGGCTACGGACCATGCCCCCCATACCCGCGAGGAAAAAGCCAAACCCTACCCCCAAAGCCCCTCGGGTATGCCCGGCCTTTATACGCTGCTCCCCCTCATGCTCCACCAAGTGGCCCAAGGCAAACTGCTATTGGAGCAACTTGTGGAGTTGACTGCCCACGGCCCAGCACGGGTTTTCGGTACCCGCTGCAAAGGGAGAATCGCCTTGGGCTATGACGCGGACTTGGTGCTGGTGGACTTGGAAAAAAAACAAAACGTCAACACCTCCCATACCCGCTGCGGCTGGAATGCCTTCGACGGCCACACCCTCCAAGGTTGGCCCGTCGCCACTCTGCTCCGCGGCCACTGGGTTGCCCGCGAAGGCAAACTCGTCGGCCACCCTGAAGGTAGGCCCATTGAGTTTGACGACACCCGGCAGGCTTTGTAGGCTAAAGCTTGCCGTCCGCCTTCAGCTGCGCAACCACTGCGTCAACTCCTCGACGGTTAATAATGCGAAGGCCATGGGCCGAAATGCGCAAACGCACCCACTGGCCCAGGCTGGGTACCCAAAACCGCTTGTATTGAAGGTTGGGCAGCGAACGCGTCTTCGTCTTGTTGTTCGCATGGCTGACATTGTTGACAACCAAAGGACGCTTGCCCGTAACCTGACAAACCCGACTCATAACAACCTCTCAAATTTAAAGGCTACCAACTGGACTTGGTGACTCCGGTAAGCTCCCCTTGGAGCGCCTTCTCTCTAAAAGTAATCCTCGAAAGCTGGAAATAACGCAAGGTGCCCCGCGGCCTCCCCGTCACCCTACAACGGTTTACCACACGCGAAGGGCTCGAGTCCCTCGGCAGCTTGTCCAACTTCAACTGCGCCTCCGCCCTCGCCTCCGGCTCCGTGCTGGGGCTCTTAATGAGTTTCTTAAGCTCCTTGCGCCGCGTCGCATATTTCACAACCAACTGCTTGCGTAAATTGTTTTTGTTTATTTTGCTTTTCTTGGCCATGACACACAATGCTTCTTAAAAACGCTTTTCAAAAACTTCTTCAAAAAAACTTCCCAAAACACCCCAAAACACCGCACCACCCTCCCGCCCCAAACTCCTCAAAGTGCTCCCGCGGCTCCTTGAAAAGACGAGTCTTCTATCCCTTGTTTGCAAAACAAGCAACTCTGAATTGAAAAAACCTGTCAAATCGGCGAAGAAGGCTTCTCTTTTATTTTTTTCAACGTTTTTTCATCTCGTCTCAAGGAGTCCCATGGGCACACTACAAGCGTTTATTCACTCCAAAGGCATCCTCGCCAATTCTATCGTCGCTGTCTCCCAAAAATTGGAAGCAACTCAACTCAAGGACAATAACCTCCTCCAACAACGGGCTACCAAACGCCGTAACAAGGAGTTGGCCCCCAAAACCTATGCGGAGCTTAACATCGCCAAACCCCGTAGCGGACGGGGACTCTCTGCCGCCACCGTGGCCTCAGCACTCAATGAGCAGCCCCTCTCCGTCCGCCAACGCAGCAAAATGCTCAGGGCCGTCAATGCGCTCTTGCAGAAAAATAAGGAAACAGCCGTTGACATGAAAACCCTCTTCGGTGACACCCCTAAAAAAGAAACCAAAAAAGCCAAAACCACCCCTCAAAAGAAATAGCGCCCCCCACCTCCACCACCTGGCTTAAGGACTTGCCGGCTTCCTAAGGCTGTCAGCAAAAAAACGCTATTTGGGGGGAAACCCTTCACTTTTGGGGACAGCTTTGCTTTCAAGCAGCTGCGCAAAAGCACCTCCCGCCCTCTTGGGCGCGTGGGCTTCGCGCATCAACGCCTCAATGCGCCTCTGGCGAGCACCGGCTTCAAGCTCCCTGCTCGTCGTCGCTTCCAGGGCCAAAGCCGCAGACACTGTCCGGTGCTCGGAATAAAGAGGCATTTTTCAACCCTCAGGAAACAGGAATGGCGGGCTGGGCCGGCTGCTCCTCAAGGACAATATGCGGCGTCGGCAACTGCATCTGGTCTGCCGCAACCACCGCTTCATTCTTCAGAATGTTCGCTATTTGGGTGGGCTCGTTCACCGTGAGAATTTCCAAAATCTTCTCTATCGTCCAACGGCCACGCGCTGCAATGACAACACCCTTGTCGGTGAAACTCAACGTGTCCGCAAGCAATGGCTCTTCGCTTAAACGCGCATCAATCTCAGGGCCAAGCAAATCCCTCGCCGCACTCAAAATCCGCTGCAATACATGGTTCCATGCAGCCAAAGGCTCCTGCGCCGTCTCCTGCGTCTCCTCAACCAAATCCAAACCCACCGGCAAATTCGCAAGACGCTCAAGGAATTCTTCCATCAACTCACCACGCAAAATACGGCCGTGCTGCGGAGCAATAACTTCAGGCGCCGGGTTGAGTCGACGAATCACCTCAACCGTTCGGGCCAAAGCAATGCGCGTCGGCATATACATCTGGTGAAATGCACGAATGCCCGCCCAGTCCGAGGCGTCCGCCTCTATCCCCTGCACCCCCTCCGGTGTCAACCCTCCTAAAAAATCCCCGGAGAACAACACCCGCGTCTCCAAGTCGTAGAGCATGACGGCCCCTTTGAAATGGCAAAATGGGCTGGGTACGGGAAGAATTTGGTGCCCCGTCGGCAAAGTAATCCCCTGCGCAAAACGGTCCAATGACAAAAACCGCTCCCGCGGTAACCCCATGTGTATAATGAGACGAAACGTGTCCTCTGAAGCCAAAATCGCCGCCTTCGGAGAATAACGCGCCATGAGCAACGGCGCAGAGGAGCTGACGTCCGGGTCCTGGTGGTTTAAAAACAACGCCGAAACACGCTCAAGACTGCCAATAATGCTCGCCGTCTTGCTGCTCACAACAGCAAAGTCCGTCGAAGAGCCAGGGTCTATCAGCAGGTTAAACTGCATGCGCTGGCGCGTCTGGGGATGGCGTGACTCAAAAAGACGCAAATAGGGGTTTGCGTGAAAAATGCTCTTCGGGTCCCTCTTGCCTACCCAAAAAGTCCCAGGCGCAATTTCCACAGGTGTGATGGAATCTAACATGAACTCAATTCTCCCTGCAATTTCGAAAAGTTGTGGAAAGAAGCCCCACTCCTCCCTCCCCTGAACCTTTTTCCTCCCAAATACTCAAAGCCACCTCGCCCTCTTCTACCTCTCCTATTCCCCTCCCAAAACCATCTCCAATGCTATGCTATAACCTATATTATCATCCTTCTCGCATTCTCGCACATCAACTCTCGCATGCAAATATTCAACTTCAGAAAAACCTAACCCGGTTCCCCTTTTTTTGCTACGACTTTCCACTCTTAAAGCAATGTTTTCATTGCGTTTACAAAAGGAGCCCTCAGCGCTAAAAGAAACCTTCTCCGGCTTTTAGGAAACACCATGCCTACATATGAAAAATCCGAGCTCCTCCTCAAAAGCGCTCTTGAAAAAATCGTCTACTTCGAAGCGCGTCAAGAACAACTTCTCGCTGACTCCAAACGCGCTAAAACTGAAACCGAAACCCTGCGCCAACAACTCGAACATGCCAAAAAACGCGAGCTGGAATCCTCAAAAACCTTCGCCGAAATGGAAACCCGCTTGCGCCATATGCAATCCGAAAAAAACGAAGCCCTTCGAAAAGTCGAAACCCTTCGCAGAGAACGCGCTGAGTGGATTGAAAAAATCCTCGAAGCTGCCCAAATTCAAACCCCCAACGACTCCCTCAACGACACCTTCGACTTGTCCCAATTCATCTCCCTCCTGCGCGGCGAAGTCCTTCACCTCAAAAATAACCTCAAAACCTCCTCCCAACCCCCACTCCCCCTCGCGGAACCGGACGCCCCCTCCCCCTCCTCTACCGAAGACTTCGGCTCCCGCTTCGCCGCCCAAGGCCGCTTGGAAATTAGCCCCAAAGAACAACAAACTTTGCAGGCCAACGAAAAACCCCTCGCCGATAACGTGCTGAATTCCGGTATACGCGAACTCTCCTCCGCAGATACTCAGGTCCGCCTGCGTACGGCCCTCCGCCTCAAGTCCCTCGGCCGCCCCTCCGCCGCCCCTGCCCTCGGCCACGCCATCCACTCGGAAACCAATCCCGAAGTCCTCATCGCCCTCATCGACGCCTTCTCCTCCTTCGCCAAAACCGAAGGCGTCCCCCTCGTCGCCCCCCACGCCTCCTCCCACCACCCTCAACTGCGCCTCGCCAGCATCCGCGCCCTCATCCGTATGGACGCCCAGGCCGCTATGCCTCAACTCCTCGCCGCCCTGGAAGACCCCGATGCCAATGTACGCCGCCGCGCAACCCTCTGGCTCGCAGGACTCTCCCCCGAAGAAACCCTGCGCCTGGGCAGCATCGCCCTCGAGGACAATAACCCCGAAGTGCGCGCCATCGCCGCTTATGTCCTCTCCATCTCCCAACAGGAAGCCGCTAAACCCAAACTCCTGCGCGCCCTCCATGACGAAAACCTCAAAGTACGCAACGCCGCCGCCAAAGCCCTCGGCCAACACTCCCATGCAGACTGGACTTTCTTGCCCTCCCTGGAACAGGCAGAACGCCGCCGCGCCTTGCGCCGCCTCAAATACCCCCACTCTAAACTCCCACCCACCCCCTCTAAACTCGCTCCACCACCCCCACCACAACCCACCCCCCCA
>Ga0209755_10005421_pt1 | contig 14523 bp, 13 predicted proteins | sample TergutCo191P1_FD_187301 | JGI IMG/M metagenome (GOLD analysis project Ga0209755, IMG submission 187301) | Cornitermes sp. P1 segment gut microbial communities from Petit-Saut dam, French Guiana - Co191P1 (SPAdes) (version 2) | ecosystem: Host-associated > Arthropoda: Insects > Digestive system... | reverse complement strand
AAAAAGAAAGAATCCGTAGAAATTGAGCCAATTCCACAAGTAATCAACGATATGGATACTTATGCAAAATATATGCTCCAACAAGAAACTGACTACAAAAAGACAACAATAATAGCAAAAACTCGGAGTATGGAAGCTAATGAACTTTTAGAAAAATTCAAAGATGCAATGTCACAGGATTTTGCTCAATACGATTCTTTGGTTAAAAACGCTAACGATGAATTATTTAAAGGCAATCCAGACAAAGCATTAGAAATTATTGAACAAGCATTAGATGAAATAGAACTCTTCAGAAGTTTTATTCTCACTGACGATTCGGTTCGTATACATCGCTTCTTCCATAATATTGTAGAAGAAGGATATTATTGGAAGATTATACACGGCGATTCCAAACAAAAAATTTATCCATTGCCAAAGAGCTTCTTTAATTCATATTTTACATACGGTTCAACACTTATAGACTTGAAACGCTACGATGAAGCTAAAATTGCATTGCTGAAAGCATTGAAAATCAATCCGATTAACACGGATGTATTATTTGAACTCGGAGAAATCAGTAAGCATTATAAAAATTGGGAAGAACTTTTTCGACTAACGCAAGAAGCTCACAAAGTCTCTTATACTAAAGAAAAACTTGCACGTGGTTATCGTAATTTTGGTTATTATTTTATAGAACAGGGAAAATTCGATAAAGCAATAGCTATGTACTATGCGAGTTTATTTTTTGATCGTACACAAACAAAAATGGCAATATCGCAACTAGACTACATAAAAAAATTAACCAAAAAGCAAATTATCCAACCTGAAGAAGAAGAAAGATTATCTGTGTTTAAGAAAAATAATATAAAATTTGGCGTTGATGAGAATCTTTTTAAGACTATTGGTGCATTAGGACGGGTATTGGAAGAGAAAAAAGAATACGATAAAGCAAAATTTTGTTACGAGGTGTTGTTTAAGTTAACAGACCTTGAAGAATTCAAAGAGCTGATTGAAAAAATGCCAAAATAACCGGAATTTTGTACCCATTCTATTTTTTTAGAATTTTTCAAGGGATGAGATTTTGAAGAATGGCAAGAGGGTTTGTGTTTTGCCAGCGTGGGAGTATTTTAGCACAACTTAAATTATCGTTTTCTCAAACAGCCTAACAGCACCGCCGCAAAAGCGAACCGTCAAATCCATAAGTTCTTTAGCGGTGCTTTCAATGTAGCTTGATGAAGTGTAAGGATTGCCTTGCACTATGTAAAAACTGCTTGTGGTAGTTTCGAGGACTTATATAACAATACTCACCTTTCTTAACAGCTGTGGTTTTTGCGAAACCCAGCGGAAGAAAATTTTCGCTGCCATCAGTCAGTCTAAGATGAACATCGCCTTTTATGGCAGATGTATCGTGTGCGCCAATAGAAAGCTCGGATTTTAACGAGATATAGTTATATATATCAACAATTAAGTTTATGCTGGGCAGCGACTTGTGCTTAACAAAATAAGCCATGAGATTTTCCGAAGCAGAAACGAATTTATTGCCGGAGCAATTTATTTTGCTGTGAAGCTCCCGAAAACCACGGATGGTATCGCTGCTATCTATTTTTTGAGATACAGCGTTTATATCCAATGAATCAAAATATGACTTCCTGATTGCATCAAATTCGTCTATGGACTTGCAATTTTTCATGCCGTCAATAACAAAACAAGAGACATTTACTCCTAATTGCTTTACGCTATCGTGAAAATGGAAATTCATAACTTTTTCTCCAATTTTGATGCATGGCAAACATTAGTCCTTGACGCAACGAACAGAGAGCAAGTAAGACTTATCGTAGCTGTAATTGCCCACTTTGCTATTGCCATAGCCCACGTCACAGTGGTAGGCGTAGTCAGTGTCAGTACTGCTCTCGGTAGCACTCCACCAAAAGCCGAAATTACCAACACCGAAGAAACTGCCAACCGGTTCACCGAAGCCGCCCGGCAGGGTCGAAAATCCGTATTCATCAGTGCCGTTGCCGGATTCGCCATAGTAATCATTCCAACCATTTTTAGCCTTGAGCTTTCCTCCTGCAACTTTTCTTTCGCCTGCTAAATCCACAAGAGTCTGCCACTCCTCTTTGCTCGGCAAATGCCAACCAGAAGGGCAAGCTTTCGTTGCCTCTTCCCAAGTGTACAAGCGACCGTATTTCTCGCAGTTCTCTGGTTTATCATCGTAGCATTTGCCCCCTTTTGAGGCATCGTTAAGGTTCTTTGCCATCCAAACTTGCTTGCCTATTGTTACGGTTTTCTCACCGCCACATGCGCCAATAGCAAACACCATCAAAGCTGTTAGTCCAATGTTGATTGCCTTTTTCACTTCTTCAGCTCCTGTTGTTGGATCTTTCATAAAAATAGAAAAATCCAGTAAATTTTAGCTATAAATGCCAAAAAGGAGATATTAGGCGTATTTGCCGCTCACAATCTCCCCACCCCAGGCATAATCCGTAAAAGTCTTGCTCTCAAAACGCCCGACTAAACCTACCTTGTTTATGCCGATTTTGCCGGCTCGCTTCTCTGCTAGCAACAAGTAATCTTTTATTGGAGTCTCTTTAATTTCAATAGCAAGCAAGTAGGGGCTGGCACGCAGGCCAGCCCCTACTTGCAATATAAAATCTATTTCGCCGCTTTTGTCATTGTAAAAAGACAGTTTCCCAAAAAAGCCAAGCTGATGGCACACGGTATTTTCAAACTTTGCTCCGCCGGATAAATCCGCATTTATGTTGGCAATGCCGGTGTCCACAAAATACACCTTTTTAGGAAGTCTTTCCCTTACGTCCGGGCTTTTTGAAAATGCCGGAATTAGCTTAATCAAATATGTTTGCTCCAAAAACGATAAATAATTTGAAACCGTTGGGCGCGACAAACCGATTATTTTAGACAATTCATCTATGTTAAGCCTGGAGCCAACTCTTGCGCCGAGCAGTTGTATAAGCTTTTTAAGCTCCGTTATGGATTTGAAATCCGCAAGCTGTTTCACATCCATATTTATGTAAGAACTGTAAATAACATCCAGCAATTGTTTTTTTCTCTCTCTGCTTTCACTCATAGCTACCGCAGGGAAACCGCCAAACTCAATGTACTCTTCATAGCAACAGCTTAAAGTTTGGAAAGCGAATTTATCAAATTTCCATTTTTCCGGCTCGCTTATATCTATGCCTTTTGTCTTGTATTTCACGCCTTGAAATTCCAGAAATTCAGCGAAAGAGAGCGGCAGAATTTCAAAAATCAGCTTTCTGCCAGAAAGAGATTCTATAAAGTGGTTTTTCAAGTAATATGAGCTTGAGCCTGTCAAAATAAATTTTATGTTATAGTTGTCGTAAAGATATTTTATAATCCTAGGGATGTTTTTTGAATACTGAATTTCGTCTATGGCTATTGTTACCCTTTTTGAAAAGTCAAGCCCCATTCCCTGCAAATTGTTGACAATGTTGTTGTAATCGCTGTAATTGAACAACTGCTCGGTGCTTTCAAGCGTTAAATCCAGATATATTTTGTTATCTTTAACGTGCTGCAGCAACCATTTTAATGTGGTAGTTTTGCCAACCTGCCTTGGCCCGGTCAGCACAATCGCTTCTTTTTTGCCGAGTTCCTTTTTCAGGGCACCCCAAATGCTACGCTCAATCATGTAAACTCCTATTTTACATAAATATAGTAATTGTGTAAAGTGTAATTTTACATAAGCTTCGAGTGGAGGCTAGATGACTCTCAGGTATAGGGTTAAAAAATTTACTATATTTTGCTGCTCATGCAACTGCCCTCACGGTCAGCGTGGGGTTGGGGAAGCATTCCCGAGGGGAACAGGGTGCCTTTTTCTGTCCTTGACGCAGCGAACAGAGAGCAAGACAGACTTATTGCCGCTGCCCTTGTACACTATGCTTTTGTAATATTGCATAATCCAGTTAAAGGCGTAGCCAGTATCGATCTCGGTAGCACTCCACCAACCACCGAAGTCACCAACGTAGCCGAAACTGCCATCCGAATCAGCGTAGCCACTCGGCAGGGCCGAAAATCCGTATTCATCCGAACCGCCACCGTCGCTTTCCCAACCGCTTTTAGCCTTGAGCTTATTTCCGGCAACATCATCGTAGCCACCTACGAAATGCACAAGAGCCCGCCATTCTTCATCGCTTGGCAAATGCCAACCCTTTGGGCAAGCTTTCGTTGCCTCTTCCCAATTGTACAAGCGACCGTATTTCTCGCAGTTTTTCGGCTTGTTTTCATAGCATTTGCCCCCTTTTGAGGCATCGTTAAGGTTCTTTGCCATCCAAACTTGCTTGCCTATCGTTACGGTTTTCTCACCGCCGCATGCACCAATAGCAAACACCATCAAGGCTGCTAGTACAATGTTGATTGCCTTTTTTATTTTTCTTCTCCATTTGTTGAATTTTTCTAAGATTTAGTCGTCATCCAAGTCTCCAAGGTCATCATAGCTGGTCCCTACAGAACAATTTCGTTTTTCTCCTGGGCAAGTAAAGCCTGCGCATCCGTTGCATGCAAATATAGTCTCAATAGTAGCACATAGCGACTTTATGCCTGGAAAATCTTTCACCTCTTCTTGAAATTCTTCTGTGGTTAAAAATGCACGTGGCACTATAACATTCCGCAAGATGTTTTCGCAATCTTTATCTCCAACAGCCTCTTTGCTACAGCAGCATTTTGCATAAGATTTGCCAAACATTCTAAGCGCATCCGTTGATTGCCCGTACGCAACAAAAGCCAAGAATAGCAAAATTGGAAGAATTTTAGCCATAGGGTTAAAAATAGAAAAATCCAGTAAAGCCTAAAAATTCAGATTCAGACATTTTCCTATATTATCACATTAGCAATGAAATATTTCACATTACTTTTCTTGTTGGCGATTGCTTCTGCAGATGCGGCGTTGCTTTCGGCAGAAACTAAAGCTCGAATTGAAGAAAAAGCGAAAGAGGCATTATCATTTTGTAAATCAAACAATTGCAACACGGATTTTTGCATTTTGATAGACAAGAAAATTCATTCCGGAAAATATCGTATGTTTGTTTATGATTTTAACAAACAGGAAGTTGAGCGAATGGCTTTGAGCGCTCATGGGAGCGGAAAAGGCGATAAGGAAAGCACGGAGGAACAGCCTCTTTTCAGCAACGAATCCGGCAGTTGGCTGACTTCACTCGGAAAGTATAAAACAGGTGCTCGTTCATATAGTAGCTGGGGCATTAACATACATTACAAATTGCACGGTTTGGAAGCGAGCAACAGTAATGCCTTTAAGCGCATTATAGTTCTTCACTCTTACACGCCTATTCCTTCAGGTGAAATCTACCCTGAGCATCTTCCGTTAGGTTGGAGCTTGGGTTGCCCCGTCACAGATGATGAGACAATGACCTATTTGGATGCTAAACTGCAAGGCAGTAAAAAGCCGGTATTGCTATGGATTTATTATTGATTTGATAAAATACACATAATTCGCGCATAAAATGTGTAAATTTTTGGGAATTACATACTTTAGTCACTATGCCTTCTTGCTAATATAGAACATATAAAGTCCGAGCAAGTTACCTATTATCATTTACCCGGTCTTAAACTTGCCGTTGGTTTAATTTTTTCTTCAAGTATATCAATTACTGCTTTTTTCAAATCATCATATTTAAAATTATCGTTAAAGCCAATACCAAAATTAAAATGTGTATTGCCTTTGGTCATGCAAAGAATATATTTTGGATTGCCTTGTTCTCCAGAAATTGGTGAAAATTCTGTTTGAATTGTAAATTCAACTTTATCCTCTTTGTCAAATACGTAAAATAAATGCTTGTTGTAAAGATCAAACATGCTATTAGGCAATTCTTGAAATCTCTCATACGCCAGAATTGATTTATCTTTCCATTTGAATTGGTCAAAACAGAACATATCTTTTAAATTATCCTTCAACTCTCCTTTCTTATGAGCTTCGTATAATTTGTTTTTGTATGGTTTTGCCTTATCATATTTTTTTTGATGATAGTAAATCTGAATGAGTTTAGCGTATGAATGATAATTTTTTGGGTCTAACTGGATAAGTTTTAAAAACATTGGCTCTGCTTTATCATAATTCCCTTTTAATGATTCAAGCAATCCAATATTAAATAGTGTGTTTATATATGAACTTGATTCTTTAGAGATTTTTTCTTCTGCAGCATAATACGCTTCTAATGCCTTGTCGTTTTCTTTCAAGTAATAATAAATTTGCGCTATCATTAAATATGCTATGCCGGGGCATTTCTCTTGTTGCGTAGCCTTTTTATAGGCTTCAAGAGCAAGGTCTTTTTTCCCAAGCCTATCGTAAGAATCACCGAGCCTAATATAAGTTTCTGCATGGTCAGCTTTTAAACTGATTGCTGTTTGAAAGCCTTTTATTGCTTCGTTGTATTTGCCCATATAATTCAATGTTGAAGCCTTTATATAATGCGACGCAGGGTCTTTGGCATCTTTTTTTATGGATAAATCCATAAACTTGATACAATTGCTGTCATCTTCTTTTATATGATATGCAAGCCCAATATAATACAAAGATTTTGCAGAATAGTCTTTAGATTTTGGGGCATATTGTTCAATTATCTTGTCATGTTGTTCACTGTCCGATAAAGCCTTTAACTCATCGGTAATTTTGTCTTGAGCAAAAACTGTCAAGCTGCAAATTGCCGAAATTACCGTTGTTTTAAAAAAACTGTTCATTTGTGTTAACATAAAGCGATCTCCGCTTTAAATATATAAAATTTATAACTGCCAGATCCTTCGTATAAGGAATGAAAGTATGGTGACTAAAGTATATAAATCCCAAATTTTTCTATATTATTCCATTAGCAATGAAATATATATTCCATTATGAATGGAATAGTCTTTTGGGGTGATGTATGAAATCAACGGAATTTTCTCTGCATTGGAACATTTCAAAGCCAAAGAGGGTTATATACTCACAAGAGATTCAAGGGATGAGATTTTGAAGAATGGCAAGAGGGTTTGTGTTTTGCCTGCATGGGAGTATTTTACTGGGTAAATTATTATATTTATAGGTGTATATGAAAATGCCTATTTTTGAATGGGACGAGAATAAGAACAAAGCAAACCTTGCCAAACACAAGGTGAGTTTTGACGTGAGAAAAACCATCAATGAGCTTTTGCCGGCGAAACTTCTAAATCGTTCGCTTTACCGCCCCGTGAAGATTGCGGGGGAGGTTAACAAACATACCCCACACTCTTGAACATCTCAAAATCCTTGGCCGTGCTTGTGCCGTGCGTAGTCAAGAGGTTGCCAACCAAAGCCGCATTCACCCCTGCAAGCAAAGCTCGCTTTTGCAAATCTTCGCTCATATTTATCCTGCCGCCGGCAAAACGAATAAATGCATCTTGCAGAACAAAGCGAAATACAGCTATCGTGGTTAAAATTTCCTCATCAGAAAGAGGTTTCGTATTTTCCAACGCGCTGCCCTTAATCGGGTTCAAAATATTCACAGGCACGGACTTAACACCCAAGTCTCGCAGCTCGCAAGCCAGCTCAATGCGCTGCTCCATAGTCTCGCCCATGCCGATTATTCCGCCGGAGCAAAGCTCCATGCCGCACTCTTTCGCATAGCGCAGGGTTTGCTTTTTCTCTTCTATAGTGTGCGTGGTGCATAGCGTTGGGAAAAAAGACGGTGCTGTTTCCAGATTGCACTCATAACGAGTGACTCCTGCGTCTTTTAACATTTGCATCTCTTCTTTGCCGATTAAACCCATTGAAGCGCAGAGATTTATATTTGATTTTGCACGAATGCGTTTATACATTTCGCAAAACTTTTCCATCTCCTGCTTGCTCACTTTACGACCGCTGGTCACCATGGAAAATCTTTTCACTCCATTAATGTCGTTTTGCAAAGCGCAGTCAAGAACTTCGTCAGAGCCTTTCATTGGGTAAGTTTCTATTCCCGTTTTATGCTTTGTGCTTTGAGCGCACCATTTGCAATCTTCGTTGCATAGCCCTGAACGAGCGTTTATTATTGAACAGGTGTCTATAGCATTGCCGCAAAATTTTTCCCTGATTTTGTTTGCTTCCGAGTAAAGCCACTCCTTGTCAGGAGTTTTTGAAAGCTCCACAGCTTCTGCGTAAGTTATGTTGCCTTCCATTTGCATACCTCTAAATTACATAATTGTCGCAACTCTGATTCTGGTCCAAAATATCCTGCAAAGTTATGTTGTCAAGATAATCGTTTATCACCTTGCCAAGCCCAGTCCACAGCGGCAAAGTTTTGCAGAATTCCGCACGCACGCACTTATTCACCTCATCTTCAAGGCAAGAAACCGGCATAAAACTGCCTTCGGTAAGGCGCAGAATCTGGCCCACAGTACATTGCGAAGGCTCTTTTGCGAGCATATACCCGCCCTGCTTCCCACGATTTGTATGCAGAATGCTTGACATGCTCAGCAGCGAAACTAACTGCTCCAAATACAATTTTGATATGTTTTGCCTCTGAGCTATCTCTTTAAGAGAAATAAACCCATGGCTTTTATGCTCAGCTAAATCGAGCAAAGTCAATAGTGCGTATCTGCCTCTTGATGACACTTTCATTTCTCATTCCTTCACATAATAATACATACTAATTTACTATGTATTAAAATATAGAAATATTTTTGGGGTTTGTCAAGGGGGCTAGCCTATTAAAAAATTTTCCTCAGCTTGTTCCCAGTCTGCTATGTTCCACCAGGCTTTTATCCAATCTGCACGAACATTTTTGTATTTCAAATAATAAGCGTGTTCCCAAACATCAATAACAATTATGGGAATTAAACCTAAGCTTATAGGGCTAATCTGGTCATGAGTATCAACAATCTCCAATTCGCCAGTTTTGTTTTTTACAAGCCAAACCCAGCCAGAACCAAAATGAGCCATTGCTTTTGCCGTAAACGCCTCAGCGAATGCATCAAAACTTCCCCACTTTGCATCTATAGCCTTAGCCAGCTCTCCTGAAGCTTTGCCTGCTCCCTTTGGAGTGAGAGATTCCCAAAACAAGCAATGGTTGCTATAACCGCCGCCATGATTTCTCAATGCCGCCCGCTGCGGCTCAGGTGCAGAGTCTAAACTGGTTAAAATTTCCGTTATGGTTTTACCCTGCCATCCTGCCGCTTCCACAGCTTTGTTCAGGTTTGCGGTATATGCGGCGTGATGCTTTGAATAGTGGATCTCCACAGTAACGGCATCGTAATGGGGTTCAAGTTCATTGAACGCATATGCTAATTTAGGTAATTCAAAAGACATAAGCGTAATATAGGAATTTTCTAAATTGCATTGAACATGGAAATCATACAAGTTATAGGCGCTCATGCCAACAACTTAAAGAATATAGACGCAAATTTTCCGGTTGGAGGGATCACTGTTGTCTGTGGACCATCAGGCTGCGGAAAGTCCAGTCTTGTTTTGGATGTGTTGCACGCAGAAAGCCGCCGCAGATATCTGGAAACGCTCGGTAGCTCCGCTATAACAATGCTCGGAGGACCAAAACACGTTCCGGTTAAGGCCATTCACAATCTAAGACCAAGCATAGCGCTTGAATGCGGAGATAAAATAATCTCAAAAAGAGCTAACGTTGCAAGCCTTGCGGAAATAGCCTCTATGCTGAGAATTCTGTTTGCGGAATGCTCGCACCCCGCTTGCCCGGAATGCGGCCTTGAAATGCAGTCGCTCACTCCGCAGCAAATGGTGGAAAAACTCTCCGCTTTAAAAGAGGGAACCAAATTTCAAATTTTAGCGCCTGTTGATACCTGCAATAGAAATCTTGGCGAACTCGCAAAAATTTATATGGCGCAAGGATTTATAAAAGCCATGGCAGATGGAACCGTGATTTCTCTGGATTTCTTAAGCAGAAATTCGGAAAGCCTTGTTCCAAAGGAATTTTATTTAATAATAGACAGAATTATTGCAAAGGCAAATCAGCGCACAAGGCTTTCAGAAGCGATAGATTCCGCTTTAAAAGTGAGCGAAAATCTGATTTTGGCAGATGTGGAAAATCAAAAAATATTTCTTTCCCCAATTCCTCGCTGCGAAGTACATGGCTGCTCAGCGGAGCTTTTGGGCGAGCGGCATTTTTCTCCGTGGAGCAATATCGGGCAATGCCCAAAGTGCAAAGGCATAGGCTTAGACTGCCCCGATTGCAAAGGTTCTCAATTGAGAGAAGTAGCTCTGCAAAGCAAATGGGGAATTTATTCCTGGCTTTCCCTGCACTCAAAAACATTATTGGAATTGAACATGGAACTCCCAATTTATCTGGAGCGAGTTCCGGAAAGATTAAAAGCCACGCTCTTGGACATTCCGCTTAGAATTTCAATCTTATGCGATTTGGGGCTTGGGCACTTGAGCTTAGGCCGTTTGGCAGAAACTCTGAGCAGCGGCGAAGCTCAAAGGGTAAGGCTTGCGGCGCTTTGCACAGGGCATTTGAACGGAGTGCTGCTTTGCATAGACGAACCCGCAAGCGGCCTGCACGAAAAAGATGTAGAAAAATTGTGGAATGCGCTTTTGCATTTAAAATCCAGAGGCAACACATTAGCGTTAATTGAGCATCATCCCCGGGTGATAAATCGTGCGGACAATGTTATTGAAATGGGTCCTGGAGCGGGAGAATTGGGTGGGGAAATAGTGGAGAGTGGAGAGTGGAGAGTGAAGAGTGAAGAAAAAAATAACTCTCAACTTTCAACTCTCAACTCTCAACTGAACATAAAGATTCGCAACGCAAATGTAAACAATTTAAAAAACATAAACATAGACATTCCAATCGGAGCTATGACTATGATTTGCGGTGTTAGCGGTTCCGGGAAGAGTTCGCTTTTGTGGGGAGTTATTGAACCTTTCGCTTCCAAGAAAAAGGTAAAAGGCATAGAGGCTGTTTTGGCGGCCAGAACAGGCAGGGCTTTTGCTCAAATACGGAGCACCATAGCGACTGCAATCGATGTTATGCATATTTTCAAAAATATGTTCGCAAGTTTGCAGGAAAGCAAGATTCGCGGATATACTGCGGCAAAATTCGGTACGGATAAACCTGGTGGTCGCTGCGAGACTTGCAAAGGCACAGGCTCTTTGTTTGATCCGAGCGGCTATGAAGAGAGCACTTGCCCGATTTGCCTAGGCAAAAGATACAGAGACGAGATTTTGGAAATTCGCTATAAACTGCTATCCATAGCGGATGTTTTGGATTTGTCCGTTTCCAGAGCGATGGAAATTTTTGAGAATTTTGAGAATTTAATCCCAAAACTAAAACCGCTCGCAGACACAGGTTTGCACTATTTGCGCCTCGGTCAGCCAACAACGCATTTAAGCGGCGGCGAGCTGCAACGCTTAAGACTCGCTCAAGATTTAGCGAAGGCCAAGCTGCCAAACACCCTTTATTTATTTGATGAACCCGCCAGAGGTCTTTCGCATAAAGACACTACCCTGCTACTCAGTTTGTTAAAAGGCTTAACGCAAAAAGGCCATACGGTCATTGCAATAGAGCACAACGAACTGTTCAGGAATCAGGCAGATTGCATTTTGGAATTGGGCCCAGGTGCAGGCGAAGAGGGTGGGTATATTGTCTGAACCAAGGTTCAGACGTTTTCTAAATTCACATTATGCTCCATTTGGAAATACATCCTGAAACACCTCAGGCCAGGCATATAAAAACCATAGCAGACATGCTGCGGCGCGATGCCCTTTTGTTGTATCCAACGGATTCGGGTTATGCAATTAGCTGTTCTGCGGCGAGCCCAAAGGCTATAAACAAACTATATGCATTGAAAAAGCCGTTGAAAAAAGCGCTTATGGCTATACTTTTGCCTGATATTTCAAAAGCAGCGGATTATGCAAGAATCAATAATTTTGCGTTTCAAATTCTAAAGACTCATACGCCTGGCCCATATACTTTCATTCTGCCGGCAGACCCGCAAATCGCAAGAAAGCTTGATGTCAACCGCCCGGAAATAGGAATCAGAATTTCTCCAGGCGTTTTTGTAAAAGCGCTTTTTGAAGTATTCGACGAACCCCTGCTTAGCACCGCCGCAAAAATAGAAGAGAGCCAAGCGTTCACAAACCCCAAAGAACTAATCCCTGTGTTCCAACATAAGGTAGATGTATTCGCAAATATGGGCGAAGTTTTGATTTCGCCTACAAACGTTGTGAGCCTTATAAACAATGAAATAAAGGTTATTAGAGGTGAATTTTCTTTGCCTGAAATATCATAGATAGCCTACAACGCATTGCGGAACATCTGAGCCCAATAGCCATCGCCGTCTGCGGTTTTTGCCCATGTATTCTGGAGCATTCTGAACGCTCGCTCCGGGTGCGGCATCATAATTAGAACTCTGCCGTCTTCGGTGGTTAAGCCTGTTATTCCTTGAGGACTGCCGTTTGGGTTCAGCGGATACATTTCCGTTGGTTCGTGGTTGTTGTCCACATAGCGAATTGCTATCAAGCTCTTTGCCATGTCACCTGGGCTTGCGAATTCCGCTCTGCCTTCTCCATGCGCAACGGGGATTGGAATCACAAAGTTTTCCATCCCTCTCAATAGAATTGACGGTGATTTTTCAATTTTCACGCTCACAAAGCGAGCTTCAAATCGCTGAGATAAATTTTGCTTGAATTTGGGCCAGTGCGCCGCTCCGGGAATTATGCTTTTTAAATTTGACAACATTTGGCAACCATTGCAAACTCCGAGCGAGAATGTATCCTTTCTTTCAAAGAATTTTTGGAAAACTTCTTTTGCTCGCTCGTTGAACAAAATGCTTTTAGCCCATCCCTCCCCCGCTCCCAAAACATCGCCATAACTAAAACCACCGCAAGCCACCAAACCTTTGAACTCGCTCAAATTCGTTCTGCCGGTTAAAATATCGGTTGTGTGAACGTCTATCGCTGTGAAACCCGCTTTATCAAAAGCCGCCGCCATTTCCACTTCGCCGTTTACGCCTTGCTCACGGAAGATTGCGATTTTGGGCTTAGAAAGTGGAGAGTGGAGAGTGGAGAGTGGAGAGTGTTTTACGCTGATTCCAGCGTCTTGCTCTCTGCATTTCCATTCATATTCTTGTTTTGCGCATTCTGGGTTATCACGGAGTTTGGCGATCTCATAAGAAGTTCTGCTCCAGATTTTACGAAGTTCGCTAAGAGAAAAGTTGAGAGTTGAGAGTTGAGAGTTGAGAGTTAGGCAAAAATCGTTGGCTAATATTCCTATCTTTTTAAAAGGAAATAATGTACAAGCATATTCAAAATCACTTTCTTTTATTTGCAAAACAGCACCGAGTTCTTCATTAAATAATTCTTCCACTCTCCACTCTCCACTCTCCACTCTCAACTCAACCCCAACGTGCCCCGCAAAAGCCATCTCCGTCACAGTAGTGAATAATCCGCCGTCAGAACGATCGTGATAAGCCAGGATTTTATCGTTTAAAGTTTGAATTGCATTGAAGAATTGCTTTAATAATTCTGGGTCTGCATCGGGTGGTTCGCCGCCGAATTGGTTATAAACTTCGCAGGCTATGGAGCCGCCCATTCTGTTTTTTCCCAAGTCTGCTAGGATTAAAATTGTGCCTTCTGTTTTTTGCAGTTCAGGCGTTAAACTTTTGCATACATCTTCGCAAGGTGCAAATGCGCTTATTATTAAGGAGACTGGCGATGTTACTGTTTTATTATCCCATTTTACGCTCATGCTCATAGAATCTTTGCCAACAGGAATCGCAATGCCGAGCTTTGGGCAAAATTCCATGCCAACCGCTTTTACCGCTTCGTATAAAGCTGCGCCTTCGCCCTTAGTCGCAGGATTTGCCATCCAATTCGCAGAGAGACGAATTTTTGAAATATCGCTTATCTTTGCCGCAGCAATGTTCGTGACAGCCTCCGCAACCGCCATTCTAGCCGCCGCCGCGGAATTTAAAAGAGCTAACGGAGTGCGCTCGCCTATTGCGAAGGCTTCGCCTGTTGTGGAATCCAGTGTGCTAGTTGTTATTGCACAATCCGCTACGGGTACTTGCCATTTTCCAACCATCTGCTCACGCACAACCATACCGGTTATGGAACGATCGCCAATAGTAATCAAAAATCCCTTATCCGCCACAGCAGGATGCGAAAGAACCCTACGCACGATTTCTGGGAGTTGAGAGTTGAGAGTTGAGAGTTGAGAGTTTTCTCCACTCTCCACTAAAAGTTCATCTCTACGCTTCATCCTCGGCGCACCGCCCAACAACAATTCAATCGGAATATCTATCGGGTTATTTTTGAAATGCGAATCACTTAAAATCAATTTTTGCTCGGATATCGCTTCGCCAACTACCGCAAACAGGCAGCGCTCTCGCTCGCATAATTCTTTGAAAACCGGCAAACTCTCTGCCGATATTGCCAAAACATAACGCTCTTGAGCTTCGTTGCACCATATTTCCAGCGGGCTCATGCCTTTTTCTTCGCTCGGAATATCACGCAAGCGGAACACGCCGCCAAAACCAGCGTCTTTTACCAGCTCGGGCAATGCGTTGGAAAGACCGCCCGCTCCAACATCGTGGATA
>Ga0209755_10005420_pt1 | contig 14524 bp, 11 predicted proteins | sample TergutCo191P1_FD_187301 | JGI IMG/M metagenome (GOLD analysis project Ga0209755, IMG submission 187301) | Cornitermes sp. P1 segment gut microbial communities from Petit-Saut dam, French Guiana - Co191P1 (SPAdes) (version 2) | ecosystem: Host-associated > Arthropoda: Insects > Digestive system... | reverse complement strand
CCCAAAGATAGTGGCGAGGGCTAAAGTCCAGACTAATGCCGCTTACGTGGTTGGAACTGTCCGCTCCCTGTGGGACGTTTTGTGCTTTTTCTTCAAATGTGCGGGAAGGGCGCACTTACACAATCGCGCCGCGATTGTCCAACGCTTATGCGGGTTTGATGGTTTATGCTCACTGAATTGTCGGGGGTATTTTTAACGCCGATTTATCACCTTCACGTTAAGATTATCGGGCGGGGTTCGGGGCGGTCTGCTGTTGGTTCGGCGGCGTACAGGGCGGGGGAGAAACTGCGGTCGGTGGACGCGGCGGCGTATCGGTCGGGCGAGGACTTAGGCAACGGCGAGGGTACGGAAATAACCCACGACTACACAAGGAAAAAGGGCGTTGTACATAAGGAAATAATTTTGCCCGACAACGCGCCCGAAGAATACCAAGACCGTCAAACCCTTTGGCGAGCGGTAGAAGCAAGGGAGAGGCGGCACGACGCACGGTTGGCACGGGAAATTGAGGTTGCCTTACAAATAGAATTTGACTTAGAAGAACAAAAAGCCCTGCTCCGTGAATACATAAAAGAAAATTTTGTTGACAAGGGCATGATTGCGGATTTTGCGGTACACCATGCAAGAAGTGAGAATCCGCACGCGCATATTATGTTGACGACCCGCCATGTTGCGTCTGACGGGTTTAAGGGTAAAAATCGCGATTGGGACAAAGACCTTGAGCTTGTAAAATGGCGCGAAAATTGGGCTGAGGTTAATAATTGTAAATTTGCGGAAAGGGGGTTTTCCGAGCGTATTGACCACCGAACGCTAAGGGCGCAAGGCGTTGACCGTGAACCGACAATACATCTAGGACATGAGGCGGCGGCACTGGAGAAAAAAGGCGTGCAGACCGAGCGGGGCGACATAAACCGTGAAATTCAAAAGCGTAACGAGGAACGCGCCAAGCAAGCTGAGCGCAAACAGACAATAACGGAAAATCCCGCCATTGAACCCGCCGCCGAAAAAACCGCCGAACACCTAAACGAATTAAGAAACGACTACATCACGCTCGAAAAAAACTTATCTGAACTAATTGCACAGCGCAACGAAATTAGAGAAGAAATCCCGCGCTTAAATTTCCGCGCTGAAAATATGGATGAACACGCCAAAAACATTGAAGCCCTACAAAACAGAATCACAGAACTACAGCAAACCCGCCAAAACCTAAACTTTTTACAACGGACAAAAAAACAGGAAACCGACCAAACAATTAAACACGCCGAACAAGAAGCACGCCGCGCCGAGATATTTTTCAAAAATCGTTTCGGTGTTGACTCAAGCAAAACCCCCGACGAAATCAAACGCATACAAAAAATAGCCCACGAAAAAGAAGCCGACCTAAACACCAAAAACGCCGCTATACTTGACATTATGGACACACAGGATAAAATCCTGTTAGAATACCACACCCAAAAACTACTCGCCCAAACCCGCCCCGACGGTCATCAGATAGAAAAACTTTTAGCACAAATGAATACCCCGCCCGAAACCGTCCGCGACCGCCTACTCCAAGAACGCATAGACCGCCGCCTAAACATAATCTCCGACCAAGATTTCCAGCACGTCATAGAAAAATTGCCCGACCATCAAGCCCAAACCCTAATCCAACAACGCAAACGCGCCCAAGAAAAAGAATTAAGAGAACTCGAAAAACTCCGCGAACAAACCAAAACCCGCGACTTATCACGCAGTCGCTAATTTATTTGATAACTTATGAAAATTTATCAAAATCGGTTGCTATTCTCGAAGAATAATTATATAATTATGCAGTCGGGACAATCCGACACCCATGAAACAAGGTTGAAAACAGGCGAAAGTCTGGACGGTTACATTTGTTAGCCTCCGATGTTCCACGACAAATGACAAAGGAGGTGATGCACGTGGTTATTGCTATAGTTTCTCTTGCGATAGTTGCAATTGTGGCTATCATTTGCATGTATAAACTTTGCAAAAAACACCTCACGCAAACAAAAAAGTAATCGCCGACGCCGAGAAGCTGACGATTACTCTTTAAAGTTAATCGAGGCTAACGTGTAGCCGTTGGAAACCTTGTTTCTACCTTTATTATACTCTTTTTTTCAAAAAAGTCAACCCCAAATCGCAAATTTTTTCACAATAAAAACCGGAAGGACGCTAACATTGTTGCCCTTGCCGAGAGTGTCAAGCACTCTTAGCAAGGGCATTTTTATGTTTGCGTCCTTCCAGTTAACGTAAGGGCGCAACTATACAATTTCTTCGAAATTGTACGCATTGTTGAGATAATGGACTAGCCATAGCGAATAGACTGATTTTAAGTATGTTAGTCAGGGGGGTTGGTGTTGGCTATTTTTTATATGGATTTTAAAATTATCGGCAGGAGTTCAGGACGTTCGGCTGTTGGCGCGGCGGCATACAGGCGGAGCGCGAAAATGCAGTCGGTTGCTCACGCGGCATATCAGAGTGGCGAAAAATTAATTGAAAAAGGCGATAAAATAACCCTTGACTACAGAGCAAAGGGCGGCGTGGTACACAGTGAAATCATATTGCCCGAAGGTGCGCCGCCCGAGTTTATGGACGCACAAATTCTTTGGAACGCCGCAGAAGCAAGCGAAACACGCAAAAACGCCCAACTTGCACGGGAAATCATTGTAGCCTTGCCCCAAGAATTTAATTTAGATGAACAAGTCGAGGTTTTACGAGCATATTTGCAGGAAAACTTTGTTAAAATAGGCATGATTGCCGACTTTTCCATACACAACAACCAAGCAACTAACCCGCACGCCCACATTATGTTGACTATGCGCGAGGTTTCGCGGGACGGTTTTGGAAAAAAGAACCGCGATTGGAATAAAAAAGAAAACCTGTTAGAATGGCGCAAAGCTTGGGCGAATATAAATAATGATATGTTTGAACGCAAAGGGCTTGCCGAGCGCATAGACCACCGCTCATACAAAGAACAGGGCTTAGACCGTCTGCCCTATATACATATGGGACATGAGGCGGCGGCACTGGAAAAAAAGGGTATACGAACCGCAAAGGGTGACTATAACCGAGAAATTAGACGGCACAATGAAGAACAAGAGACACGCGCCGCGCTGATAACGGCAAACAACAAAATGCGAAAAGAAGAAACCGATCGCAAAGGCTTTGGAGGACTTAAAGGTGAGCGGGACTTTTTGAAAATCGAATGCAACAGCTACGAACGCGAAATTTTCAAATTAGAGTTTCGCACAGAAGACGCAGACGAGCGCATCAAAAGCATTAAAATCCTACAGACAAAAGACGAAAAATTAACGGCACAGCGTCAAAAAACACACTTTTGGCAGTTCATACTCAAAGACGAAATAGACTGGGAAATCAAGAAAAACAAAAGGGAAATCCACAACGCAAAGCGGAATTTTGAGATAGAACACAATATCGCCTATGATGAAGCGCCCGCAGAAATAGAGCGCATCAAAAAAGAGTTGGAGCTGAAAAGGTTAGGGCTGGCGCAGAAAAAAGCCCGAATCGCAGAGATTGACGAGAAATTTGAGACGATAAACCCATATCGCGGACGAATACCCCTCTCTACCCTTGAAACCTACGGATATTATTATCCAATGCGCGATACTTTTAGGCAAAAGAGGCAACCGCCCAAAACACAAACCCATGATGAAATTGAAAAACTGGTACAACTCGCACGCCAACTCGACGCTAACGCAATCCCCGAGGACGAATTCCAAAAAATCCTTGCAGAGCTTGACGCAGTTCAAAAAAAGCTCAACCGAACAAAACGAAAAACCATGCCACGATAAAATTTGAGGAGGCTCAATTAATGGAAAAAAGACAACAATTAATAACACAAATTAAAACGGAATTACTGCACCAAATCGAAAAAACGCTGGAACTCATTGAGGCGGCGGAAAACACAAACACCACCGAAGCTATACCAAATCAAATGCGAACCACCCTCACATCAGCCAAGCGCGTGGTTGAATTACGACGCCCGCCTAAAATCGAAAAAACGGTGCGCACTATAGGAAATATCGGCACACCGCGCGAGAATTACAGTGAAGCAAAAGGAATTGCGCTATATTTGTATGAATTGAATAATAATTTTGTCATGCATGAGCGGAGTTTTTCTTTGCTAAATCTGAAATCAGAGCAATACATTGAAAAAATTCCTGAATTAGAGGCTCGTGCTGATTTTATGGGGCAAAAACTCAAAAAAATAAAGGAATGGCAGGACGAAGCCGAGAATCTATTAGCAGAGCGTAAGAATTTGCGTTTTTGGCAGTGGCAGCGCAAAAAAGAAATCGACAGAAAGCTTGAACTTATTGAGGCAAAAATCAACGTTGCGCAACATTCTTTTAATTCAAAATATCACGTTGCTCTTGATGAAGCTCCTTTTGAAATCGAGCGTATCCGCAAGGAAATTGACTTTAAACGGTCAGAGTTGGATAAACAAACCGCCCGCGGGGCAGATATTAAAAAGGAGCTTGACGCAATCGAAACAGAATATCGCGACCAAAAGCAAATCGCAGATAACCATCCCGACCGTGCGCTGATATATGATTTATTGGAGCAAATGCGTGAGACTCCATCCTCAGCCCGCGCAAACTTACATCAGATGCAACTCGAACGCCGCCTCAACACAATCACGGACGGAAAAAGAAATAAAAATGCGGGCAGGAGCTAAAACGGCGTTTGCCGTTTTGCGTTGCCGCGCTCCAAACCGCAACAAGACGGCTTTGGGGATAGCCCCAAAAATTAGGCTGTATAGTCAGTAACGCTGTGTTATCAGCTAATTTTTGCCGTCATGAAGCGGCTGTATCGGCAACGCCGCCCCTGTAACAACAAAAATTAAGGAATGTGCATATGAGGATTATTTCAAAAACGATTGCTTTTTTAAACCAATTGAAGTATACTATTGTTAAAGGAAGTGGTTGCGTGAAGAAATTAAAGATATATCTTGATACGTCGGTTTTCGGATGTTTAAATCAAACCGATTCGCCCGATAGAATGGCTGACACCTTGGCTTTGTGGGAGCAAATAAAGGCGGGGGAATATCAAGTTTTCATTTCAGAAGTAACCACAAGGGAGCTTATGAATTGCTCCGAGCCTAAACGCTCCATAATGGCGGATTACCTTAACGAAATTAATTTTGACATTTTGACTGTCAACAGCGAAATAAACGAGTTGGCGCAAGAAATAATCAAGCGCGGGATACTAACGCCAAAAAGCATTGACGATTGTACCCATATCGCGGCGGCTATCATAAATAATTGCGATATCATTATTTCTTGGAATTTTAAACATCTCGTGAACATTAAAACCATTAACGGTGTGCGGGCGATAACGGTGTCCAATCACTACAAGCCGATTGATATTTATGCGCCATCTGTGCTTTTAAAGGGGGATGAGTAATATGGGAAAACCGAGCATCAGCCCCGATTTTACGGTAGAGGATATTCACAAGATTAGGGAATATCATTATGAACTCACAAAAAACATGTCTTTTGAGGAAAGAGCGGCGTTTTATCGTGAGGGGGCAAAGGAATTTCAAAAATATCTTGCTGAGCGCAAGCTGAAAAAGGCTTAATATATCTCCTGTTTTTAATTTTTCAAGCTGATATATTATGGGCTATGGTTGGGATTTTGGGGCAGAAATAAAAAGCTATATCATGAATTTTTTAGTGCAGATTGCTTCAAGTGTTACATCAGCGTTTATGCGTCTTTTCGGCAGAAAACCAAAAAACCCTTTGCCGCCACCCGACAAGGCTACAGCCATGGCGAAAAACCCGCCCGCCAACAGGCACTTGGCAAGTTCTGAACCACGCGGGATATTCTTTGGGACGCGAGGCAGTCAATTTGTTGTAAAGTCTGAGGATACGGACGGTCATGTTTTGGTCGTCGGCGGTACTGGGACAGGAAAAAGCTCATGCGTGGCTATTCCTACGCTCCGACATTGGAAGGGGAGTATCTTTGCCGTTGACATCAAAGGCGAACTGTACACAAACACCAAGCAACACCGCAGAAACATCAAGATTTTCGACCCCTCAAACCCTGAAAACCGTTATGTTTACAACCCTTTTGTGTTTCTCAACGAAAGCAACAATCCCGCGCAGGAAGCCCGAGCGATAGCACAAGCAATAATTCCCTTGCCCTATGATGTAAAAGAGCCGTTCTGGATAGAGAGTGCGCAAATCATATTGACAGGGGCGATTTTGCACTATCATCACGCCAAATGCACGTTTATTGAAACGCTTCGCAAAATTCAGAGCCAGCCCCCGCAGTTGCTGATAAAAACCGTTTCCGAAAGTTCCAATGATAAAGCGGCGTTATTTGTTAAAAGTTTTGTTGCTATGGACGGAAAAGTCTTAGCGGGAATATCCGCCGAAATCAGCAGAGGCATAACAACCCTCGTAACCGATGACGATATAGTGTACGCGTTGTCGAGTGAAAATACAAAAGAGGTCATCTCACCTACGGACTTAGAAAACGGCACGGACGTTTATATCAAAATCCCTGAACACCTCTTGCGTCAATGGAAAAATCTCTTGACCCTTATGGTTAATCAGTTTATTACGGCGTTTGAACGGCGCAAAGAAAGCGCGGACAACCGACCTATATTATTCCTTCTTGACGAGTTTCCCCGACTTGGCAAGATTCCCGCAATAACTGACGCACTCGCGACCCTTCGCAGTAAAAAAGTCTCAATTTGCCTAATAATTCAAAGCCTCGCGCAACTCAAAATGATTTACGGACATGACGCGCAGGAAGTAATCGCCGACACATGCGCCTTTAAAGCCGTATTGGGCGCGACAGACGCAAACACACAGGAATATTTCTCAAAACTCGTCGGCACTTATGAGAAAATCCGTAGCTCCCATTCACAAAACTATGACCCCTACATCGGTGCGCCCACAGGACACGGCACGCAAACATCGCAAGACTACGAAAAACGCATAATCAAACCCGAAGAATTTGCTACCCTGCAAAACCAACTCATACTTTTATATCCATTACCGCATAATTTTTGTAGAGTGCAAAAACAACCCTATTATTTGAGGTGAGCCAGTTTGGATGAAAAAGAAACACGCGCCCACGTGGAAACCCTTCAATCCCTGCAAAGAAACATCAATTTTTTAAACAAAGTCCGCGAAAACAATCCCTCGCTCGAAAAAACTATTGAAAAATTGCGTAATTCTCAAACCCAACTTTACGAAGCACTTGCCCGACACGGCGTAACTGCCGAAGCTGTTCACAAAGTCATAATGGAGAACAGCGACAAACAAATCGTCACCGAAATAATGAGACTCCAAGCCGCAAAAGACAAAACCACAAAACAACTCGCCGCCCCCGACCTAACCCCGCAAAAACGTCAATCCTTAGAACGCTCATTTAACCGCGCCAAACAAGCCCACGCCGACAAATGGCAAGAAATCATCAACAACCCACGCCGCGCCGAACTAATCCGCAAGACCGAACAAGCCATAACAAAGAAACTCGAAAAATCACGCAACCGCGACCGCACCCCCGACCACGACCGAAGCCGCTAATTATGATGAAAAAGTTAGTTCCAAAAAGTCTAAAAATTCAATCTTTTTTGTAGATAATCTCGGTTTTTTCTGAAAACTCTTTAGACAAAAGAAGGGCGCGCCCTCCATTTTTACAAAAAAGAGGGGGTGGACTTTATCCGCTTATGACGTTTTTTTAGTAATAGCTTTTAACGCAGTATCTCTGCCCCAAATTAATGCCGCTAATCCAGGGGGGACTAATGGCTCCTCTTGGCACCCAATCAATTTGCTAAACGCTACATCGTCAAATAAATTATACCAATCAATTCTCTCTGATTCCCAACTTTTTTCGAAGCTACATTTTGGATATTCAAGGTTGTCAATTATCAATAAGCAAGTTATTTCAGGGCGCATTCGTAAGATGTCAAAAACTACACCAGTCCAAATTAAAGTAACGCCCGAACGTTTTTCCAGAACAGCAGCTATTAATTTACTAAAAAGCGTCGATGAACACTTTTTTTCTTGGAGTACCTTGTATAGAGACTTAGACGGTATGTCCCTGTAACGCAATTCCTTTTCACCTAACAGCTCTTCGCCAAATTCACGTAAAACTTGCAAGCGAGGATTCATATCGTGTGCATCGTCCCATTTGCATGGCTGGTACGCACCAGCTGGAATGACAATACGGTCATTTCCACCTGTAGCTTTTTGTTTCGAATTTTTTGTGATTGGATACATATACTCTTCATCTCGTTTAATTACAGTTAATGTAGATACACCCAACCCAGCATGGTAACTATCGAACACAAACGAATTGTCTTGCACTACCACGCACAATTGGTTTTTCCAATGATTTATTGCATCTAAAAACTGGGGATAATTTTGATTAACAGTATCTTCCATGTTGGGTTGTGTATAGAAGTATTTCTCAGGGAAAAACCTCACTAAATTGAAAAAGGTTACATCTGAAGTACCAAAACTCGTATAGTAGTCGCTTTGTTCCAAATATAGTTTATTATCCGTAATTGAATCTAAAATATAGAGGGGTGCATTATAAAAATTATCGCCATCAACGAGTGCTCTCTTCCAAGCTATAATGTCAGTATACTGTTTATTTGCTGTAAAAATACGCTTATTCTTCGTATTTTTAACAAGTTTCAAAGATTCCGTGGGACTTAGCTTTACTAACTGTATAAATGGTAACACATTCTTATTGTAAGTCGATGATTGTTCAATATACAGCTTATTATAAATATTTGGCATTGTTTTGAGAAGGTATTCGTTTAGCAAAAACGGCAACACCCGCTTATAGAAGACCTTTGTTCTGTGAGAGATACCGGATTTTTCATCGGTGAGTATCTGCGAAAAAGATGCTTCAACTTGGAGTTTGTTCCCAACTAAATTTGCAAAATCCGGTGAACAGTTTCTTTCGACATAGTTTAATTCATGAGTAATTTTATTTATAACCTTTTTAATTATCTCTGCACCATTATTAATATCTGATAAATATTTCTCTCCGACTACGTCCAGCTTAATCTCGTAGTCACTTCGACATATACTACTGAAGTACTCGAGCTTATACCAATGGTCTAAGGATTCCTTCAGTCCCGCTTGGATATCAGGAGGTGCTGTAGGTAAATACTTTTTGAGAGCAGTTATATTTGCAGCATAGTTTCTTGGAAATCGTGTCTGAGTCACATCTAATTCATCTGCTACTCGCAAAATGCCCGCAAGTACCTTTGTGTGAACATTTGAACCACTGCACATGGGTACGTCTTCAAATGTTGCCGTGACAGTTTTGAATTCTTGCTTTTCTGTTGAAAATTCTTTAATGTCACTATGAGCCATGATAATATTTGCAATTATGTTCTGTTTTTCCACTGTGTCGAAAATGGTCTGAAACGCATACTGTGTTTTGCACATATTCTTGAACATTTTGGCAGACTCCTCAGAATGGCGTCCCCTGTACGCATCGTCAAGTATATTTTTCATAGCATAGTCATGAAACAGTACTGCCACGTCAAGAAGAAACAATTCTTCATCTGTTATGCCACGCAACTTTTCGGGTCTTTCCCAAACTGTTTTGGGGATTAATACCTTGCTTATATTTTTGTAGATATTAAAACAATGGTGTGAACAATCATGTATTGTATAGGCGATTAGCTGAAGAGAAACGGAAGACCCTTCAAAATAGTTTTGTGCGAGATTAAAAAGTGTCTCCCAATCGCGACGTCTAGGTTCACTTAATAAATTGATACACTCAAGTTCCGCAAATTCTGTTAGTGGTCTCATGTATTTTTTATTGTTATGACCTAATATATACGTATTTCATCTCGAAAAGCCTTTGTTATGATTTTCATTCCGATTGCAGTCAATATACATCAAAAGATGTTCGAGCAGACAACGCAACCGCTCTAAAACAAACATTTCACATCACTCCGATGTACCCCTGTTTTTTGATACAGTAATTATTAATTTGAAAACGAGTTAAATACGTACCGTTTCGTATACAGATGCGGTTTTCTGCCAAGCACATCATTAGTCTTCCAACTAAACAGTAGGACACACGCAGTAGTAGTCATTTTAGGGATATTAGCAGATAATCGTATACTTGCCACTTCATTTAATTTTCCCTTATTTCACGCGGTTTTGGTGGGCAATCGTAACCACGGCTATAACCCAAGATATAGGATGATTCACGTTTGTCCATGTTTTTCCGCATGAATAAAGGGATTTTTAAAATTATAGGTGATAAAAATTTCCTTGTCTTTTGAGATTTCAATCTTGTCAATCAGCTTCATCAAAATAGACTTATCAACCACGTCAAAATTGGCTAATTGTTTAATCAGTTCTTTGTAGTCACTTTGAGTTGCGGGACGGCTTTGCTGTTGCTCCAATTCAGCAAGACGGCGTTGAAGCTGTTGCAACTCTACCGAATACTGACGGGATACTTCAAGCAAAATACTCTCATCAATTATACCGTTGAGCTTATCAACATACAAGTTTTTGATTATTTGGCGTGTATTGTCCAGTTTTGCCTTGACTTGCTTTATTTCCTCGCTCGCGTTGGCTTGCTCCTGCGGTTTCAACCCCGAAAACTGCTCGCAAAAATCGCCTTTCAGCGTCTGTTTTGAGATTTTACGCAACTCGTCGATAACGTACTTTTCGACAATATCCTCACGTATCTTATTACTGTGACAGGCTTTAAGACCATACCGAGAATAATCAAGACACAAAAGAGCATGATTCGGCGCATTACCCCTATAAGTCATTTTTCCGCCGCACTCTTTACAGAACAATAAGCCGTTTAACAAGCGGTTTCTTTGCCCTCTTTTGGCGTAATTATTTGACTTTTTCCTCAATAAGATTTGTACGCTATCAAAGTCCGCAACCGATATAATACCCTCATGGGTTGCCTCTGCCGTTACCCAGTCTTTAGGGGATAAAAGCCGCTTTTTATCAACTTTATAGCTGATTTTTTGCATTTTTCGTTGTGTCAGATTCCCGCAATAAGTAGGATTTTGCAAAATCGTTTTGACCTTTTCCCTATTCCACAGAAAATATTTGATATTGCCTGTTTTATATGTGGGAAAGACACGCTTTTTGTAAGCGGATGGACACTCCACGCCCTCATCATTCAAAATTTCCGCAATAACAACCGTGCTTTTGCCGCTTAAATACAGCGCATAAATACGCCGAATAACGCCCGCCGTTTCCTCGTCAATCAAAAGCCGATTATTGTTGTTGGGGTCTTTGATGTACCCATGTGGCGCAAAACTTCCTATGAATTGCCCTGTTTCTTGCTTGGTCTTAAAACACGCCCGAACCTTTTTTGAGATGTCCTTCGCGTACATGTCGTTGATAACGGCTTTAAATGGGCTGATGTCGTTGTTTATCATATCCGCCATTGTGTCTATGCCATCATTTAGGGCGACATAACGCACATTTTGGGTAGGAAAATACCTCTCCAAATAATAGCCTGTGTCAATGTAATCGCGCCCAAGCCTTGACAAATCCTTTGTAATAACAAGATTGATATTCTTTTTTTCAATGTCCGCAAGCATACGCTTGAAGTCGGGGCGGTCATAATTCAAACCGCTGTAACCATCGTCGATGTAAACCCCCGCAATGTTCCAACCCTGCTCCAATACATATTTGGTTAAAAAATCGCGCTGATTGGTTATGCTCTCGGACTGTTTGTTTATCTCGTCCTCCTTTGACAGCCTTAGATATAAGGCGGCGTTGTATGTTGTTAGATAATCGTTAATCATTGGCTCACTTCCTCTCTCGAAGCGGCGTTTGCAATTATCTGCTTGTGGATATTTTCAAAATTAACCTGCCTGATAGCTTCGGCAAGCAACCTCTCAAAATCCTTCCCGTTATCATTATAACAATTATATATGATGATGTCAACCTTGCAACCCATAAAAAAATCACCCTGTACATGTTTATGCGACATACGGTATTGATATTTTAAGGGTCAAGAATATCAGTCCAAAAATTTTGTAAAAATTTTCTGAAAAACACTTGACAACGGGGGGGGGTGCATGGTATAATGGAAGTACGGAAGTGGTTCTATACAACGACTTGCGGATTTTTCAGCTCTAAAATAAGAGTTGCGATTTAAAGAATAAAATTATTATTTTTATATAGAAAGTGTGATTTAATTGTCAAACCAAACTAACGAAAACAACGACAACGGCATTTTGAGCGGCATTTGGAGAGCTTTTGCAGAGCGCAGAAAAAACAATGTTTTGTACCAAAAATTTTTACACAAACTTGCACGTCCAAAAGCAAAAGTATTAGTGCCGATAGACAAGGAGAAAAAACATCACGCAGTAGCTACTTTTAATGTAAAGTATGATGGCACACTTGAACTTGAAGAAGTGCGGGCTGTTTCGCAGGCAGAAGCAAAAAAAATCACAGATGACGCACGCCAAAGAGGATGGGAACTTGATGGCAATGAAAAGCTCACCCGATACGGTCAAGAGCTTTCCGCCAAAGACGCCGAATGGATAAACAGCGCTAAAAAACAACTCAAAGAAAAATACGGACATTTACTCGAAGAAAACAAAGACGGACAAAGTGTACTAAAAGACAAAGAATTCTCCATCCAAAAACCCGAACTGCCCAAAACAGCGATTACTCAAAAAGCGGATGACACACTCAAAAAGTCGCACTATAGTGTAATATCTGATTCTCTTAAACGAATAAATGAAAAAGTATCTGCCCTAAACACTGGCAAAAATGTGAAAAGTCAACAATATCAAAAGCCTGTAAAATTCGTCAAATAGCACAAATATTATTTTTGACATCAAAACAGAATATAAACTTGTAAATAACCTCTGTATAAAAATTAACGGAGGTTATTTAGTCTACCACCCACCAACAGGAACAGGACGCCCAGCATCATAATTTTCACGCCATGTTTTACGATAATCGGATAAAAAGGCTAAAACGAAAAAGCCGATAACTAATATCCCTATAATTACTCCGATAGCTATCCCCACCCATATCACATCCTCTTTAATCTCCTGCGTTTTACTTTTGGAAGCCCAATTTGCCTCTAAGGTAATATCGCCTAAAGTACCTGCGGGAATACTGTAAGAGGTTTGAAAAGTCGCTTGTGTCCCGTCAGCATAGGTCACATTCCAACCTAAAAACCTGTACTCATAATCCAAAGGAAAATGGTCTTTTCTAATTGGATTAGCTATAGTAATCGGGAAAGAATCATCCGCAGAATACTGCATAGGATTATCAACATTCTCCCACGCATAAGTTGGCTCATTAAACAGTAAGTAATTGATTTTGAACCCGATACTACGCCAGACGGCTGTCACATCAACATTACTTGCAGGCATAGTAAATGTTACTGTAGGATTACTGGGCAGAGATACCACCCACCCTTTAACCGCCCAATGTGAAAAAGTGTAACCGTTTTGGATTCCAGCGTTTAAAGTTACGGTATCACCGAAATAATAGCTACCCGTGCCTGTTGGCGTTCCGTGAGCGTCATCAACAGTCACCGTAAACCGTTTACCATCGTTAGGGTCTTTCCAGTTTGCGGTCAATGCTATGTTTCCTGTCGTGCCTTCGGGGATACTATAAGAAATCTGAAAAGACTTTTGCGTACCATCAGCATATGTCACATTCCAACCCGAAAAGTCATAACTCGTTCTGGTTGGATTAGTTATAGTGATTGGAAAGGAATTGTCGGCATTATATAACGAGGGGTTACCAGCCGCATATCCGCCGTTCAATGTGTAACTGATACTATACTGAACAGCAGTCCAGCTTGCTGTTATAACAACATTGTTTGAGGGCATTGTAAAGGTTGTGGTAGTGCCTGTGGTGCTTGACAGCGACACACTACCTGAATTAACTGTCCAACGAGAAAAAGCGTAACCCGTGCGGATTCCAGCATTCAATGTCACAGTCGCGCCTGCTGAATATTCACCCGCCCCTGAGACTTCCGCAAAACTTCCGTTTGCGGTAACGGTAAAGACGTCTGTCTGTCCTTCGGTTTTTGGTGTAAACACGCCGACAAATAAGGAAGAAATCACTAGAACCAACGTAAAAATAGCAAATAAGGAATTTCTGCGATTTGTACTACGCAAACTTAACTTAGATTTAATATTTACTGCCATTGAAGGAACACCATTTTTTATGATTTATTTCATAAGAGCTGTCCCAAAACTTAAAATTATCGTGATATTCGGTCATTGTGAGGAGTATCGCAGCGGAGCAATTCAACAAAAAATGGCGGTCTGAATTGCTTCGTTGCGCTCGCAATGGCTGTTTTGGGACAGGTCTATATACTTAAAGTACTGCTTATACTACATACAAAGTGTAGTTAGATGTATGGTTGTTTTTAAATCTTTTTGGAATACTAAAAAATGTTACGTGAAATGCTTGACAAAGCGGGGGAGACTGTCTAAAAACTCAGGTTTCAATTAATCTAACCGCAACATGTAGCGTACGGTAAAAAAATGTGTGCTATGTGCAGT
>Ga0209755_10005419_pt1 | contig 14524 bp, 17 predicted proteins | sample TergutCo191P1_FD_187301 | JGI IMG/M metagenome (GOLD analysis project Ga0209755, IMG submission 187301) | Cornitermes sp. P1 segment gut microbial communities from Petit-Saut dam, French Guiana - Co191P1 (SPAdes) (version 2) | ecosystem: Host-associated > Arthropoda: Insects > Digestive system... | reverse complement strand
TAAACCCAAAGCCATTTACATGCAGGGAGTTGATGATGCCGCCCAACCAACTTATCGCATAGCCCAACGGGATGTTGAATGAACCCTGGCCATCGGGTATCGGCACCATAAACAAAAACACGCCGATAATGGACATAATAACAAACTTAACAGTGCTCTTTTTTCCAGGTGAGTGATAATCCAAACTGCTCATACAGATTTCCTCCTTCGCAATGTAGCTACTTTTTATTTACGCAAAATCATGCGCATGAAGAATTGTACATACAAAAGTGAAAAAATACAACCTATTTCGGCTTGCGTTGGCAAAAAACTGCCACAAACCCTGGTTCGGCAAGGACGGCGTTTTTATTCGTGCTGAGGGGTTTAATACCCCGAATGCAATTCCACGGGAGAACGAACGATACCCCCGCTTGCGGCGGGGTTCGTTTATTGCCTGCTCATCTATTCTTTAATGTTTCTTTTTCTTGCAGTATTCGTGGAAACGGAGCACACTCGACCCAATCTCGACCGTTTTTACAGAATGCTTTGTAATGAAGATCAAAATGTTTCAATTTAAAACAATTTGCCTGCGTGAATTGGCATATAATTGGCATATATGATACAATATCCCTATGTTATGTAAGGAGAAATCGCCATGTTAGTAAAAAATGAAGTCTTTATCCCCTGGGAAGACCGCTTTGCACTGGGTATACCCCTAGTTGATGATCAGCACAAAGAATTGGTTAGGTTAGCAAACGCGCTTCATGATACCTGCCGCCAGGGGAAGGAGTTTGTCCCAGAGGGCTTCAGAAAAACCGCCAGTGCCGTCGTTGAGTATGTCAAGGTACACTTTTCCACCGAGGAGAAAGTCATGGAAAGGGTCAAATACCCTGGAATGTCAGAGCACAAAGCGGAGCACCAGGAATTCGTTAAAACGGTTCTTATGGAAGTCAAAAATTTCGAGGACGGAAAAACATTTGTCCCCAACAGGTTCGTCCTGTTTTTAAAGGAGTGGACTTTGAGTCATATAGCCCTTATGGACAAAAAAATGGCAGTCTACGTTCTTGATTTGGCAAAAAAGGGCTTGCTGAAGTAATAAAAGCCAAAATCCCGAGGTAAGCATGAAAAAAGAAGAAAAGGGCATTTTTATTCCATGGGATGAAAGGTATGCATTAGGGATACCGCTCGTCGATGAGCAACACAAAAAATTGTTGGACTTGGCGAATGCGCTTTACGATGCGTGCCGTGAGGGAAGTAAGTCCGCCAAAGATGCTTTTAGGAATGCAGCCCGTGACATCGTGGAATACGTCAAAGTGCATTTCTCTACCGAGGAAAAACTAATGAAGCGGGTTAATTTCCCAGAAACGGTTGAACACAAAGAGGAACACAAGGAATTTGTGAAGCAATTTCTGGCGGAAGTAAAGGCTTTTGAGGACGGCAAACCGTTTGTTTCCAATGCATTCGCCAACTTCCTAAAGGGATGGATTTTGAATCATGTTGCCCATACGGACAAAAGAATGGGCAACTACCTTCTTGCCATGGCAAAGAAGGGGGAATTCAACCTCGAACAGAGTGATTAGCCCTGGAAGCACGGACCCCGCCGACTGGGGGCCTGTGCCGACAAGCAGTAATGCGACATGGAACGCCGTTGTGATTGTTCCTGGCTCCACCGGCTATCGGTTGCCTACCGAGGCGCAGTGGGAATTCGCCGCGCGCGGCGGGCATGGCTCGCCTGGGAATTTCACGTTTGAAAAGGCTTTTCCACCTCGTGTCCGGCAAATCCGGTGGGCAAACCTAGCCGGTGGAGGTTTTCTCGACAAAATACCCGTATGTGTTATACTTTATATTGTGGAACGTCAAAAAAACGCCCCTGCCTTCCGTAGCACCATAAACGCAATAGCCCTGTGCGCCGTGGGTACGGAAAAGGCCGTCTCGAACGAATTAAAAAAGCTGGATCTTGCCGTCGTCGAATCGGGTTTCGGCAGGGTCCGTTTCCGTGCGGACACGGAGGGGCTGTACCGCTCACTTATTGGGCTACGGGCCGCAGATCGGGTTCTGCTGGAGATGTGCCAGTTCCACGCCGTGGATTTCGACGCACTGTTCGGCGAGGTGCTGGCCGTCCCCTGGGAGCGCTTTGTGCCCGCGCAGCTGGGCATAAAGGTTGCCAAGGTGCGCTCCAACCGCTCCAGGCTAAGGGCCGAAACGAGTATTCAGGCAATAGTGCACAAGGCTATGGCGCAGAGGCTTTGCCGGGCATATTCCCTGGCACGGCTCCCGGAAACGGACAGGGCAGCGGAGCTAAGGGTCTACGTCGAAAAGGACACGGTTTCCCTTCTTCTGGACCTTAGCGGCGCGCCGCTTTTCAAACGGGGGTACCGGGCAAAAGGCGGCATAGCCCCTTTGCGGGAAACCACGGCTGCCGCCCTGCTGCTGCTTTCCAACTGGAGACGAAAGTATCCCTTATATGATCCGTTTTGCGGCTCCGGAACCATCATTGCCGAGGCCCTTATGTACGCCTGGGACATGGCGCCGGGGCTTGGCAGGGATTTTGCGATAAGCCAACTGCTTATTGCGGACGGTAAGGCCGAGGAAAAGGTGCGCGGCGAATTCCGTGCCAAGATAAACGCCGAAAGGAGAATCAGGGTTTCCGGCAGCGACGCGGATGCCGAGTCGGTAAGGCTTGCCATGTCGAACCTTGGATCTGCCAGGGAAATCGCCGGGGGGGGCATCCCAGAACATGCGGTTCCGGAAATACGCCGGGTTCCCATGGGCCAAGCCCAGCCGCCCTTTGACGGCGATCCCGCCGGCTTTATCGTCACCAATCCACCCTACGGGAAACGCCTGGGGGATCAGGCGGCGGCGCAGCGGACCTATGCGGAAATGGCGGTGTTGGCCAAGCATTTCCCAGGCTGGAAACTTGCCGTGATATGCGATCACCCAGGTTTCGAGTCTTTCTTCGGTAAAAAGGCGGATTCCTGCCGTGAGATAAGTAATGGCCCCGATCCGGCATACTTTTTCCAATACGAACGCTTGTAAAACGGAGGTGATATGTCTACTGCAATGAAACACGAAAAAAGGCGCAAGGAAATTCTAACTAGCGCCCTGGATGTTTTTGTCGAGGAAGGTTTCGAGAACACGACTTTCCAGAAAATAGCCGACCGCTGCGCCATTACCCGCACCACTTTGTACATTTACTTCAGGAACAAAAAGGACATCTTCAACTACAGCATCAAGCTTCTGCTGACAAAGGTCGAGGAAGATATCCGGCTCATCCAGTTCGACGACTTCATTGGAAGCATCGAAAAAATCACCAAGGTTTTGCAGACTATCTTTGGGCATCTTGAGGACAACCGCAAGCTGCTTTCCGTGATTCTCGACTACCTTTTGCACCTTCCCACAGGCAGCGGCGATCCGGAGAAACGTGTCCGCCGCCGCACGATTAGACTGCGGCACATACTTGCGTCCCTGGTGATTGCGGGAATTGAAGCCGGCGAGCTTAAGCCCGGAAGCGTAAAGACCGCCAGCAACTACCTTTACGGTTTTATCGAGGCGGCAATTTTTCGGCTTGTCGTATTGCGGCAGGAAAACGTCGGCGAGCTGCGGGAAACAGTGGCCTTTGCCGTTAGCAGCGCTTTGAAATGCAAGACTATTGATTAGACAAGATCCAGGGCTGTGGACGAAATCCTGCACGATGTGCTAAGCTATAGACATGAGGGGTCTCTACGGTACCATAATCTGCCTTTTCCTGGTGGCTTTTCATGCGGAAGCCCAGGCTGCTGCAGCCGAAGCGCAGGCAATGGGCCTTGCGCAGAACTACTACCGAGGTAGGTATCTCGAAGCCACTAACCGCATGGCCGAAGCCACCGTCCATTACAACGAGGTAGTGCGTGTTGTTTTTGATCAATTAGCCAGAAATGCCGCCACCCGTGACAGCTACGTGCTGCTGACCCGCGCCCTGCGTCGGCTCAACAGGCACAACGATGTCATAAACTGGGGCAGACGTGGCCTCCAAATCTTCCCCGACGAGTTCCGTCTTATGGAAACAATGGGGCAGTCCTTTTTCTTCCTTGGCAATTTTGAACAGTCCCTTGCCTACATGGAACGCTACGCAAACGCCATGCCGGACGGGGACAGGATTTCCCTTGCCTACTTCTTTATAGGGGAGATTTTCCGCCTGACCAATAAGTACCACCGTGCGGACATGGCCTACACCACGGCCCTGCTTTTTGAACCTGGCATGGCCCTGTGGTGGTACAGGCTTGGTTCGGTGCGTGAGCAGATCGGCGACAGGGAACCGGCAATGGAAGCCTACCAGCGGGCACTTGACATTAACCCCAACCACAACGGTGCCCGCAACGGCATGGCAAGGCTGATGAACCAATAGCGGGTGCAAGAAAGCTAATGCACCCAAGCAATTAAAAAAAACACGAGCGTGGCAAAATCACCTATTGTTGCCGTTAATACCACCATCGCGCCCAAGAGCAAAACCGCTTTTACGCTCCGTTGTGTTTTTTTTCGCGGAATATCCCCAAGGCCGCCTTGATTTGCCGTTTCCATTTCCAGCATAAGGCCGTCGATTCCGGCGAATACCTGGCCCCTGCGGATTAGGGGTATTTTCTTTCGCATCAGCTCCAGCATCCGCAGTGCCTCCGCCAACAGCGAACCCACTGAGCCTGGTAGCCTAAGGTCCTTTCTGACACAGGCACGGGAAAGCATCATCAATCCGGAAAGGGTGGTGGCCCTTTTAAGCCCGGAAAGCAGGCTTCCCTGCGTTATTTCCAAGGGCCCCAAGGCAAAAAGCACCCTTCCATGGGGAACAAGCAGGTTGAAAAAAACAATTCCGGCAATGAACACCACCGTCGCAAGCAAGTTGTGCTTTCTTCCCGAAAACCAGACAAGCAGGCAGAAAAACAAAAACTGTATGAAGTGGCCCAGCAGGGAACGGTCATGCAAAAAAATCAAGGCCATCAGCAGGCCTGCGACGAAAAGTTCGTCGGCATTGAACAAGCCATCCCAGCGCTGGCTTCGCCGCAGGCGGCGTTCTTCCCTTGGAACGGCCTTTGCAGGCTTCTCGTTACGCCCCCCCCCCGGTTTCCCTACTTTAGGGTCGCTGTCTAGCTCGGCTGGCAAAGGACCCGCATTCCCAGTGCGGGATGTATACCATAGCGAACGCCGGCAAAAGTGCTCGCAGATTATCCCCAGGCTGATGCCTGTAACAAAACCGGCGGCAAGAAACGGGGGTGCAATGTAGCGCACGGCCTCGCCGAAAACCATGTAACGGGCAAGGAGAAGCTGAACGCCGTTGGAAACCATTGCCCCGGCACAGCCTATGCCGGCAAAGCCAAGGTACCCTTTTCCAGGCCCCCTGCCAAAAGAAAAAAGCCTGCTCAAGGCATACATCGCCGCGGCGGAGGTAAAGGTCCCGCCAATCGAAAACAGGAAGACGAAGGAAAGAAACGTGCCGCCAATAAGCCCCTGGCCTATAAGCTTTAGCAATACCAGCAGGAAGAAGTCTTTGCTGCCAAGAATGTTAAGCGCAAGAAGCAGGGGCATATTTGCCAGGCCTATACGCATGAAAGGGAGGGGCTTGGGAATAAGGTATTCGATGGCGGACAGGAAAAAACAAAGAGCCCCCAGCAATGCAAGGGTATTCCGCCTGTCGTAAATGTCCTGCCGTAAATGCCCGGCCATTGGGCTTACCTACCAAGCCGTGGCATCGGCATCGTCTCCATGCCTGCCTTCGCTTATATACAGCATTACCCGGTTGGGAAGGCAGGCGGACCACTGCCCGGATAGGCGCACCGCCCCCATGACAACGCAGGTCTGATCCATGCATGGCGAGGACACCACCCGTGCGCTATTGTCCCGTATCTCGATAACGGTATTTCCCAATGGGCCAGAGACAACCACCGTCTCGCTTGCATCCAGGGGGAAAACCCACCGGCCACCTTCGGCCCGAAGGTTTACAGTCGGGCGACCGCCGCCGCCGCCATACACGACAAAAAACGAGGCCAGCACCAAAGCAAGAGCGGGAACCACAATACAGAAATCAAACGGCCTTAAAGGCATGGTAAATTTCCGCGACATCCGCTAAAGCCATTTTAGCCTTGGCAAGTTAAACGCCGACAACCGAGCTTACCTGGGGTATTTCCTTTTTTAGATAGCCTTCGATGCCATTTTTTAGGGTCATCTGTGACATGGGGCAGCTACTGCACCTGCCAGTGAGCCTTACCGAAACGGTACCGTCATCGGCCAGCGAAACAAATTCCACATCCCCACCGTCTGCCTGCAACATGGGGCGCACATTCTCCAAAGCGGCTTTAACCTGATCTTCCATAAAACATTCTCCTGCAAGGATTATACTGGATATTGCCGCGGCAGCACAAGGGACTGCTGATTCCGCTGATTTATTCAGCGGTTCCCAAGTGGAGTGTTTTGCCGCGCCACCGCGTCCACTTGCCTTGATACGGTTTCGCCAGTATCATTGGCTAAGGGATTTGTAGTCCGTAAAGCTTTGGGCGAAAACCAATACAGGAGAAATAGGGTGAAAACAATTCATGTCAATCAGTTGGGCTATCGTCCGGGCGATCCGAAAAAGGCCGTCATACCACAAAGCGATACCGCGTTTCGTGTCATTCGTGTACCCGATGAAACCGTCGCGTACAATGGGATTGCAGGCGAAGCGGTTTACGATGCCGCCTCTATGGACACTGTGCGCATCGCCGATTTCTCCATGCTTAATGAAAAAGGGGAATATGTTCTGTGCAGCGCAACGGAAAGATCGTACCCCTTTGTAATCGGCGACAGTCCTTATACAGGTTTGCGGACCGCTTTACTGGATATGTTTGACTACCAAAAATGTGGCATTGATCTTGATTGCGGTTTGTGGTCCCATCCTGCCTGCCATAATTCGCCTGCCAGGGTTTATGGCACTAACGAAAAAAAAGAAGTCTCGGGGGGCTGGCATGACGCGGGCGATTACGGGCGTTACGTTGTGCCGGCTTCAATGGCTGTCGCCGATTTATTGTTGGCGCATGAGCTATCCCCCAACCCCGCCCCGGAACTTTTGGAAACGGTATGGTTTGAAGTGGAATGGATGCTGAAAATGCAAGATGCAAAAACCGGTGGTGTTTACCACAAAGTAAGCTGCAGCCAATTTAACGAGCTTGACGAAATGCCGCAGAGTGAGCATGGCGAGCTAATTCTTTCGCCGATTTCCCCAACCGCAACCGCCGATTTTGCCGCCACCATGGCACTTGCATCACGGTTTTATCCAGCTAATAAAGCTGTCTTGCTAAATGCGGCTAGGCGGGCCTGGGATTGGTGTGCCGCGAACCCGGATGCGCAAGACTTTAAAAACCCGCCAGACATTAGAACGGGGCAGTATGGGGACATTGGCGACAAAGACGAACGTTTTTGGGCGGCCTGTGAATTGTTTGCCGCAACGGGGGAGGACAGGTACCACGATGCCATAAAATCCGGTGATGTTTATGCCGGCCTGGGCTGGGCGGATATGGGTACTTACGGGCTTGTCGCATATTTAGATCATGCCGGGGATAAAGCATGTGCCTCGTTGTCAAGGATGATGAAAGACAAACTGCTTTCCGCCTGTAAAAATATGATTAGCCAATATGAAAATGACCCATATGGGATTTCGTTGGGCACAAAGTATAGATGGGGAAGCAATCTGGATGTAGGCAATAACGCTATGACACTTTTGTTGGGTAGCCGTTTAACCGACGACGGCGCGGCATACACCGAAGCCGCGCTGGAGCATCTGCACTATCTTCTTGGCAGAAACCCCCTGTCGCAAAGCTACATCACTGGCTTCGGCTCCAATGCACCCAAACACCCGCATCACCGACCCTCGGTTGCCGTGGGAAGTGCCGTGCCTGGCATGGTGGTTGGGGGCCCAAACATGAACACGCCGCGGGACCTTGCCCTTAAGGCACATTGCGAAGGCCTGCCGCCTTCCAAATGCTACGTAGACCACAAAGACAGCTTTGCATCGAACGAGGTCGCAATATACTGGAACTCGACGGTATATTTTCTTGTAGCGTTTTTGGGTTTGTAGGGAGCTGCCTGGGCAAGTACCTTGGCCCCCCCCGTAGGGTTTTCGGTTCCAAGGCCTGAGATCGTGAGTTTGTTACTGTTCCCCCCAGACCCACATCGCCCCATCCCTTTCAAGGGCAACCGTGTGATTCGAGCCTGCGGACACCGAGGCCCAGTTTGCACCCGACCCGACCCTGGCGGGATGCAGGCGGCTGATTCTCATGTGGTCGCCCAGGCCGCCATACCATCCCCAAGCCCAGAGCGAGCCATCCGTCCTGATGGCAATGCTGCGCCCCTCGCCTGCGGACACCAAGGCCCAGCCTGTAGCGGCCCCTATGCGGACGGGGCTGTGTCGGCTGGTTGCCGTGCCGTCACCAAGGCCGCCGTCACCGTTCCATCCCCAGGCCCACAAGGAACCGTCCCTCCCGATGGCAACGGTGTGATCCCAGCCTGCGGACACCGCCGCCCAGTTTGCCTCGGCGGCCACCTGAACGGGTCTGTGGCGGTCGATTGTCGTGCCGTCCCCAAGCTGGCCCTGCCCGTTTCCACCCCAGGCCCAAAGCGAGCCGTCCGCCCTGATGGCAACGGTATGCTCCCAGCCTGCGGAGGCGGATACCCAGTTCGTCGCGGTACCCACCCGAAGTGGGGCGAAGCGATCGGTCGTAGTGCCGTCGCCGAGTTGCCCGTACCAGTTGCGCCCCCAAGCCCACAGCGAACCGTCCCTTCTGACGGCGGCGGTGTGCCCCACCCCTGCGGAGGCCGAAACCCAGTTTGTCGCGGTTCCTATACGGACGGGGACGAGGCGGCGGCTTGAGCTGCCGTCGCCAAGCTGGCCTTCCCAGTTGCGCCCCCAGGCCCACAAGCTGCCATCCGTCCTGACGGCAACGGTATGGCCCACTCCGGCAGACACCGAGGCCCAGTTTGTCGCAGCCCCTATACGGACGGGAGTGATGCGGGCGGCCGTGGTGCCGTCGCCAAGCTGTCCATAGCAGTTGCGCCCCCAAGCCCACAAGCTGCCGTCCACGCCTATGATTACTGTATGGTTCGAGCCTGCGGATACCTGCCTTACATTCCTGCCGACATCCAAGCCCGACATTGAAAAAGCAGCCGTCGCCAGACTGACAAGCCCAAGTGCGGCCACAACGCAGGCCTTTGAAAAGTTTTTCACGATACTTCTCTCCTACCTTCCCCTAAATATATCGGCTTTTCAGGCTGCCGACCAGCCTTGGGGAACATACCACCGTGTGTTGAAATATTGCCCTTCGCCGGCAATTTTGTTAGGCTAAAAATATGATAAGTGAATGTTACCTGCGGGTTCGAACCTATGAGTGCGATATGTATGCCCATGTGAACAACGCGAATTATCTAAACTATCTTGAGTACGCCCGTTACGAATTCCTAAAGGATGTGGGTTTTGACTACAAGGAACTTACCAAGGCCGGATACGGGACCTTTATCGCCCGAATTGAAATCGACTACAAACTGCCGGCGCTAAGCGATGACGAACTAACGATAAAAACCTGGCCGGTAAAAAAGGGGGCCGTAAGCGGAACCCTAGCACAGGAAATACGCCGTGGCGACGATCTCCTTATTGCGGCAAAGGTTACCTGGGCTTTCGTGGATACAAATACGGGTATGCCAGTAAGGATACCCGCGGAATGGGATCTGCCGGGCTTGTCCCCAGGTGGAAGTGCTTAGTGGGCACTAGCCAACTAGCCACTCCCTAATTTGGCACTGCCGTTCCAGCTCTGCGTCCAAAGGCAGCGGGGAAGAAAGGTTCGGCGCACAGGGCTTGTTTTCGCCGTCGTGGATTGAAAGGCATTCGTCGCCGATGTTCCGGGCGGCGGGTTCGACGGGGAAGATTCCAGTTTCAAGGTACACTACTATGAAGGGCAAAATGGCTTCGACGGCGGCCTTTAGTGCGTCGGCGTAAATCTCCGGGAACGAGCGAGTGTCCGCACATGGTTCCGCGGCCTGGCGGTAGGGGTAATACCAGGCTTCCCGTTTTTTGTTGAGGAAGTCGATGTTCTCGGGAAGGCCAATTGGGTAGACCACGGAAAGGTAGCGGCGACGGAGCGACGGCGGCTCGTCCAAGGGTTCCCCCTGGGTTTTTGCCGGGTCGGTGAGGCTGTAGAAACGGGCGCTGTCGGCAAAGGCGCTGTCTATGCGCCTGGCAAGTTTTTCGTCCTTGGCGGTTTTTTCGGGAAAGGCGGAGGCCATTGCCCGGGCAATAAGTTCCTTCAGCCCAGGCGGAGGGTTCTCGCAACTTTCCGCCAGCAGCCTTTGATCCCAGTCCGCCGCATCCTTCCGCCTTAATTCCCTTAACATTAGCAGGTCCAGGATTCGTTCAAAGAAAGGATGGTACAGGCTGTTCTCCTCGGCTCGTGCCTTTAGGTCAAGCGACTTGTAGATGATGTAGGGATGGCAGAAACGGTCCAACGTCGCGTGGGAAATAAAGCCCAGGGCATAGGCAGCAAGGGCGTTTAGGCTCTGGGATGGGGCTGGCAGAGCTATTTTGAGGAGCTGGGCGCAGAAAGTGCCGTAAGCCCTGCGGTGCAGAAGGCTCCCGTATTCAAGCGCAAGGGGCCTTGTCCTTCTGCTGTGGTAGAAAATGTCCGGCCCCTGGCAGCCCAGGGCAAAGGCTCCCTGGCAGGCTCTATCCCAGCGGCCTTGCCGTTCGCCCTGCCTTGCCAGGTTCCATGCGGGCAGGCGGCAAAATTCGGGGCTTGAGCACAGGGTATCGAAAAGGTCACTTCCAAACAGTGTATGCAAGATTTGCGAAGGCATGGTTTAGTATACACGGCGGGCGCATTAATACCCAGTTCCCACAGCCTGTCGCATTCCTACAAACCCATGAAGAAGCCGAAGATCAGTTCCGCAGCCTCGGGCAGTCCCTCGTGTCCATGGTTGGGGTATATCTCGCAGGATTTCCTCGCTGTTATCCTGTTGTAGGCTGCGAACTGGGTGGACGGGGGGCATACGCTGTCCATCAGGGTGATGAACATGTAAGTCTCGCCTTTTATCCTGGGGCTTAGGTTGGCCACGTCGATGTACCCAAGCGTCTCGAACATCGCGTCCATGCGCTGCTGGCGGGGGTCGGTGTTGCGGATATAATAGGACAATTCCTCGTAGGCATCCTTGAACAGATCCATTTCCCAAGTTCGCCTGTAGTCGGACAGGAAAGGGTAGACGGGGGCGTTTCTTTTGACACGGGGTTCCAGGGCGGCGCAGGCCAGGGTTAGCGCCCCACCCTGGGACCATCCCGTGGCCCCCACCCTGTTTTCGTCAACGAAGTCCATGCCCATCAAAATCCTGGTGACCTGGGCGGTGTCCAGAAAGACGTTGCGAAAGAACAGCTTGTCGGGATCGTTACCCCCAAGCCCGCGTATAATGTGCCCGCGCAGCGTGTTCCCCGAAACGGAAAGGTTGTCCTGGGACTGCCCCATCTGACCCCGGACATCCATCGCAAGAACCGCATAACCGGCGTAAGCGTAGGGCAGCTTGTCCACCCATCCACCAGAGTTTATCGAGTATCCGTGGAACATGGCTATGGCGGGGATTTTTCCAGTTACGTCCTTGGGCCGCAGGAACTTGCAGCACACCCGCGCGCCACCAACCCCGGTAAAGTACAGGTAATGGCACAGAACCCCAGGGGCGGAAAACTCCGCAGCCTCCAATGTATAGCCGGTTCCGACACCGTCAAGTTCGCGCAAGGCCCTTTCCCAATATGCGTCAAAATCCTTTGGTCGCGGGCTGGAACCTTGGTAGGTTTGGAGTTCTTTTAATTGGAAATCGAGCATGGGCATGGCTTTTCCTCCTTAGCCCAATATTTTTTTTATGTCTGCCTCCATGGCTTCCGGCTTTTCGCTTGGCCCGTAACGCCCAACGACGTTTCCGTTCCGGTCGATTAGGAACTTGGTGAAATTCCATTTTATGTTCTTCGAGCCCAGGAAGCCCCTTCGCTGGCTTTTCAAAAACCCATACAAGGGGCTTTCGTTTTTGCCGTTCACTTCGATCTTTGCAAAACGTGGGAACATGGTCCCGTAATTCACGGCGCAGAAATTGTCAATCTCGTTTGCCGTTCCGGGTGCCTGACGCGCGAATTGGTTGCAGGGAAAATCGAGGATTTCAAATCCCCGTTCCGAATAAGCGCCGTACAGTTTTTGCAAGCCGGCATATTGCGGGGTAAACCCACAGGCCGTCGCGGTATTTACGATCAAGAGAACCTTCCCTTTGAATAAACCCATCGGGACATCCTGCCCTTTCGAATCCTTGACCGTGAAATCATAGATTGTCATTTTCCACCCCCAAATTGTGGATATGTATAGCCATACTTGCTTGCGGGGAGGTTACCGCCCGTAAAGGCAGAAGCCTATCTCATTGTGCTATTTTGCTGTGTTTCGGTATAAATGTCAAGGCTTTTTGAACGAAAGGTGAGGAGCCGTCATGAAAAAAGTGCATGTGGGTCGGATTTAACGTGAATCTGTACCATTCGTTTCGGGGGGATAGACAAAATATAGTTGTATCATGTATAAAATCGTTTTGTTGTTATGGGGGAAAATAATGGTGATTTTTAAATCTGGACGGTTCACGATGGCGGCTGCCTGCCTTGCGCTTGCGGCTCTGTTTGCGGCTTGCCCAACGACGGTGGAGGACGCTGGCAATGAGGAGTGGATCAAGAACCACAACGTGGCACAGACAAAGGTTGACTATCTCATATCCGCTATAGCTGGTACAAACTACAATGCCATATCCGACGCAAAAGACGCTCTTAAAACTGCCGCTGCAGCTTACGGTGTTGCGCCCGCTAAGCTGGACTTCGGTTCGCACGCAGACCTTAACGCACTGCTTGCCGCCGCGGACGAACGAATTTCCGCGCTGCAAACCCACTCCGCAAACCACAACCTTGCACAAATTAAAGTTGACGCCTTGCTTAGCGCTATGCAAGGCACGGATTACAATGTGATCTTGGCCGCACGTAACACCCTGCACACCGCGTCACACCATACATGTGCTGAACGGCGAACTACGGTAACACGAACAAGACCTGGGGAACCCAACTCCCTGGGTCTTGCGAGCCACCTGGGAACCCCCCAGTATTATCACACATGCTGCAATGTGTTGCACTTCAATCGGTTTTTACACTGAAACCAGCGTCATAGCCCCAATATAGCAGCAATTCAAAGTTTCAAAATTTTGGGGTCAAAAGAGCGGATTCCATCGGTTTTGCCCCAAAACCAGCCTGTTTTCACCGTGTTTTATCGAGTGCAAGAAGCCCAAGTAGGGTGAAATAAGGCGTGAAAGTGCCATTGGATACTCTTTGTTCGCTATAAGCGTATATATTTTCCCTAAATTGGTGCACGATACTTAGCCATTTCGAGTGCTGGCTTCTTCGAAAGGTTATAATATTTCTGAAACTTTGAATTGCTGCCAATATAGTTCCGCCAATTGCAAAACCCCCAGATACACACTACACTTACCGCATGGCAATAACGCAAACCGTGGAAGTCCCGGCCGACCGCCGGATAACGCTCGAAGTCCCCCGCGAAGTGCCGACGGGGACGGTTGTCCTTACCTTTACCCCGAGGGAAGTTCCCGCCGAGGAGGGGCGGGCGAAAGAGCGCGTATTCGGCTGCGCTAAAGGGAAATACCGCATGGCCGATGATTTTGACGCCCCTCTTGATGACTTCACGGATTACATGTAGTTAGGCGAAATAAGGTCAGAAATAGTAAGAATATAATAAATGGTAAATAAATTTATAAAAAAATCAATTATTATTTGTTGTTTTCTATTGATAGTTGCTGGTGTTCTTGGGGTGTTTTTCTGGAGTAAAGCATCCTATGTAAGTATAATAGTACCACCAAGTCGTTATGTTCCAGATCCAAGTTTTATGGATCGTAGATTGCCATTAGAAACAGTTATTCCGAGCATATGGCCAATTAAGGTGGGGAGAGGCCAAATAATAAGATTTTTCGGGTATAATATAAATACATTCACTGGAGAATATTATTTTCATAGAGGTATCGATATTTCTACTACTAGAGCAAATGATCCTGTTGTGGCAACAGCTAATGGTCAGGTTATACGTGTAAAATTTGATGCTGATTATGGTAATCTTATCGAAATTAGACATATGTATGGTTATTATACACGTTATGCACATTTAAATAATATTATCAAACAGCTTGGCCAAAGAGTTAGACAGGGTGATGTAATTGGATTTATTGGAAGCACTGGTATTTCTATTAAACCCCATCTGCATTATGAAATTCTCATAGGGGCTGAAGTAGTTGATCCATATGGATATTTAAATAGATAATTATTATTTAATAATAACTGCAGACAGACCTTACTTCGCCTAACAAACGGTAACTGTACGCCGCCTTACGGCGGCTAGGTTCCGCAAAACCGCAGTCGGGCTTGCGCCCTTTGTGCGGTTTCGCTCCACCACATTTTGCGGTTGCTGGCCTTTGCTTCGCAAAGCCCTTCTAC
>Ga0209755_10005418_pt1 | contig 14525 bp, 7 predicted proteins | sample TergutCo191P1_FD_187301 | JGI IMG/M metagenome (GOLD analysis project Ga0209755, IMG submission 187301) | Cornitermes sp. P1 segment gut microbial communities from Petit-Saut dam, French Guiana - Co191P1 (SPAdes) (version 2) | ecosystem: Host-associated > Arthropoda: Insects > Digestive system >... | reverse complement strand
GGAAACAAAGCCGTCGGTAAAGAACTCAATGTCCATCTCGTAAAAGATATGGCAAAAGCGGTTCATCAGCGCAAGGCTCATGTTGTGCGTCCCGGTTATGTTGCTGTAGTTCCCCGCGGCGACCCGGTAGATGGATTTGGGGATTTCAAATTCGCCGAACTGGCAGTCCTGGATAATCGACAAAAGGGCCACCTGGATTACCGGGGAGCAGGTGGTTATTTCGTCGAAAAACAGAATGCCCTCGGGGCTGTCCTTCATGAGCTGAACGTACTTGGGCTCGGAAAACCTCAGGGTTTTCCCGCCGTCTTCGCCCTTGCCCTTGTTGTCGATCAAATAGGGGATGCCCGAAAAGTCGGTGGGGTCGGACTTGTTGCCGGAGCGTATGGCTGTCGGTATGCCAAGCGTCTCGCCCAGAAAGCTAACGGTGCTGGTTTTGCCGCCGCCGGGGTTCCCCCAAATCATGGTCGGGATTTTGGTGTGGTAAAGGCCGTACAACAGCTTGAAGAGCTGGTTTTGGCTACGGCCGTATGTGGGCTTTGCCTGTTTCCGTTTAGCCATGAAGCCGTTCCCCCGCCGTTCCCCTTTTTCCGATGTCGGCGCGGCAAAACAGGTTTTCGCATTTTATTTTCGCGATTTCCCCGTATACGGCTTTTCGCGCCTCGGCGAGCGTAGGGGCTTTTCTTGCCACGGTCAGCACGCGCCCGCCGCTCGTTACCGGTTTCCCGTCGCCGGGGCCGGTTCCGCCGTGGAACACCATGGTGTCTTCCTCCAGGGTTTCAAGCCCCCCGATTGGAAAGCCTGTGGAATATTCGCCGGGGTAGCCTTTGGAGCCAAGCACCACGGCGACCGTCGCCTCGGAGCTCCATTGAAGCGTCGGTCTTTTTCCGGTAGCGTCGTTCAGGGAAGGGCCGTTTTTCAGCACCGCCGCGATTGCCGCAAAGAGGTCGCTTTCCAGCCTTGGCAGCAGGGCCTGCGCCTCGGGGTCTCCAAGGCGGGCGTTGAACTCTATCACCTTAGGCCCCTGCTCCGTCAGGATAAGGCCGGCGTACAGAAAGCCGGTGAAGCTTCGCCCCTCCCGCACCATCGCCGCCGCCGTCCTTTCAAGAATGTATTCGGTCGCGGTTTTTGCCGCGTCTTCGTCAACCTGCGGAACGGGCGAGTATGCCCCCATGCCGCCGGTGTTGGGCCCCTTGTCGCCGTCGAAAGCCCTTTTGTGGTCCTGCGCCAGGGCCATTGGGTACACCTGCTCCCCGTTTACCATGGCGATAAACGAAAACTCCTCGCCCTCAAGAAACTCCTCCACCACAACCTTGCGGCTTGCCGCCCCGAACCTGCCGTCCTGCATCATTTCCCTTAGCGCGGTTTGGGCCTCTTCCCTTGTGCGGGCTATCACGACCCCCTTGCCCGCCGCAAGGCCGTCCGCCTTTATGACGATTGGCAGGGCGGCTTTCTCGACGTAAAGACATGCGTCCTCGTAGTCCGGGAAAACCTCGTATGCTGCCGTGGGGATGTCGTATTTTCTCATAAGGTTTTTTGCAAAGGATTTGCTGCCCTCGATGATCGCGGCCTCGGCCTTGGGCGCGAACACGGCAAGGCCGTCCCGCTCAAAGCGGTCCGCTATGCCGTTTACCAGCGGGATTTCCGGCCCCACCACGGTAAGGGATATGCCTTCCCTTTTTGCGAATTCCGCCAGCGCGTCGTGGTCGTTTTCGTCTATGTCCACCCGGATTGCCGAGTCTTCCATTCCGACGTTGCCCGGGGCCGCGTATACCGCGTCCACCGAGGGCGATTTTGAGAATTTCCACGCAAGCGCGTGTTCGCGCCCGCCTCTGCCGATTACCAAAACTTTGTTCATGGTTTTCTCCGTTGTTTTTTATGCGCCGAAAGCCGCCCTAAGGGTTTCCAGGGTTTTTGCCGCGGCGGCGAAATCGCATTCCTCTATCTGCCTTGCCAGCTCTTCCGTTCCTGGGATCGTCTCTATTTTGTCCAGCAGCTCGAGGCTCTCCGCACTGTCCGAAAGTACAAGATCGTGCAGCCTGTCCAGCAGGGCCCGGGCCTGTTCCCCTTCCAGTATCCCGTCGCGCCGGGGGGAGTCGGGTATTTCTATGCGCCCAAGCACGCGGGCGAGCTCGCCCTTGAGGGCTTCCATAAGGCCGGCCGCCGGCGCGTGTCCGTCCCTGAGCATGCGTTCCGCGCCGGCGGCGGCCCTTGCAAGCTGGTTTTCACGGATAAGGCCCGCCAGCCCTTTGAGCGTGTGGACAAGGCGGTGCGCGGTTTCGATGTCGCCGGAATCCAGCGCGGACCTTATTGCGGAAAACACGTTCTTCTGGCTTTTGGCGAAATCCACCCGCAGCTTGCGCGCCACGTCGGGCCTTGAAAGGTAGCCGTCCATGCCGCCGTGCCCGAAGCGCCTGCCCGTTGCGCGCGCCGCCTCCAGAACCTCCGGCGGCTGCCTGTCCCTTATGAACTTTACGAGTATCGCGTTTAACTGCGACGTCTGGATCGGCTTGGAAATAAAGCCGTCGAAACCGGCTTTCAGGAATTCCTCGGCCTGGCCGATCAGCGCGTTGGCGGTGAGTGCCACGATTGGGCTTTCGTATCCTATGCCGCGCAGTATCTGCATGGTTTCCACGCCGTTCAGCTCCGGCATCATGTGGTCCATAAAAATTATGTCGTATTTGCCGCCCTGCCTTACCTTTTCTATCGCGGCGTTGCCGCTGTCGCATGTCTCGATTTTAAGTCCGTAGAACATAAGCAGGCCCTGAGCCACGTAGAGGTTTGCCTCCACGTCGTCCACTACAAGCACGCTGCCGTAGGGCATGGGTTCGGGCATGGACTTGAACCGCCTTGCCACCGACCTCGCCCTTGTCTCGAAATGCCGAAGGCCGTGGGCGACTTCCTCTCCGAGTATTTCCCGCCCCGCCGTCTTCTGCGGAATCCGCACGACCACGTTCGTGCCCTTGCCCGTCTCGCTTTCCACGTCGATTTTCGCGTCCATCATGCGCACCAGGCTGTACACGATGGACATGCCGAGCCCGGTGCCGCCCACGGTGCGGTTTTCCTTTTCGTTGAAGCGTGTGTATTCGCTGTACAGGGCCTCCAGCTGCTCCCGGCTCATGCCCCGGCCGGTGTCCCGTATGCCGGCCGTCAGCGTCGTGTATCCTTCGTCGCCGTTTTCGGTTCGGCCAAGGGAAAGCTCAACGGAGCCGGCCTCCGTGTATTTAAGGGCGTTGGACAAAAGGTTGCTTATGATTTGCTTGATGCGGAGCGCGTCGCCGACGAGCCTCGCCGGCAGGTTTTCGTCCACCCGGACGTGGAAGTCTATTTTCTTGCCGCCGGCGTACACCAGATGAAGCTGCACCACGTCGCTTATCAGATCGGCGACTTCGTACTCCTCGTGGATCAGCGACATCTTTCCGGCCTCTATCTTGGAAAGATCCAAAATGTCGTTGACAATCTGCAGAAGTATGCCGGCGGAGTCGTTGATCTTGGCCAGGGCCTCTTCGGTGTGGGGCGGCAGCGTGGGATCCTGAAGCTGGATTTCGGAGATGCCAAGAACCGCCGAAAGCGGCGTGCGTATTTCGTGGCTCATCCTGGCAAGGAACTTGCTTTTCGCCCTGCTGTTTTCCTCCGCCGTTTCCACGCGCTGGCGTTCCCAAAGCATTTCCTTGAGCATTCGCAGGTCGAATATGTAGGCGGCCACTACGTACTCGCCCCTGTGGGTAAAGCGTATGAACGCGATGTCGCAGGGGATGTACGCCCCCTCGTTTGGCTTCTGCACAATCCACTCGAAGCGGTCGGCCCCGGATCTGAGGGCCTTGTCGAAATGTTTTTTAAGCCTCTCGAACCGGTACTTCTGGAAAACCTCCCTGAATTTTTCGATGCCGTCGGACTTGCTCTCGAACTCGAACAGGCTCAGCGTTTCCTTGTTGCAGTCGATTGCGCTGAAATCCTTGTCGATCAGGTAACAGGAAACTGGGGTGCCGTCGAGCATGAGCTGCGATCTTTCCTCGGCCTCCCTCATTCTTTCCAGCGACTGCTTAAGCTCGCTTACGTCGTTGGCGTAGGTTACGGCCACCATGTCGTCGTTGTACTTCATGCGGTAGCCGACGATTTCAAGAAAGGCCGGCCCGCCGTCCGCTTTTCTTTCCACGAAATCGAAGCTGTCAAAACCTTCCTCGAATATTCTCGCCAGGTGGTGTTCCCACTTTTCCCACGACGGGCTGCCGTCGGGCTGAAGCTCCGGGATGATGTCCCGGGGCTTTTTTCTTTTGTATTCGGATATCGTCGAAAAGCCGTAGAAGTTCAGCGTGGTCCTGTTGCAGTCGATGTTGTTGTTGGCCCTGTCCCAGTACTGGATGATGAGCGGGGTGGCGTCGAACATGAGGCGGATGCGCTCGCTCACCTCGCGCTCCCTTTTCTGCGCCTCGTGGAATTCGCGCAGGTCGCGCACCACCGTAAGAAGGCAGTCGCCGTCCTTGAAGCCCACGCGGGTAAGGGTCACCTCGCAGGGGATGGGCGCGCCGTCGAACTGCTGGTGCATCCACTCGAAGCGAAGGTTTCCGGAGGCGAAGGCCTGCATCGAAAGCTCCGCGACCCTGTCTTTGGACCTTCTTCCGTCGGGCTGGAACTCGGGCGAAAGCTCCCAGAACCTGTCGATGTATTCCCGTTTGTCGTCCAGGCGGAACAGCTTGCGGCTTTCCTCGTTGCAGTGCAGTATGGTGTGGTTCATGTCGCGTATGTTCGTGGCCATGGGGATGTTGTCGAAGATAAGCCTCAGCCTCTCCTCCGATTCGCGCTTTTCCTCCATGCTTCTGGTAAGGCGCGAGACGAACATCATCGTGAACAGGAACAGCGCGATGAGTATCGTGGCAAGCGAGGACATTATGAGGGTAAGGTACTGCAGCATCGGGCCGCGCATCGCCTCGGCCGGGATTATCGCCACCAGCGTCCAGTCCACGGTGCGTATCGGGCTTGATATGAAGTACGACGGGCCGAAATCCCGGTCGTAGAACCAGGCGATTTCCACGCCGGCCGCTATTTTTTCGGCGAAGAGCTCCCCGTTGTAAATCTCGCGGACGTTGCGGATAAACCCGTCTGGGCGGCGGGCGCAGGGTGCGTAGTCGGCGTTTTGGTGCACGATTATCTCGCCATTCGATCCCACGAGCATGAGGTAGCCGTCGGCTATCACCGGGTGCTCGTTCGTTTTGGCTATTACGTATTCCAGCGAGAGGGAAAAGCCCACCGCCGCCCCAACGCCAAGAAGATCCGGCAGCCACGTTCCCATGGCGGCGGTGATGGTTCCCATGGTAAGGGAAAGGTAGGGCGTTGTGGTGGCGACCACGCCCTCGCCGGCCTCCCTGCTGGCAGTGAACCAGGGGCGCTCCGTGGCCTTCCAGTGTTCCCACGGGCCCCATCCCACGCCGTCGAGCTCGCTTCCGGCGGTTTCCGGACTGGGCCGCCATCCTATGCCGTTGATTACGCTTCCGTCGGCAAACCCTATAAAAACGTTTTCGATAAAGTCGTAGTCGGCCACGAAGCTTGAGGCTATGTCGGCGAAGTGCTCCCCCGAAGGCAGCGCGCCAAGGACGGTGGCCAGGCCCATGACGGTCTGCGCCGGAATGCCGAACCACGCGTCTATCTCGTTTGCGTAGATTATCTTGTTGCGCTGGGAGATGCCGACCACGTTGTCGTAGATGATGTTCCGCACCATGGTGTTCACGATAAGAAACACCACGGCCAGGCCAATAAGGGATATCGCCGTTATTCCCAGGCCCAGCTTCGCCGAAAAGCTCAGCCCGGATTTGTTGCGCTTTGTGGGGTCGGCATCCGTCATCGCTCTTAATTATAGCACAAAGCCGGGGCATGGGGAACCGTTACGAGCGAAAACGGCCCGCGGCTTTTGCCGGCGGCGCTTTCGTTTGACGTTTACGTCGAATTGCATTATAATATAATTATGCGTATTATTCGCGAGTACCGCCCTTCGTCGGCCGCCGTCGGGGGGCGGGACACGGGCGGGCCCTTGGGGGACCAGGGCTAGGGTAGGGGCGTTATGGCTGCGTGGCCGTTTTTCAAGAAGACTTTCAGGCGGAAGCTTGATTTTTCCCGCAAGCTGGCTTTGGGCATGGTTTTGCTTTCGGCCCTTGGCCTTGCCGTAATGTTCGCCATAGTCAACACCGTAGTGCGGGGCATCGTGTACGACAACGCCGTCTACGCCGCCCGCAGCGGCACCACGGTCCATACCGGCGAGATAGACTCGTGGCTCAAAAGAACCAACCACCTCGTTGAACACATAGCCGTAACCTGGCGCACGACCGGCGTGGATCCGGGGGCCGGCCACGGCAGGGATCCGATAGCCGCAAGCTTCGTCGAGGAGTTCGACTTTTTCGAGGACGTCTTCGTCGGCTTCGGCGACGGGCGCTTCGTGGGCGGCGGCCGGCGGCTTCCTGATCCCGAGTGGGACGCCACGGCCCACCCCTGGCACGCCGCCGCCGCGGCCTCGCCGGGACAGATAGTCACCTTGCTTGCGTACAGCCCCCGCGCGTACGGGCACGGGGTGGTGGCCACGCTGTCCAAGTGGGTGCCCGACCTTGGCGGCACGGACGCGGTGGTCGCCGTGGACGTAAGGCTCGACCACGTTCTTGACGTGCTCGCGCGCTACCGGGCCCTTGGCGCGGGCTACATGGTCCTGCTTGGGCCGACCGGCGAGATAGTCTTCCACGACGTTCCCCACTACAACCCCGGCCCGGCCGGGCTCCACATGCTGGCGGACATACCCGGCGGGGATCGCATGGCGGCGATAATAGCCTCAGGGCGCGATATCTCCAGGTTCGACGACTTCAGGCTCGGGCCCTCCTACCTCATGCCGTTCCCGCTGGCGACGGCCGGCTGGATACTGGTCGCCGTGGTTCCGGCCGCCGTCACGCAGAGGCCCGTCATGCTGAACATGGCCGCCATAATGGCCGCCCTCGCGCTTCTTCTGCTGGCCATGGCCTCGTTCACGGTGTTCCTCGTCTCGCGCTTTGCCAAAAGCATGGAGGAAAGCCGGGTGGCCGAGGAAAGGATGCGCCTCGTCTTCGACAACATGCCCATGGCCTCAAACCTCCACGACAGGGAAAACAGGATACTTTTCAGCAACTCGGCGGCGCGCAAGCTGTTCGGCCTGGAGCCGGGCCAGGAATACCTGGACAGGTTTCTGGACATCTCCCCCGAGTTCCAGCCCGACGGCATAAGGTCGCGGGAGAAGGCCGCGGAGCTTGTAAAGACGGCCTACGTCACAGGCAGGCACAGCTTCGAGTGGATGCACAGGAAGACCGACGGCGAACCCCTGCCCTGCGAGATCACCGTCGTCCGGGTCGGTTTCGGGGACGGCGACTACCTCCTGACCTTCGTCAAGGACATGCGCGAGTTCCACGACGCCAAGCGGAAGCTGCGGGCCATGCTGGACAGCTCGCCGATGACCTGCGCCCTTTTCGACGACGGGCTGAACATAATCGAGGCAAACCAGGAAGTCGTGCCGCTTTTCGGCCTTTCCCACAAAAACGAGTACATCGAGAGGTTCTTCGAGCTCGCCCCCGAGTTCCAGCCGGACGGCATAGCTTCCAAGGTGAAGGCCCGCGCCGCGCTGCGCAAAACCCTGGAATGCGGCGAGGGCTACCTCGAGTGGATGCACCAGACCTTCGACGGCGACCCGATTCCCGTGGAGGTCCACCTGAAGCGCGTAAGGCTCGGCGACCGCGACTTCGTAATCGCCCACGCCCGCGACCTTCGCGACTTCTACAAATACAAGAAGACGGAAAGCGTGGCCCAGCAGAGGCTGCAGGCCATGCTGGACAGCTCGCCCCTGGCCTGCAACATCGTGGACGAGAACTTCAGCGTGCTGGAGGTCAACCAGGAGATGCTGAAGCTTCTTGAGGTGGACGACAGGCAGGAATACATCGACAGGTTTTTCGACTTTTCGCCCAGATACCAGCCGGACGGCAGGCTTTCCACGGAGAAGCTTGCGGAAAAGGCCAAAATCGCCCTGGAGACAGGCAGGGCGCACTTCGAGTGGATGAACCAGACGCTTGACGGAAAGTCCATCCCCTGCGAAAAGACCGTTGTAAGCGTGACCCTGGACGGCAGGAAGCTGCTTATCGGCTACACGCGCGACCTGCGCGAGATACACGAGACCTTCGCCATGGTCAGGCAGCTCGAGAAGCTCGCCTTCACCGACACCCTCACCGGGGCCCGCAACAGGCGCTACTTTACCGAGACCGCCGAGCGGGAGCTTTACTCCTGCATAGACGGCGGGCTGGACTTCGCGATAATCCTGTTCGACATAGACCACTTCAAGCTTGTCAACGACACCCACGGGCACGACGTGGGCGACGAGGTGCTCAAGATAGTGGTTGCGCGCGCGGTAAACTCGCTGAAGCGCGGCACGCTCGTGGCCAGGTACGGCGGCGAGGAGTTCGTGGTGGTGCTGGTAGGTACGGACCACGGCAACGCGGTCACCGCCGCGTGGCACGTCAGGGAGAAAATCGCGGCCACGCCCTTCGTGCTGGAAAACCTCGAAATCGCCGTCACCGTTTCCCTTGGCGTGGCCTCCATGACGGAAAGCTGCTCCACCCTGCCCGACATCGTGAAAAACGCGGACAGGGCCCTTTACCGCGCCAAGCAGACGGGCAGAAACAGGGTGGTTTCATACGAGGAAATGTCGTCGTCGCCGCAGGCTGCCGAGACAGGGCCTGCGGGTGAAAAATTTAGTTTGCTTTCCGGGCCGGGTATGATATAATGGAGTCGTCGCGGACCGTCCGGTTTGGGGGCGAGTCCGGCCGGCGCATTTATGGGGCCGGGCACGAGGCCGCGGGGTTTGCGGCCGGGGGCCCGGCGGAACGACGCGGTTTTCAGCGCGGCCTCCGCGAATCCGGGTTTGCGGGGGCTTCAAGGGGTACGAAAATGGCCGAAAACACGAATTCTTACGGGGAAGGGGCCGCGCCGCGGGAAAACCGCGGCGGGCGCGTCCTGGGCCTTGCGGACGAGGCCGAGGATCTTGAGGAGCTTGAACCCGCCGAGTCCGTCCACGAGGAGCTGGACATCGAGGAAATCGAGGAGCTCGAGGAGCTGGACCTGCTGGACTTCGACCCGCAGGCGAAAAGCCAGTCCTCGCCCATTGCGTGCGGCCTTGTGGAAAGGGGCATGGCCCGAAGGAAAAACGGACACGCCATACGCGACGACGAGATAGGCGAGCTCGAGGAGCTGAACGACGAGGCGCCGGTTCTTGGCCCCATGTACGGCACGATCGAAAGGGACGCATCCACCAACCGGAAGATGAACTCGTTCGTCCCGGACGAGTTCATCCGCCTCATGGGCAAGAAATCGATTTTCGACCTCAAGCTGGGCGACCACATCAGGCGGGAAATGACGGTCTTCTTTTCCGACATAAGGCAGTTCACCGAGCTGTTCGAAAGCATCTCGCCGGAGGAGGGCTTCAAGTTCATCAACTCCTACTTCACCCGCGTGGTTCCGGTCATCAACAGATACGGCGGCTTCGTGGACAAGTACATAGGCGACGCGATAATGGCCATCTTCCCGCAGTCCAACGGCGCGGACATGGCGGTGCGCGCCTCGGTCGAAATACAGAGGCAGTTCCAGGAGTACAACAAGCACCGGGCGAAAAGCGGCTACCGCCCGCTGAACGTGGGCATAGGGCTGCACACCGGGATGATTATCCTCGGGGTTGTCGGCACCCACAACCGCATGCAGAACACGATCATTTCAGACGCGGTAAACCTTGCCAGCCGCATCGAGGGGCTTACCAAGACCTTCGGGGTGGCCATGGCCATAAGCGGGCAGACTTTCCGCAAGCTGGAGCACCCGGAAAAGTACATATTCCGCTACCTTGGAAACGTCCGGGTCAGGGGCAAGACGGAGCCGACCTCGGTCTACGAAATCCTGAACGGCATAGACGAGGAAACCAAGGAAAAGAAGATCCGCACGAGCCGGCACTTCGAGCAGGGGCTTTTCAGCTTCGCGCTCAAAAAATACGCCGACGCGCTGGACAACTTTGCCAGCGTGCTAAGCGTGATTCCGGAGGACAGGGCCTCCACCGTCTACATCGAGCGTTGCCAGGAGCGCCTTAGGAAGAGGGCGTAGCTTTGGACGCGGGCCTTCGGGAAGACGTGGCCGGGCTTTTCTCGCTGATTCGCGGGGCAGGGCACGCCGTCGCCTTTACCGGCGCGGGCATAAGCACGCTTTCCGGCATACGCGACTTTCGCGGCAAAAACGGCCTGTACAACGACATGGACGCGGACAAGATTTTCAGCCTGGAGCATTTCGAAAAGGATCCGTCGCTGTACTATTCAGGCGCCGGCTCGTTTGTCTACGATGTCGACGACAGGGAGCCTTCCGTGGTTCACGCGGTTTTGGGCGGGCTTGAGGCGCGCGGCTTTCTCAAGGCCGTCATAACCCAGAACATCGACATGCTGCACCAAAAGGGCGGCAGCAAAAACGTCGTGGAAATCCACGGTTCCCCCGCCGTGCACTACTGTCTGCGCTGCCCCGGCGTAAGGGTAGGGTTTGCGGAAGCAGCCGGGCTTGTGCGCTCGGGCGGGATACCAAGGTGTTCCGCGTGCGGCGGGGCGCTGAAACCGGCGATTACCTTTTTCGGCGAGATGCTGCCGATCGGGGCCCTGCGCAGGGCGGTAGAGGAATCCCAGAACGCGGACCTTATGCTTGTTCTGGGAACCTCCCTTGCCGTCCATCCGGCCGCCTCCATGCCCGAGCACACCCTGCGCCGGGGCGGAAAAATCGTTATAGTAAACGACGCGCCCACGCCGCTGGATCGCCACGCGGCGATGCGCTTTGGCGGGCTTGCCCCCGTTTTCGAGGAGCTGCAGCGTTGTCTTTCGGCGAGTGCGTAGTCGAGGCCACAAAGTCGAACGTCGATTCCTTTCTGCGCGACTTCCGGGTGGTCGTTTGCCGGATAAGAAGCTCGAGGCTCAAGGCAAAGCGGCTTGCCGTGCTGGAAATGCTTTTCGCGCAGTTCGGCAACGGGGTTCTGGCGATAAAAAACGGCCCCCTGGGGGACGTAAAGGGAACCGCGTCGTTTTTTTGCCCAAGGCAAAACCTGGCGGCTTTTGCGGAGCGTCTTCCCGGCATCGGGTATTGCCGCAAATTCTATTTGCTGGATTTTGAAGACGCGGGCCGCCCCTCCCCCCCGGGCCTTGGCTCCATAAACCCCCTGTCGTGGAAGGGCCGGGGATTCTCGGTCGTCGATTTTTATACCCAGGACGACGCGGTCTACGAGGAAAGCTCCCCGCACAAAAGGGAGTTCAAAATAGCGGGCCGTGACGGCAAAGTCAAAACGGTTTTCGGCTATCGCGGTGACGGCAGCGAGCTTGGAAGAAGGTCGCTGCCGGTGGAGGACGCGCGCTGCATGGTAAACCTTTCGATTCCGCGCAAAAACAAAAGGATGCTGGATCCCTTCGCGGGAGCCGGCGGGATTGTCTTCGAGTTTGCCCGCATCGCCCCCGACGGAACCGCCGCAAGCATGGACGTTGACCCGGTTCTGAAGCCGGGCCTTGAGTTTTACGGCTGCTCCCACCGCGTAATGAACGCCGCCGACGCTTCCTTTCCGGCGGACTCCTTCGATTCCGTCGTAACCGAGGTGCCCTTCTCCCAAAACGCCCTGGGCGATATTGTGAAGGCTTTTGCCAATATCAACCCCGGCCTCTCGGACGGCGGCGTTTTCGTGGTTATGTGCGGGAAAAACCAGATCGCGGAAATCTGCGGCGCGATGTCGCGGATGGGAAACCGCCGGGTGTTCAGGCAGGCGGTTGACCGCAAGGGAACGGACGTGGAAATAGGCGTGTGGCGGAAAAACGGAAAGGCGCCGGACGGCATGGAAAGCCTTGCGGCTGCGCTGGGGGAAATGCGCTAGGGAATTTCGTGGCAAGATCAAACCCTGGGCAGGCTGCCGCAAACCCTTTTTTACGCTTCCGCGCCATCCGTCCCCTCCAGGTGGCGCAGCGCCCGCTCCACGCGCCGCAGCGAGCGTTCCGCGCCGAGCAGACGCACCGAGCCGAAGAGGGGGGGGCTCACCCTGCTTCCGGTTAGTGCGACGCGCAGGGGCATCATAAGGTCGCCGAGCTTTACGGCGTTTTTCTCGGCCAGTTCCTTGACAACGGCTTCGGCCGCCGCGTCGTCCGCGGCCTCGGCAATGGGCCGCACCAGCCCGCCGCCCAGCCTAAGAAGCTTTGCGGTCTGCGCAAGGTCCGACTTTTTGGGAACGAACTCCTCCCGGGCCGGAAGCTCCGGCTCGCGGAAAAGGTACGCGATTTTCTCGGCGGCCTCGCGCGTGGAAACCAGCCTTTCGCGGATTAGCGGCATCGCGGCGGCGAAGACCGCAAGCTGCTCCCCGGTCGGCTCGTCGCCGGCCCCGCCGAAAAGCCCCGCCTCGACCGCGGCGGGCAGGCAAAGCCCGGCGAGCTCCGGGTCGCTTTTCGCCCTGATGTGCTGGCCGTTGAACCACTCGAGCTTTTTGTAGTCGAAAACCGCCGGGGCCTTGTTGAGCCTGTCCAGGCTGAAAAGGCCCTCGAGCTCGGCCAGGCTGTAGACCTCGCGGCCTTCCTCGTATGAAGCTCCGAGCTGGGCCACGTAGTTGATCAGAGCCTCGGGCAGACAGCCCTGCCTGCGGAACTCGTCGATGCTCGTGGCCCCGTGCCGCTTGCTGAGCTTCATGCCGTCCTGGCCCGTCACCAGGGGAAGGTGGCAGAACTCCGGCGGCTCCCAGCCGAAGCTTTGGTACATGATTACGTGCAGCGGCGTGGAGGCGAGCCATTCCTGGGCGCGAAGCACGTGGCTTATCCGCATTGAGTGATCGTCGACGACGTTTGCAAGATGGTAGGTGGGAAAGCCGTCGGACTTCAGCAGAACCGGGTCGGGGTTTACGTCGTCGTTTTTCCACTCGATGTCGCCCAAAAGGCGGTCGCGGAAGCGGGTGGTTTCGCCCAGCGGGATTTTCAGCCTGACGGTGTGCGCCTCGCCCGAAGCCGCGCGGCGTTCGGCTTCCCCGCCCGGGATTTGCCGACAGAGGCGGTCGTAGCCGGTTTCCGGCGAGCGGGCCTCCTCGCGCTCCCTGCGGACCTTCTCGATTCGCTCCGGCGTACAGAAACACCTGTACGCGAAGCCCCCGTCCAGCAGCTCCCGCGCGCGGTCCTTGTAAAGCCCCGTCCGCTCGGACTGGACGTAGGGGGCGAAGGGCCCGCCCTTGTCCGGCCCCTCGTCCCAGCGGATTCCCAGCCACTCAAAAGTGTCGTAAAGGTTTTTCACAAAACTTTCGTCGAAGCGTGCGCGGTCGGTGTCCTCCAGCCGCAGCACGAACGCCCCGCCGCGCGAGCGGGCAAAGAGGTAATTGAAAAGCGCGGTCCTGATGCCGCCGACATGCTGCAGCCCCGTGGGTGAGGGCGCGTAACGATCCCTTGTGTCCATGGGGCGATTATACATCGTGCGGGAGATGCTTGCAATACGGAGGCGCGGTTATGCCCAACGCGCTTTTTCGCGGCGGTATTCGTCGGCTATGAATTCGGCGTTTTCCGCCCAAAGCAGGGATGCGGGATTTTTCAGGGAACAAATCGACGACGTCGAACTCCGCGTTTGAGCCGTGATAAAGGGCAAGGGTGGCGGCCTTCGCCCTGCCGCTCATGCGCTTTTCCTTTTAAGAACGTCTTCGGCAAACGACGCGCACTCGTCCAGGCTTTGGGTGTGAAGCGTTTCGTGACATTGCCGTATCGTATCGGTTATGCCAAACTTTAGGAAAAGCCCCAGCGTTTCGTGCGCGGACATTCCGTGCCGCCTGGCGTATTCCTCCACCGCCGCGACGACCAGCAGATTTTTTTCGCGCGCGCAAGAATCCCTTGTGTCCATGGCTTGAGTGTACAGCTTCAGGCCGGAATTGGGAAGGCGGTTCCGTGTCGCTTTTTACGGCCCGCCCCGTCTACCGCCGGCTGCCTATGCCAACCCTAAGCGTTCCGCCCCAGGGGTGCGGGTTGCCCAAGCGCCTTCCGTAATACCCCAAAAGGCGCAGCCTGAAAAACCGGTTTTCCGAAAAGCCGAAATCCCTTCCGAAACCGGCCTTGAACTTCACGGAGCTGAAGTTGACGAACGTGCGCCCGCCGGGAACGGCGTCGGAAGCAAGCTCGTCGCTGCGCAGGCACTCGTTTCGCACCCAAAGAACCGCGTCGATTCCCGCGCCCAAAAGAGGGTGTATGCCGAAAATCCCCGCCGGCACTTTCCAAAGCAGGCTCGGATTCGCGGTAAGCACCAAAAAGCACCAGCGGTTTCGCCTGGCTATGCGTCCCATGCCTATGCCCAGGGACAGCTCGAACAGTTCGGTGTCCGCGAAGAACCACGGCCCGGTGCCGATGCGGCTCCAGAAACGGTAGTCCAGGGTTTCACCGCTCCTGTTTATGTAGCCGGAAAGGCCGCCGCCGACCGCCGCAAAGGCGTCGGCCCATTCCCAGGCCGTCCGCGCCTCGCCGCGC
>Ga0209755_10005417_pt1 | contig 14528 bp, 13 predicted proteins | sample TergutCo191P1_FD_187301 | JGI IMG/M metagenome (GOLD analysis project Ga0209755, IMG submission 187301) | Cornitermes sp. P1 segment gut microbial communities from Petit-Saut dam, French Guiana - Co191P1 (SPAdes) (version 2) | ecosystem: Host-associated > Arthropoda: Insects > Digestive system... | reverse complement strand
CAAATTTGTTTTTGCGCTGGATTGTCCCCATGATTGGCTATCCTAGCGCGATTGTGCGATATGAGCGGCTTACTAGATTTGCCGGCGAAACAAAATACCCCCTGAAAAAAATGCTCGGCTTTGCCCTAGAGGGGGTCACATCCCTGTCTGTGCGCCCAATCCGCATTATTACGGTAATTGGCATACTCTCTTTTGTTGCCAGTTTAATAATGTTAATCTATTTTATCGCCGACTATTTCCGCGGCGGCACTACAGCGGGCTGGGCGTCGTTAATCGTATCAATTTGGGCAATCGGCGGCTTACAATTACTGGCAATCGGCATAATCGGCGAATATATCGGCAAAACTTATCTCGAGGTAAAAGCCCGGCCGCGTTATATTATTGACGAAGAACTGCACCGCGACTAGGATTTCTCCATCAATTGGCGAAAATGCTTTTGCCGCTCTAAAACCCGCCGAATGGCATTTGCGATTTCAAAATCGACCATACTGTGGATTAGTGTGCCTAAACCTACCATTAAAAACATCATGGGGATAAACGCACCCCGGCGAAAAAGCCCATGAATATCAGCACCCGGGCTGATGGCGAAAAAGCTAATGGCAACAATGGTTTCCGCCAAGCCATGGATTACGCCAATCACCAAAGAAAAAATCCGCAAACGCAGGCCGCTGAATTTAAATTTGTTGACACGAGCCAAAAATAGCACCCCGGGAATAACAAAAACCAAATGGCTCGCCGCCCGCAAAACAACAACAATAGGCACTCCAGTCATAAAAAACCCAAAGGTCGTGCCTATGGTGACAGCGATGGCGACGCCGGGGGAAATAAACATTGCCAAAAATATAACAACATGACTTGCTAAAGTAAAGGACATAGGCTCAATCGTTAGCCGCGGCATAAAATTTGGAATGACAATTCCAATCGAAATTAGCAGCGCGGTGGCGGTTAGCTTGAACAAGTCCGGTTTTACAAATGTTTTTTCCATGAGGTGTTCCTCCTTGTGAAAAATTATCAATCTATTAAAATTATACACCAGAAAAAACAAATGCGCAAGCATTATTTAAAAAATAACGGAGGTTTTAAAATGAGCGAATTAAAGGGAACGAAAACGGAGCAAAACCTGATGGAGGCCTTTGCGGGCGAATCTATGGCGCGGAACAAATACACCTATTACGCATCGCAGGCGCGAAAAGACGGCTATGAGCAAATCGCCGAGGCTTTTTTGGAAACGGCGCATAATGAGATGGCGCATGCCAAAATTTGGTATAAACTACTAAATAATGGAATCGGGACAACCAAGGATAATCTGCTGGCCGCCGCTGGGGGCGAGCATTTTGAATGGGAGGAAATGTATGCCCGGATGGCCAAAGAGGCCAAAGATGAGGGTTTTGACGAAATCGCCCGGCTTTTTGCGGCGGTTGGCAAAATCGAAAAGGTGCATGAGGAGCGGTATTTGGCTTTGGCGAAAAATATCGAGCAGGAGCAGGTTTTTGCAAAGCCGGAGGTTAATGATTGGTATTGCATAAACTGCGGCCATATTAGCCATAATACCGCCGCGCCAAAGCTATGCCCGGTTTGCGCCCATCCGCAAAGCTTTTTTCAGGTGAAGGCCACGAATTATTAAGGGGGACATTTTATGAAATTTATCGATATGCATGTGGATACTCTGATGCATATGCGCCGCTATCCTGAGCAAAATTTGCTGAAAAATGAGGTGAGCGTTGATTTTGCGCGGATGCGGCAGGGGGGCTGTTTGGCGCAGTTTTTTGCCATATTTTTGCCGCCCGCATCCCGCCTGGCCCAGCTAGAGCCGCCTTTGAGCGATGAGGTTTTTATTAACGAACTTTTTGCCATAATCGAGCGGGATACGGCCGCTAGCCCGGATATCGAGATTGCCCGCTCTTATGCGGATTTGCTGGAAAACGAGGCCGCCGGGAGGATGTCGGCATTTATTACATTCGAGGATGGGCGCGACCTTTTGGGGAGCATGGAGCGGCTGAAAATGTATTACGACCGCGGGATTCGCCTGATTACTTTGACATGGAATGGAATAAATTGCCTGGGGCATCCCTGCTCGGATAATGCGGACGAAATGGCTCTGGGGCTGACGGATTTTGGGCGCGATGCCGTTTCCGTCATGAATGAAATGGGGATATTGGTAGATGTTTCACATTTAAGCGATGGCGGCTTTTGGGATGTTGCGCAAATCAGCCGCCGGCCTTTTGTTGCCAGCCATTCCAATAGCCGCGCCATGACCCCCCATCGCCGCAATTTGACGGACGAACAAATCAAGGCTCTCGCCAATTCCGGCGGCTGTATGGGGATAAATTTCGGGCCGTATTTTTTGGCGCCGATTATCGAATCCAACAAAAGCACAATCGAGGATATGGTGCGCCATGCCAAGCATATCGTAAACATAGGCGGAATCGAGGTTTTGGCTTTGGGCTCGGATTTGGATGGAGTCGGGGGCGAGCTGGAAATCGATTGCATTTCAAAAATGCCCATGCTTTTTGATGCGCTGGCCGCCGCCGGGTTTACCCCGCTGCAAATCGAGGCCATAGCGCAGGGGAATGTGCGGCGGGTAATCAAAGAGTCAATATTTTAACAATATCTTAGGGGGATAATCACAATGAAGCTACTATGGAAAATTGCCCGCGAGGCTCGCAAATACAGGGGTTTGCTAATTTTGGGCGGCCTATGTACTTTGATTTTGACGATGATAAATTTATCGGGCCCGGCCTTGCTTAGGGAAATGACGGCCACCGTTAGCGGCGGGGTGGGCGAGGGCGAGCTGCCGATTATTCGGCGGCTGGCGCTAATGCTGCTGGGGCTTTACGCCCTGCGGGTGCTTTTCCGATTTTTGGCAAATTATATCCCCCATTTTGCCGCGTGGAATTTGGTGCAGGATGTGCGGATGAAGGTTTATAACCATATCCAAGGCTTTTCCATGAAATTTTTTCATGACAAACAGACGGGCGATTTAATGAGCCGGGTTGTGAATGACACCGCCACTTTCGAGTTGCTTTATGCCCATATCATCCCCGAAACTATCACAAATGTGCTGACCCTCACCGGTGTCACCGTCATTTTATTCACAATCAACCCGAGATTGGCTTTGATGACATGCATCCCGATTCCGTTTATCCTGATTTCCGGGCGGATTTTAACGAAAAAAGTGCGGCCGCAGTTTCGCAAAGTCCAGCTATCGCTGGCGGAGCTAAATTCGCGGCTGCAGGATAATTTTTCCGGGGTGCAGGAGATTCAGGCTTTTTGCAAACAGGAGCAGGAGAGCAAGCGGGTTTTTGCGAAAGCGCGGGATTATACGGTTTATATGCTGCGCGCTCTAAAAGTGACTGCGGTTTTTCATCCGAGCGTCGAATTTTTGACAAGCCTTGGGACGGTTATTGTTGTGGGCTTTGGGGGATTTCTCGCCTATTCGCAGGGGCTGGCGGTTTATGATATTGTGGGCTTTTTGCTATATCTCGCCCTTTTTTACGCGCCTGTCACAAATATGGCGACCCTGCTAGAAAATGCGCAAACTTCCCTTGCGGGGGCGGAGCGCGTTTTAGATGTTTTAGACCAATGCTCTGCTATTACCGACAAACCCGATGCTATCGAGCTTTCCCGGGTTAGCGGCCATATTGTTTTTGATGATGTTAGTTTTAGCTATATCGATGATATCCCGGTTGTGGAAAATATTAGTTTTGAGGCAAAGCCGGGGCAGATGGTTGCGCTGGTGGGCCCTACCGGGGTTGGCAAAAGCACCATGATTCAGCTGGCGGCGCGGTTTTACGACCCCACCGCCGGGAGCATCACCCTAGATGGAATGGATTTGCGGGATGTTAGTCAAAATTCCCTGCGCAATCAGATTTCTATGGTGTTGCAGGATACATTTTTGTTTAATGGCACGATTTCCGAAAATATCGCCTATGCCCGCCCGGATGCCACCGAGGCGCAAATCCACGCCGCCGCCCATACTGCGGGGATTTTTGAGGATATCGCCCAAATGCCTGATGGCTTTGCGACGGAGGTGGGTGAGCGGGGCATTCGCTTATCCGGCGGGCAAAAACAGCGCATTGCCATAGCCCGCGCGGTTTTGCGCGACGCGCCGATTTTGATTTTGGACGAAGCCACCGCCAGTGTGGATATGCAAACCGAATCCCAAATCCAAAAAGCAATCGCCAGCCTAACCGGCAACCGCACAATCATCGCAATCGCCCACCGCCTATCCACCATCCGCAATGCGGATTTAATCCTAGTTTTGCAGGATGGCAAAGTAGTCCAACGCGGCACTCACGCCGAACTAGTCGCTACCCCGGGCGTATACCGCGACCTTTGCGACGTCCAAGAGCAAGGTGCGAAATTAACCTAAAACGGAACGCAACACGTAGGGGCGGCCATTGGCCGCCTAATGTCCACAGGTGATATTTTTCAATTGTCGCCAATTTGTAAAAGGCGGCCAATGGCCGCCCCTACGTGTATTTATTGATTTTCGTGAATTATGATGGTGTGTAGTCGAATTTGTAGCCGATGTTTCGCATGGTGTGGATGTATTCGCCGGCGGGGCCGATTTTTTGGCGCAGGGAGCGGATGTGGGCATCTACTGTGCGGCTTTCGCCCTCGAAATCGTAGCCCCAAACGGCCTCGGTGATTTTTTCGCGGCTTAGGGCGATTCCATTATTTACCATTAGATAATGGAGCAGCTCGTATTCTTTGAATGTTAAAACTACCGGAGAGCCGGCCACCAAAACCGTGCGGCTGGCGGGGTTTAGGGCGATTTGGCCAAATTCCATTTGGGTTGCGGCGGCGGGGGCGGCGCTACGGCGCAAAACCGCGCGAATCCGCGAGATTAGCTCCATTACGCCAAATGGCTTTGCGAGATAATCATCCGCCCCGGCGTCTAGCCCCTTGATTTTGTCGATTTCGCCGCCTTTTGCCGTTAGCATAATGGCGGGGATGGCCGCAAAGCGCGAATTTTGGCGCAAACGGCGCAAAATAGCCAGCCCATCATCCCCCGGCAGCATAATATCCAGCAAAACTAAATCCGGCAAATCCCCGGGCGCGGCGGCATCCAGCGCATGAAAAAAATCCGCGCCGCAATCAAAGCCAAAGCCCGCAAAACCCGCCGCCTCCAGCGCGTATAGCACTATCGCCCGGATATCATCATCATCCTCTACAATAAAAACCCGCATCTAAACACCCCATTATTTACCGTCATTTTTTCGATTCTCCTGTGATTGAATAGACCACCCATTCGGCAATATTCACAGCATGGTCGCCAATTCTCTCAAAATATTTGGCAATCATTAACAAATCTATGGCCTGTTCTTTATTATCGCCATCGCCGCGAATAAACTCAATCAGCTGGTATTTGGTGGCATCAAAAAGGTCGTCCACCTCATCATCCCGAGCAATCACATCCTGCGCAATAGCCAAATCCTTGCGAACAAATGCATCTATGCTTTGCGTCACCATTTTGATAGCCGCTTTTGCCATTTGTGCAATATGCACAATTTCCGTCACATATGGCGCGCCGCCCATCATTGCGATTATTTCGGCAATATCCGCGGCCTGATCCCCTATGCGCTCCATATCGGTGATCATTTTCAATGCCGCCGAAATCAGCCGCAAATCCCGCGCCACAGGCTGTTGCTGCAAAAGCAGACGCATGCATAAATCCTCGATTTCTTTTTCCAGCCTGTCAATATCTTCCTCATTTTCCATAACCTGGCGAGCCAAATCTATATCCCGATTTTCCAAAGCCTTCGCCGCCATCTCTATGGCCGCCTCTACCAGCCCACCCAGTTCCGTTAGCATATTATTTAACAATAACAATTGCTCCTCAAAACGATTGCGCATCAGCCAAACCTCCCCGTAATATAATCCTCGCAGCGTTTATCCTGCGGCACTGAAAAAACCTGTTTTGTTTCGCCATATTCTATTAGGTCGCCTAATAGAAAAAAGCCTGTATTATCAGAAATCCGCGTAGCCTGCTGCATATTATGGGTAACGATTATCACGGTGTAGTCGGATTTTAGCTCTGTCACCAGCTCCTCGATTTTCGCGGTGGAAATAGGGTCTAGGGCGGAGGTGGGCTCATCCATTAGCAAAACCGCCGGGTCTACCGACAGAGTGCGGGCAATGCAAAGCCGCTGCTGCTGGCCGCCGGAAAGGCTCAAAGCCGGGCGTTTCAGGCGGTCGCGGGTTTCCTCCCAAATCGCCGCGGAGCGCAGAGATTTTTCCACAATATCATCCAGCGCGGCCTTTTTTTTGATGCCATGGGTGCGCGGGCCATAGGCGATATTGTCATAAATGCTCATAGGAAAGGGATTTGGCTTTTGGAAAACCATCCCAACCCGCTTGCGCAAAGCATTCACATCGATATTGCCATAAATATCCTCGCCGTCGAGCATCAAATTTCCTGTAATTTTGCAGCCCTCAATCAAATCATTCATCCGGTTTAAACTGCGCAGCAAAGTGGATTTGCCGCAACCGGATGGGCCAATAAATGCGGTAATCATATTGGAAGGAATTTCCATATTGATATTTTTTAATGCCTGAAAATCATTATACCATAAATTTACATTTTGTAGTGAAAATTTTTGCAAAATTTTACACCTCCGATTTTATAAATCGCACAACCCATGTGGACAGGGCGTTTATTAGCAAAATAAAAATTAGCAAAACAGCGGCGGTGGCGTGAGCCTCGCCGGGGTGCGTACCCTCGCGCGCCAGCTGATACATATGCGCCGAAAGGGTGCGGCCAGAGCGAAAAAGATTATTCGGAATGCGGGGGATATTGCCCAGAGTGAAAATAATCGCCGCAGTTTCGCCAACAATGCGGCCGATGGCCAAAATAATCCCCGCCAAAATCCCCGGCGATGCCGCGGGCAAAATAACCCGCGAAACCGTCCGCAGCCGCCCCGCGCCCAGCCCAAAGCTGCCCTCGCGATAGGTATCTGGCACGGCCTTTAGGCTTTCCTCGGTGGTTCGCATTATCAGCGGCAAAATCATTATGGATGTGGTCAGCGCGCCGGAGAGCAGGGATAGCCCCCAGCCCAGCACCACGCCGAAAAACAAAAAGCCAAATAAACCGTAGATGATGGAGGGGATGCCCGCCAGCGTTTCGGTGGTGGTGCGCACGATGCGCACAAATCGCCCGCCCCGCCCCGCGTATTCCACCAAATATATCGCCGATCCTATCCCCAAAGGCACTGCCAAAAGCAGGGATAACCCTACAACCATCAGCGTTCCCACCAATGCCGGAAATAGGGATTGGTTATGGATTGTGAATTCTCTGGCAAATAGCGAGGGGCGAATATATGGTATGCCATTTATCAGCACATAACCCACCACCAATAGCAAAACCCCCGCCGTTGCGGCGATTGCCAGCCATGGCATTATTTTAAGTACGACTCCCAAAAATTTTCCCATTCGTTTTTACCCCCTTTTCCTAAGCAATGAAAATAGCATATTTATTAACAATATAAACACAAATAATACAACCCCTGTGGCTATTAGCGCGGGGCGATGGTCGCCGCTATAGGCATAGGCCAGCTCTAGCACAATATTGGCCGTCAGGGTACGCACTCCATAAAGCACCTCGTATGGCATACGCAAAACCGCCTGATTTCCGGCCACCATCCGCACGGCCATGGTTTCGCCAATGGCGCGGCCTACGCCCAAAACCACCGCCGCCATCACCCCCGAGCGTGCCGCCGGCAGCATTACCCAAAAAATCGCCCGCTCGCGATTCGCGCCCAAAGCCACAGCACCCTCGTAAAGCTCGCGGGGCACAGCCCGCAAAGAGGATTCGGCAATGGTGATAACTGTAGGCAAAATCATCATTCCCAGCATTAGCGACGCCGTTAAAATACTGCTGCCTGTCCCGCCGAAATTATTGCGGACAAAAGGAATCAAAACCGTCATCCCAAAATAGCCATAAACCACGCTGGGAATTCCTGCCATCAAATTTACGGCGGGTTTTAGCACCCGATATGCCGGGCGGGGGCAATATTCCGCCATAAAAACCGCCGCAAATATCCCTATGGGTACGCCAAATAATATCGCCCCCGCCGTCACATATAGCGAGCCGACTATCATAGGCAAAATGCCGAAAAGCGGCGGATTCCATAGGGGTCGCCATTCTCTGCCTGTCAAAAAATTCCATATGCCAATGTCAAACATTGCCGGCAAACCCTGCGCAAACAGAAAAACGCATATAAGCCCGACCGCGATAATCGCGGCACAGGCTGATATGGCGAAAAATATTCTAGCAATGGTTTCCCGGATGCGCAATGGCACTACCTGTTTTATCGGAAGTCGTCCCATCTATTAGCATCCCCTTGGAAAATATTTCTAACTTGTTCGATTGTCAAATTAGTCACAGTGTTATTAGGATGAACAATTACAGCAATTCCGTCATATGCGATAGTCATGGGGGTTAAAATGGCCAGCTCTGTTTCGCGCAAATCGCGGCTAGATAGAGCGATATCTGCCAATCCATCGCGAACAGCGGCAATCCCTTGCCCGGTTCCCGCGCCATGCACATCGATATCCACATCGGGATTTAGCTGGTTATACGCATAAACCAAATGTCCCATCAGGCTATAAAGAGAGGATGAGCCATTTACTACCAGCTCGCCGCTCAGGCCACCGCCGGTATATTGAGGCGCGCCGGTGGGGATAACAGGCACATAATTCCGCCCGGAAATAACCGCCTGCCCCTGTGCCGAAAAGATAAAATTCACAAAATCCTGCGCCAAATCGCTCAAACCCTCGGCGGTATTATAGGCAATCAAAAACGGGCGAGCAATTACATAAGTACCGTTTAGAATGTTTTCAACAGTGGGTGCGACCCCATTGATGCTCAACATCTGCACGCGGGCGTCATTTTGCGCCACCCCGGATGATACATAGCCGATGGCCAGCGGGTTTTCGGCGATATTTGTCATCATCACGCTAGTCCCCGGAGCGACAATCGCCTCGACATAGATATTGTCGTTGCCATCGATGGTAATATCTACCAGCTCCACAAAAGCCCCTCTGGTGCCGCTTGCATCCTCGCGAGTGACCACGCTGATAATGTCGCTACTTCCGCTTGGGTTGCCATTATCTCCGCATCCGGCGAGGCCAAAAGCCATAACACCCACCAAAGACAATGCCGCAATCCTTTTGAAAAATCGTTTCATAATTTGATTCCTCCTAAAATTGTTTTGCTTACGAATGAATTATACAAGGCAAATGTGATACAAAAATGCCCTCTATGTAAAATCTGTGTAAAATAAATTGATTTTTTGTTTGATTTGTGGTTTAATTAATGTAGGAAATTTGAGGAGGAAAAATATGACGGAACTTTTAGCTCCGGCGGGGAGCATAGATGCGGCGCGGGCGGCGATAAATGCCGGGGCGGATGCGATTTATTTGGGGGGCAAAAATTTTTCGGCGCGAAATTTGGCGGCCAATTTTGATGATGATGAATTGGCGCAGGTGCTGGATTTTGCCCATTTGCGCGGGGTGCGGGTCTATATTGCGGCAAATACCCTTTATTCGGATGGGGAAATCTCGGACGTTTTAGATTTTTTGGCGCGCGCCTATTCTTTGGGGGCGGATGCTTTTATTATGCAGGATTTGGGCGTTATGGCTTTGGCAAAAAAGCGTTTTCCCGATATCGAATATCATGCCAGCACCCAAATGGCCGTTCATGATTTGGGCGGTGTTAGTTATTTGGCAAAGGCCGGGTTTGACCGGGTTATTTTGGCGCGGGAGCTGGGGATAGAGCAAATCGAGCATATCGCTGCGGCCAGCCCTATTGGGGTTGAGGTTTTTGTCCATGGGGCGCTTTGCGCGGGGTATTCCGGGATGTGTTTGATGAGCAGCCTGATTGGAGGGCGCAGCGGCAATCGGGGCGATTGCGCCCAGAGCTGCCGCCGTATTTATACGCTCGAGCGCGCTCGCGAGGGGCTGGCGCAGGGCTATTTGCTATCGCCAAAGGATTTGGTGGGGGCGGATTATGTTTGGCGGCTGATTGATGCGGGGGTGGCCGCCCTGAAAATCGAGGGGCGGATGAAAAGCCCGGAATACGTTTTTGCTGCGACTGATACGTATAAACGAATTATGGACGACAGGGATTTTAATCCCGCCGAAAATATCGCAAAAACCGCGCAAATCTTTAGCCGCGGCCAAAGCGGCGGCTATTTTGAATCCCATGGCGGCCGCCATATGATAAATGCGGAATCCTCAAAGCCGCTTGGTACGCATATCGGGCGGGTTGTTAGCTATGATAGCCGCCGGGGATATGGTAAATTTTTCACAGATGCCGCTCTGATTCCCGGGGATGGAATCGAAATTGTCGGCAAAAATGCGGGGTGTTATATCAGCAAATCTTATGAGCCGGGCGAAATTGCGGAATTTTTTATCAAAGCCGCCATTGCGCCGGGGGATAAGGTTTGTCGGTCTTTTGACAAAAAGCTGGATGATGAAATCAAATGGCTAATGCAGCGCGATATTCGCAAAACCCCGGTGCAGGCGCGGCTTTATGCTCATTCGGGCGAGCCTTTGCGGCTGGAAATCGCGGGGCAGGCGGTGAGTGGCGGGATTGTTGATATCGCCAAAAATCAGCCGATGGACGCAGCGCGAATTATCGAGCAACTCAGCAAAACCGGCGATACGCCCTTTGTTTTTGATTTCACAAAAATAGATATTGGCGACAATATATTTATACGTATCAAGGATTTAAATGATTTGCGGCGGGATGCTATTGCGATATTAGAAAAATCAATATTGGATGCCACTCGTCGGAATAATGGCAATCCCGGCAAATATACCGCGCCTGTCAAAAAAACACATCCGCCCCAGCCCCTCCGCCTATCCGTGCAAACCCGCAATTTACAGCAATTCCGCGGGGCAATACAGGGCGGATGCCAGCGGATTTATTATGAGGCGAATGGCTCATTGGTCGCAAATATCGAGCGCATCGCCGCCGACTGCGCCGCCCATGATATCGAGCTTTTCGCCGCCCTGCCGCCGATTATTGACAGTTCTTTGACAGAGCTAATCCATATGCTGGAGCAGTCCGAAATATTGGGATACCTAATCAGCAATTATGGCCATTTGGCCGCTCTGGAAAATTCTGCCAAAATAATCATCCCGGATTATGGCCTAAATATCCGCAATTCCGCTACGGCGGAGGGTTTTGGCGGCCTGATTACCCCCTCTGCCGAAATGAATTTGGCAGAAATTTCCAAAATGGGGCGGGTCGAGATTATCGCCCATGGCCGAATCGCCGCCATGCACACCCGCCAATGCCCCACCGGGAATTTTGTTGGGGACAAAACCGGGAAAAACTGCGCGGCAAAAGGGGCGGAGGGTTATTCGCTAAAGGATGAGAGAGGGGCGAAATTTCCAATCATTTCCAATTGCTCCCAATGCATCGCCACCATTTTAAATTCAAAACCGATTTTCATGCTGGACAAGCTGGTGCAATTGCCCGCCAATACCGAGTTTATACGAATCATATTATCGGATGAGGATATGGCGGATGCGCATAATTTGGCCGCCGCATATACCGCCGCCCTAGCCGAAGGCCATGCCCCACAAACCCCGGAAATCCGCGCCGCAATCGAAAAATCCGGCCACACATATGGCTATTATTTCACAAAAAGCGGCGAGCGGCGGCATTGATAGGTTCGCCGATAATGCTAGGCTCGCCGGGATTTTGGGGCTGCCGCGCAGAAAGAGCCGCGCCAAAGGAAAAAACAATCGGCATAGTGGGGTCGTCCAAAAGCATGGTATGAGCGGCGCGGGAGGCATTTGCGGCAGGGTCTGCCAAATCGCCGCTAAATACCGCCAAAACGCTATCGGCGCGGATATTTTCCACTGCGCCCCCATTGTCCCCAATTATTTTGACAATTTTATCCAGTTTGTCATAATAGCTCTCAAAGTCTACCTCATTTAAACCAATTACCAAAACCGCCACATCCCGCATTATTACCGGGATAGGGCGGTTTGATATTATTTTATCAAAAATCAATATTGCGCAATAATATAACAGTATAAACCCAAGCACCATCAGAGGTTCGAGGATGGGCAAAACCCAGCCCTGCTCCAGAAAAAATAGCACGGCAAAAATATAGCCCAGCCCCATTATGGGTATAAAAATTAACAATGGCCGCGAGCCAAATGCTTCGCCCATTGCCATAGCCAAAAGCAAAAATGTGACAATTATGACAAAATTTTGCCAAACAGGGATGGGCGTGTAAACCTCCTCATTTAAAATATGGGTGAGGATATTAGCAAATATTTCCAAATCTGGCAAATTATCACCAAAAATCACAATCCCGCCGCCCATCATAGCGACCTCAAAATCCGGCGCGAAAATATCGTCAAAATCCATGGAAAACAAGGATTCGGGGGCAACGCGATTGCGCAAAAAACCGCGAAAAATACCGCCAAAATCATAATCGCGGATATCCGCCGCATATCGGGGGCGCAAAAATTCATCCCCATGAATAATGGCCAAAGCCTGATGAATCCGGGCTTCGTCGTGATTATATACGGCGATAATGGCGGCATGAGCATCGCGATATCGCCCAAAAGCCCGCTCCTGCGCCCGCTCCCCCGCCGCGCTAAATGGATTAAACCAAAACAAAATCATCAGCCCGCCGCAAACAAAATACCCTAGCCATTTCCGCATTTTCAGAGGATTCGCCTCCCGACCCCGATTGTGATATGAATATTATACCACATTTTGCCGCAAAGTCAAATCCCCCGGAAAATCAGGCCTGATGCGCGCCCGCGCCCTGGGCGGTGCAGCTGGAAAAGGACATATATGGGCAATCGCGGCAGGCCGACAGCGGCTTTGGCGCATTGCCCGCATCGGCCGCCCCGCCGGTTTTTGGGCATGCAAAATTGGCCTGCTGGGGGTTTCGCTCCAAATGTTGCCCTCGGATAATTTTCATATGATACCTCCTTTTAGTGGTATCATTCCCAGCCGCGCCTGTGGTCATACGCATTTTACAAAATTTTACAATCTATATTCGGCGATTTCGCAGTTTCCCAAAACATATCCTGCCATTTCCAAAAAATCCAAATTATGGATATGGCGATGAATGGCGCGGCCCGCGTATCCATGGGCAATCAGCAAAACCCGCCGGCCGACATGCATCTCGCGCAGCCGCGCTATGCCGCCATCTATTCTGGCGCACATCTGCCGCGCGCTTTCGCCGCCATCCGGGGCGCAATCGGGGGTCGGGGAGCAATGCCGCGCCCACATTTCCGGGTATTTTTCCCGGTTTTCCTCGGCGGTCTGCCCCTCAAAAACCCCCATATTACGCTCCGCAAATTCGTGAAAAATTTCATAATCCATGCCCAGCGCGGCGCAAACAATATCCGCCGTCTGCCGCGCGCGCAAAAGCGGGGATGAAATCACAGCATCAAACTGCGCCCCCTCGGCCGCCAGCCGCGCCGCCAAATCCCGCGCCTGCGCCTCTCCGCGCCCATTTAGCGGCGCATCGATGCTGCCGCAATACCGCCCCACCAAATTATAATCCGTTTCCCCATGTCTTGTTAAAAATAAAACCATCACTGCTCCTCCATTTTGTTAATAAATTCACTTTCTGTAATTATAGGAATCCCCAGCTCCTGCGCTTTTTTATTTTTGCTCGATGCCGAGCCGGGATTGTTGTTTACCAAAAAATGGGTATTTTTACTAATACTGCCAGCCACCTTGCCCCCCCGCGCCTCTATCGCGCCAATCATATCTTTGCGATTTTTAAATTCCACCAAATCCCCGGTTATCACAAATGTCAGCCCGGCGAAAACCCCGGTAGTATCGATTTCCTCGGCCTGTATTTCCAAAATCGCCGCCACCCGGCGCAAAATCTCCAGATTATCCGGATTGTTAAAATAATCCCAAAGAGATTGGCCAATAATTTCGCCAAAGCCCTCAATCGCCGCAAAATCCGCCGCGCTCGCCGCGATAATCCGCTCCAAATCATAGTCAAAATATCGGCAAAGCACCTTTGCATTGGCCAGCCCGATATTATCAATGCCCAGCGCATTTATAAAATTCGCCAGTTTAGTTTGTTTAGACCGCTCTATACTCTCGACCAAATTTTGAAAGGATTTCGCCCCAAAACCTGGCTGGGAAATTATGACATTTTCATGCAAATGCAAATCATAAATATCTCCATAATTTTCCAAAAGTCCAAGCTCAATAAATTTTTCCACCGTCTGTTTTGAAAAACCCTCGATATTCATCCCATCCCGCCCGGCATAATGGCTCAGGGTAAACATCCGCCGCGCCCGGCAATTGGGATTTGGGCAGTTTAGCGTTTTTATATCATTCGCATTTTTAATAATCGTCGCAGTGCCGCAAACCGCGCATTTATCAGGAACCGCCGCCATTCCGCCGCGTGTTAAATTTTCGGCAATCTGGGGGATAATCATATTCGCCTTAAAGACCCGAATCGTATCGCCCGCCGCCAGCTCCAGCTTTTCGACAATGCTCACATTATGCAGGCTCGAGA
>Ga0209755_10005416_pt1 | contig 14530 bp, 15 predicted proteins | sample TergutCo191P1_FD_187301 | JGI IMG/M metagenome (GOLD analysis project Ga0209755, IMG submission 187301) | Cornitermes sp. P1 segment gut microbial communities from Petit-Saut dam, French Guiana - Co191P1 (SPAdes) (version 2) | ecosystem: Host-associated > Arthropoda: Insects > Digestive system... | reverse complement strand
GCAAGATGCGCAGGTTCGTGTAAAAGCCGGAGCAAATGTAATTGTGACCGGAACAATTTGGGAGCAAAATCCAGATATAAAATTGATGAAAGAGTTTGCTCAGGTAATTCATGCTGGTAGCTAATGGCCTTTCAATCGGATACAGAAAACCGATTGTGCAGAATTTATCGTTTGAGTTGCAAAGCGGCTTGACTTGTTTAATAGGCCCAAATGGTAGCGGCAAAAGCACTTTGCTAAAAACCATAGCAGGCTTGCTAAAACCGCTAGCGGGCACGCTCCCAACTTTTGATGCAAAGACAATAGCTTTTGTGCCAGCAAACTTCCCGGCAGAAACAAACATCCGAGTTTTCGACTTCGTGGCTCTGGGCAGAAGCCCGCACACCAACGCTTTCGGCAAGCTTGAGCAAAAAGACATTGACAAAATAAACTCGGCAATGGAGCAAACCGAAACCACGCACTTCGCAAAATTCAGAGTGAGCAGCTTGAGCGACGGTGAAAAGCAAAGAGTAGCCCTTGCACGTGCGCTTGCGCAAGACACCAAAATTTTGCTGATGGATGAGCCCACAGCGTTTTTGGATCATTCGCATAGAGTGAAGCTTTTTGAGTTTTTGAAAAAGAAGGCAAGCGAAGAAGGCATAGCCGTGATGTTAAGCACTCATGAGCTGAACTTCGCCGAGCAGTATGCAGACAGGATTTTGGAGTTTTCTTCTAACTCATAGCTCGTACTTCTGCCGCCCTGCAAGTCTTGCTTTAAAATTCGCTTGTCCAGCAAGTCTTTTATATCCCTTAGAGCGGTGTCCGGAGAGCATTTTGCGATTTTTGCCCATTTTGAAGAGCGGAGTTTTCCATCAAAACCGTCAAGCAATTTATTCAGCATCAAACGCTGGCGCTCATTCAAAGGGGTATCTTTGTGTTTATCCCAGAAATTTGCTTTATGCAGTACGGAGTGCGTTATCTTTTCGGATTCCAGCAATGCTTTTTTCAAACACTGCAAAAACCACAAAAGCCATTCCGTTATATCGCCAGTTCCGTGTTGAGTTTTTTCCAAAATATCGTAATATTTTTTTCTCTCTTTTAAAATTTGCGCAGACATACTGTAAAAACGTTGCGAACTATTATCCGAGCGAGCAAGCATCATATCCGCTATTGCACGGGCTATTCTTCCGTTGCCATCATCAAATGGATGTATTGTCACAAACCATAAATGCGAAATTGCAGATTTTAGAATATGATTAAGTTCATTTTCATTATTGAACCATTTTAAAAAGCCAAACATCTCCTGCAAAAGCCTGTGCGGCTTTGGAGCCTCATAGTGAACATTCAAATGCCCTATGCGACCGGAAACCACTTGCATTTCCGCTGTTCTGTACGTCCCTACGGATATCGCAGGAGCATACTCACTTGAAAATAGAACCTTGTGCCACTCAAAAAGTCTTTTTTCCGTAAGCGGCTGTTCAAAGTTTTGCGTTGCATCGAGCATCATTTCCACAACGCCGTCTATTGCTCTGTCTGATTTTACCATGCCAGCTACATCCATGCCTAGACGTCTGGCTATTGACGAGCGTACTTGCTCATAATTCAGCTTTTCGCCTTCTATTTCTGAGGATTTCAGCACATCCAGCGTTAAGGTATTCAGCATAGCCTCTGTTTTTTGGGAAAAACCAAGCGCAAGCATTAAGCCGCATATCTTGCCCTGCAAGCGAATAACCTCGTTCAGCAGCAAATTAACCGAATTTTCATCCCAAGAAAACGCAGTCCAGTTTTCCCGGTCATGAATAGCAAGTTTTTTCCTCATACGGAGAATATAGAAAATAATCTCCGCATATTTGCGGAGATTAACCAAAAAAAAGCGTTTTTGTTAAATTTTTAGGTTAGTGTAAACTTTGTACATAAGCCCTATACCTAAATGTCTCCCGATGGTTGACCATAATTGAACCTCATATTTCCATTTTTATAACGATTAAGTTTTTCTATGGAGATATTTAAAATGGCTAGAATAACCATAAGCGGTTATGCGGGAACCGGCAAATCTACTGTTGGCAAAATGCTTGCGGAAAAATTAAACTGCAAGTTTTTATCTGTTGGCAGTTTTGCCAGAGAGTTTGCAGAAAAAGAGTTTGGGATGAGCATAAATGATTTTCAGGTGAAATGCGAAGAAAATCCGAAACTTGATGATTTTGTAAATTTTAAATTTAGGGACCTTTGCAATAGTATGGAAAATTTTGTGGCAGATTTTCGCTTAGGTTTTCATTTTGTTGAAAATTCCTTTAATATTCTTTTTGTTTTGTCTGAGCAAGCAGCGTTTGAGCGGCTTTTAAAAGCGGGCAGGAAGATGGAGCAAACCGATTTTGCAAGCATTAGAAAACGCAATGAAGATATGCGACAGAGGTTTATAGAAAAATTCGGAGCTGACTTTGCAGACGAAAGTAATTACAATGCTGTTATTGATACGGACAAAAAAACTCCTCTTGAAATTACGGAATTAATTTTGAGAATTATTCAAAATCCCTCTAAAATGTCACCCAATGGTTGACCATAATTGAGCTCTTTATTTCCATTTTATGGTTAAACATTTAAATGGAGAAATCCAAGGAGCAAATATGCAAATCGTTTACAATTGGCACATCACCGAGCGCTGCAACTATGCTTGCAAATACTGCTTTGCAAAATGGGACAAAAAGCCGGAAATCAGGGACAATCGCAACCTTGTGGATAAAATTCTCAAGGAATTGGCCAAAAAAGATGTTATAAGCAAAAGAATCGGCGAAAACATCACTCAAATTAGAATAAATTTTGCCGGAGGCGAACCATTGATGCTGGGCAAAGAAATTTTTAACAAAATAGTTAGGCGCGCAAAGGACATGGGTTTTGAAACATCCCTAATAACCAATGGCTCTTTGCTTGCGTTTCACACGGATATTTTTAAATATCTGGATATGATTGGAATCTCCATAGACAGCCTGGATGAAGATGTTTGCAAAAGCATTGGGCGTTGTTCCGGTAAAGAGTATCTATCTGAAGAAAAACTTGGCAACTTGATAAAAAAAATAAAACTTAGCAACCCTAAAGCTAAGATTAAATTTAACATTGTTGTTAGTGAAGATAATTATAATTCCAATATTGCGGAACGCCTACAGGCTTTTAAACCGGACAGACTTAAAATTTTACGTCAATTGTCGTTTAACAATGAAAAAGGTATTACAGACGAACAATTTGAGCATTTTTTGACTATAAACAAAAAGTTTGTCAAGAAAAAAAATGTTGTTATTGAAAACAAAAACGATATCACCAAAAGCTATCTTATGATAGATCCGCAGGGCCGTTTTTTTCAAAATGGAAACGAAAACGGTTATAATTATAGCCAGCCGATTTATGACATTGGCCTGGAGCAAGCTCTCTCTCAGATCAACTTCAACAAGGAGAAATTTATGAGCAGGTACAAACAAGCTTTAAAAACCACTGTTAAAACCAGCCCTTGCGGCTGCCTTGACTCTCGCGGCAAGCTAAAAAAATGCTATTACAGCGAAAGTGAAGCTTTAGAATGCGCCGAATGGCTAAAGGAAAAGGAAGGGAAAAGGCTAAGGTCATATAAATGTCAAAAAGATGTATGGCATTTAACTCATAGAACGTAAAGGGAAAGAGGAAGATGTTTTTCTATATTATTTATATGCACAACATTCTTCCGTTTCTCGCTCTTATTTCCATCGCAATGCTTGCCTGTTCAAAAGCCAAAGTCGTACAGATTGAAGGCAATAAAATGATCTTGGATTGCGGAACAGAAATCACTTCCATAGAGGATGTGCCCACAGAAATGGTGGCCTCGCTCTTTAGCGGTGTTTTAACCGAAGAGCAAAAGCTAGCCTATATGCCCGAGGGCAAAGCCCCGGCCTCTGTAAACATCTTTTTGGTGAAAATAGGCGGTAAAGTTTATATGATAGATGCCGGGTATGGAAAAGCCATAGCAGATAACAGATTAGATCCTAAAAGCATAAATGCGGTTTACCTCACACACATGCACGGAGACCATATATCAGGGCTATTGCAAAACGACTCCGCTGTATTTTCCGTGCCTGTGTATGTAGCTAAATTAGGAAGCGACTACTGGCAAAATGCAGAAACTCCAAACTCCGACTTGCAAAAAAAAGTTGCAAGCGCTTATGGCGAAAACTATAAAACATATAACTTCAGCGATTCTCTTGTATCAGGAATTCTCGCTATAAACGCAGCCGGGCACACACCGGGGCACACAGCATTTTTAGTAGGAAAAGGCAAACAAAAACTTTTGATAGCCGGTGACTTCCTTCACGCTGCAGCATTGCAATTTTCGCACCCAACAGAAAGCGCAAATTTTGACATGGACAAAGATAAAGCGGCGAAAGTACGTGTAGCTTTAATGGAAATGTCTGAGAAAAATGATTGGTTCATTGCCGGCATGCACATACCAAGTCCCGGATGGGGCAAAGTAAAAAGCAACGGAATGGGTGGATTTATTTTCACGCCAATGTAAAGTCATGGTCTAAGCCGTACGTATTTATCCGGCACATTCAAATTCCAAACGCCGCTACTCCACTGTGCTTTTGGATCTATACCTTTGATTTCCAACTCCAGCGTGTCTCCGCCTAATAATACCAGCGCAGAATTTTCATTATATTCCAAAGTTAAAATAGAGCCGTTACAATCAAGCGCATCAACACGACGGCCTAAAAATAGAGTTGCAAATTTATGAATATCAACATTACCATAGCCGGGAATGGAAACGCAGTTACCTTCTCCTTCCATATAACGCTCATTCTGCGGAAAGACCACTTTCCAGCCGTCTTTTTTCCAAAGAATGCTCGCTGCGCTTAATCCAAAAGTTCCGCTTAACTCCAAACGATACCTCTCATTTGGAACCGCAAACAGCACCGCAGATAATTTTTCCTTAACATCTTCCTGAGAAACCAAAACAACAGCTTTAACCCTTGCGCTATCAGGCAACGCAACTTGCTTTCCGCTCCCAAAGTAACTCGCCGGCTGCTTTGGTGCGCAGGATATCAAGAGCATAGTTAAAAAAAAACTAATCCCTAATTTTTTCCATATATTTCTTTGCACGATCATGCAGTCCCAAAGCCTCGCATACTTTAGCCAAGTGCAGCCAGAGTTCCTTGTCATCCATTCCTCCGGCTTCCAGTTTTTCAAAAATTTCCAAAGCTTCTTTATGCTTGCCGGTTTTGTGAAGGCCCCAGGCTTTGCTGTCTAAATAAGACGGCTCATCAGGAGAAAAAGTCAAGGCCTTTTCTACAAGAGCCAAGCCTTTATTCGCATCTACGTTACGGTCAATCAGCATATAACCTAAATTATTCAATGCAATATGATTTTCAGGGTCTTGCAGCAAAAGTTGCTCAAGCCAAATTACAGCAACTGTTATGCTATCCATAAGTTCATAGTTATTAGCTATTCTAAGTGCCAATTTGGAAGTAAGATCTTTTGACGGATGCATAAAGAATATGGTGAGCAAAACTTCATTCGCCTCGCCGTATTTTTTTAAGGAAGATAAAATCTCTGCCTGCAAAAGTCCATACTCCGCATAAGCTATTCCGTTTGCCTTGAACGCTTCGCCAAATAAAATTGCAGTTACCGAATCCGGCGTGTCGGTTACTTGGTAATTCAAAAGTTGTTTTTCCAAAAGACGTGCCGGATAATCCAGCTCCGGGAGTAAAATCTCGTAAATCTTTTTTATCTCGGCACTGAGTCTCTTGAATTCCTGATTTATTTCCTGATTATTTTTGGTATACTCTCTGTCTCTTAAAACCTCAAGCAACAACGAATATTCATATAAAATAGCATAGTTTTCACTCATTCTGTCAATCGCTTTTCTATAATAAATATCCGCAGTATCCAGGTTTCCGGTTTCTCTGTAAAGCCTGGCTACATAAAGTAAATTTTCTGTTGTTGCTTTTGGACTTTGCACCGCCAGTTTAAGCAAAGGAAATGCTTCTGCGGATTTACCCTGCTTTAATAAAATTTTTATAAGTTCGCTGAGCAAAAAATAGCTTTCAGGTTCATTAGCCAGGGCTCTTTTGTAAAACAGCTCTGCAAAGATAATCCGGTTTATTTCCAGCATATCCAAGGCACGTAAGAAATTTTCATGAGCTGCGGAGGCATTCGGAGAATCTGCTACCAACATGGTATCCAGTTTTGCAAGCTCGGCGGCCATATCAATTTTAGGAACTACTGCATTTGCCTTTTGCCCGGAAGATCCATGCTGTGCAACACCAGACTTTAGACTGCCGGCACAGGAATATAACAGCAACAATAATAAGCAAAACAAAACTTTTTTCATTCGGCCACCGTCAAATTTATTTCCGTTCCAAATTCTAAATATTCACCGGGTTTTGGGGACATTTCCAAAACGGTGTTTGGCAATTTATCTTCCAACTGTATAGACGCTATCATCCCAACCTTAAGGCCCAATGAATCTATAACATCTGAAGCTCTATTCAAAGACATTTCCCGTAAATTAGGCAATAAAATTTTTCCGGAACTTTTACCGGAAGATATTATTATATCTACTCTGGAGCCAACACGAATCTTTTGTCCGGCATCCGGCTCTGTACGAATAACAACCCCTCTGGGAATAACAGAATGCGCACCTTCAATTTTTGCTCCGGGCGAAAGCTCAAGCCTTTGCAGAGATATTTCTGCCTGCCTGGGGCTCACTCCACGCAAGTCGGGAACCACTACCTCTTGCCTGCCTTTGGAAAGCGTTAAAAAAACAGTCCTGTTTTCCTTTACCGTTCTGCCTGCTGCCGGCATTTGGATCAACACATGGTTTGCCGCAATTTCACCGCTATACCTGCCGTCTTTTGCCCACTTCGCTTTCAATCCCGCTTTTGCCAAAACTGTTTCTGCCTGTTCTGCCTCCAAATCCACAACATTTGGCACCGGCATAGTTTCGACCAAACGCCCCGAAATAATGGGCATAACTATCCAATTTCCAACAACCACGATGACCAGCGATGCAAATATCCAAAAAAAGATGGCATGCAGCACAGGACGTCGGCTTATAAAATCAGGGATAAATTTCACTTGAGGTAATATAGAATTCTATATTCCTCTTATTATGTCAATTACATCCCCGATTTGGTTCCTTGTTCCTGCCTCAACAATAGTCGCTTTAGTCTTTGCTCTTTTCTTTTACAAGAGCATGATGAAGAAACCTGAGGGCACTCAAGCTATGATAGACATAGCCAGATATGTCCGAGAGGGTGCTATGGCTTACCTTAAACAGCAATATAAAACCGTTTCCCTGGTATTTGTGGTGTTGTTTATTATACTAACCGCGCTTGCAGTACTGGGTATTCAAAACCCGTTTGTGCCTATAGCATTCCTCACCGGAGGTTTCTTTTCCGGCTTATGTGGATTCTTAGGGATGAAAACAGCAACCAAAGCTAGCAACAGAACGGCCAACGGAGCGATTAAAAGCCTGAACAACGCTTTGCAGATTTCTTTTCGTAGCGGCGCAGTCATGGGCTTGGTGGTGGTAGGTTTCGGATTGCTTGATATCGCAGCTTGGTTTATGCTCTTAAACTATATGTTCGACAACAATATATTAGGATTGGGCATTGGCTACACCCATCAGCAGAAGATGGTGGAAATAACCACGGTTATGCTGACCTTCGGCATGGGCGCAAGCGTTCAAGCATTGTTCGCGCGTGTTGGCGGAGGAATTTACACAAAAGCCGCAGATGTAGGGGCAGACCTTGTTGGCAAAGTTGAAGCCGGCATTCCCGAAGACGACCCTCGCAACCCGGCAACCATAGCTGATAACGTAGGCGATAACGTAGGCGATGTAGCCGGCATGGGTGCAGATCTTTATGAAAGCTATTGCACTTCCATTTTAGCAACTGCGGCTCTCGGTGCCGTATTATCGGTGACAGGTGGGATTGAACTTATAGTTGCTCCTATGATAGTTGCAGCTCTTGGAATTTTATTTTCGATTATAGGTATATTGCTGGTTCGCACAAAAGAAGATGCCAGTGCGAAAAACTTGCTGCGCTCGCTTTTAATCGGAACATTGAGCAGCTCGGTTCTTATTTTAGCAGCAGTTGCCGGGTTGGCATATTTTGAAATAATAACATGGGGAATCTTTGGCTCTGTGGTTGCAGGTTTAGTTGTGGGTATAGTGATAGGACAATTTACGGAATATTACACTTCTGATATTTACAAACCTACACAAGGCATAGCCCATCAGGCTCAGCTTGGGCATGCAACAACTATAATCGAAGGCATAGCAATTGGAATGAAGAGCACGGGATATCCGGTTATCTGCGTTGTTGTCGGCATTCTTTTGGCATTTGGATTTGCCGGTGGCTTTAGCGATTTATCAATGGGACTTTACGGTGTAAGCTTTGCCGCCGTTGGAATGCTTTCCACGCTTGGCATCACACTTGCAACAGATGCTTTTGGACCCATAGCAGACAATGCCGGAGGAAACGCCGAGATGGCCGGTTTGCCAAAGGAAGTTCGCAAACGCACGGACGAACTGGACATGCTGGGCAACACCACCGCTGCAACAGGAAAAGGCTTTGCAATAGGTTCCGCAGCTCTTACTGCAATTGCGCTGCTCGCAGCTTACATAGAAGAAGTGAAACACTGGCTTGGCAACCTTGCAGCAGAAGCCGGAGGAATTTTTAAAGTAGGTAATGTTTATTTTGCAAGTTCTGCCGAAAAGCTCACGGAAAAATTCGGTTCGCTTTCTGCCGTTAGAATGTTGGAAAACGGCAACAGAGCTATAAAAGATGACGGAACTCTTGTCGGTCTTGTTGCGCAAAGTGCTCACATCTCGGATTTTATGACTGCATACAATTTAACACTTATGAACCCCATGCTGCTTTGCGGGTTGTTTATAGGCGCTATGATGGTTTTTCTTTTCTGCTCAATGTGCATTCAGGCTGTGGGCAGAGCTGCCGGTGCAATGGTAGAAGAAGTTCGCCGCCAGTTCCGCGAAATTAAAGGTATTATGGATGGCTCTGCAAAACCCGACTACGCACGTTGCGTTGCAATAAGCACTGCCGGTGCGCAACGCGAGATGATTGTGCCGTCTTTGATGGCTGTTGTTATTCCGGTTATAGTTGGATTGACTTTAGGAGTTCCGGGTGTATTTGGGCTTTTAGCAGGAGCATTGGCAGTTGGATTTTCCCTTGCGACCATGCTGAATAATTCCGGTGGTGCTTGGGATAATGCAAAAAAATTCGTTGAGAAAGGCAACTTGGGCGGCAAAGGTTCGGATACGCATAAAGCGGCTGTTACAGGTGATACGGTTGGCGATCCGTTCAAAGACACGGCTGGGCCGTCTATCAATACTTTGATGAAGTTGATGGCAATGGTTAGCGTTGTTTTTTCCGGTTTGGTTGTGAAATACAGCGAAATGTTTATGGGTTTGTTCAGGTAGGAGGAGATTATGCCGATTATTTTAGTTACGCTATTAGCGTTATTGTTGATGTCTTGCACGCAAAAACCGCCGATTTTTATAACGCCGTTGCCTAACCCGGATGCACCGCTTGCATTTATGGGCGATGGCAATATGAATCAGGAAATGCGGAATGAGTATGCTGCCGCACTTCAAAATGCAGGGCTTTATAATTTTGCCTCAGAAAGTTTTACGGAAGAGCAGGTGGAAAAAGCTGTAGAAATACGCTTGAATTATGATGAGCCCGGAAAAAATGTTTATATTCTAAAAGCGGAGTTGATAAAAGAGAATTCAGTTTGGCTGAGCACTACGCTAATAGAAGAAGGCAAAGACAAAAAAGCACGTAAGTATGCTCTCATGGAAAGATTTTTAGCGGAAGTAAAAAGAAGACTATCCGAATAATATGGATATAGCAGAAGTTTGCATTCCCAATACAATTTTTGATAAGCTGTCGTATTGGGCAGATGAAAGTATTGAAAAGGGAGCAGTAGTCTGGGTCACGCTGAGGGGAAAGAAAAAGATGGGTTTGGTGTTGGATATACATGGCAACACCCCCACTTATGAGATGAAGACTGCTGTTCGCCATGAATCAGGTTATGTATTTTCCGAAAGATACCTGGAAACGCTGCAATGGTGCGCAAATTATTATATGTGTTCCGCCGGCGAAGCATTGACCGCATTTTGGCCGGCAGATTTGGAAAAATATTTATGCAGTTGACAGATGAGCAGCAAAGCGCGCTGGAACAATTGCAATCCATGCTGCATGGCGAAGGATTTCGAGGAGCATTGTTGCATGGAGTAACGGGCAGCGGAAAAACGCAGGTTTATTTGGAGTTGGCAAGAAAAGCCTTGGATTTGGGAATGAAAATTTTAATTCTGGTACCGGAAATAAATTTAACGCCGCAAACCAGGAAACGATTTGAAGATTTTTTGCAATGCCCGGTTCCTGTTTTGCATTCGGGATTGGGAGCAAAAGAGAAAAGAGAGACATGGAAAAAATTATTAACTAAAACGAATATTTTAATGGGAACTCGTTCTGCAATTTTGGCACCATTTGAACCACAACTGATTATAATAGATGAGGAACATGATTCATCTTACAAACAGCAAGACCCTGCGCCACGCTACAATGTTAGAGAAATGGCCTTTCATATCGCGCATAAATACGGTGCGTTGGTTATTTTGGGCTCAGCTACGCCTTCTATGGAAAGCTATGAGAATGCAAAAAGAGGAAATTTAAAACTGATAGAGATGAAGAAACGTCCGGGAGGATTGCCACTGCCAAAAGTGATAATCGCAGATATGAAGGAAGAGCGTAAAAAACAGGACAAAGACCTTATGCTTTCTCCAATTTTGCGCGATACCCTCGCAAAAACACTTGCAGAAGGAAACCAGGCCATAATTTTACTTAATCGCAGAGGATACAGTACAACCAGAATTTGCGAAGAATGCGGGAACGCTTTGCTATGCACCGATTGCAATGTTATTCTTGTTTATCACAAAAGCACAGGCAAGCTTATGTGCCATTATTGCGGAAAGGTTTTTGCAAAAGACACTAATTGCAAATGTGGTTCAGGGGAATTCGCATTTTTTGGCAGCGGCATTGAAAAAGCAGAAGAGGAAATCACGGAGTGGATACCGGATGCAAAAATTCTTCGCATGGACGCAGACACTACAAGCGGAGTTGGAGTTACGGAAAAACTTTTGCAAAAATTCAGAAGCAGAGAATGCAATGTTCTTTTGGGAACACAAATGGTGGCAAAGGGCCATGACTTTCCCGATGTTTCGTTGGTAGGCGTACTTTGCGCAGACATAGGGAGCTCTATACCGGATTTTCGCGCAAGTGAAAGATATTTTCAGCTTTTGATGCAGGTTGCCGGCAGAGCGGGCCGCTTTTTGAAAAATTCGCAGGTGATAATACAGACATTTTGCCCGGAAAATCCGGTAATGCAATTCGCAATAAAACACGATTATCTTGGCTTTGCAAAAACCGAGCTGGAAGATAGAAAAGAAGCCTTTTACCCCCCATTCTGCAAAATGATTCAAATAAGGTTGCAAGCCAAAAACAAAACCAGACTGGACTTAGTTGCAAAAAGTTTAGCAGAAAATTTGCCCGGGCAAGTGCTTGGTCCTGTAGAGCCTTTTGTGTCAAAAGTGCAAAAGTTGCATCGTTTGGTGATAACTTTAAAGGCGGCAAATCCGGCAGATATTAAAAAAGCTATTGGGATTGTTAATTCAAATGGAGTTGAAATACGTGTCGATCGCGATTGCTGATTTTCACTCCTCAAAAAAACTCGTTGAAAAAATCCTGTGGCTCAGCGTTTTGAAATTCGGAAAGAGTTTTTGGATTTTTGCGCCGTACATTTCACTTGTAATGCGATTATCCAATAGTAACAATTTTTGCTTTTTATTTGAACGCAAGATTGCGGAATACACTCTTCGCAAAGTTAAGGAAGTTTCTGGCATTGTGGATAGCATAAAGCCGTTTTTGCCTTGCTCTTTTATTATCTCCATTCGCTTGGCTAACAATGGCTCTGTCATATCCGGGAATGGGAGACGCGAAACCACAATGAGAGTATCTTCTGGGAGTTCCATTTCTTCCAAAGATTTTAATTCGTCTGGCGTGCCTATCAAAATACTGCCCGGAGTTTTTTGGAAAAAGCCTGCAAGGTTGAAGAAGTTGCCGTCTGAACCTTGGAAGAAACAGGTTTTGCTTTGCATAGCTTCGCTTTTTTCCAGCTCTGCACGGAGCTTGGAAATAGATGCCATGTCGGTGAAGATGAGCGTGTGGCTTTTGCTTTTGGTGACAATTTCGCAAAGGGTTTTGGTCAGTTCTTCCGAGAATTTTTCGTCAACTGGCTTGGGTAAAAATTCCGCTGCCAGCACTTCGGGATGTTCTTTTTCTGTTGTGAAAATCCTTGCTTTCGCATTTTTCCCAAACAATGCCAGACGGTTGGTCAAATAGTCAAATTGCCCATTTATGCTGATTGTGTCTGATGTGAAGAATGCGGATTTTATCGCCGGGTAAAGGGTTTTGCTCCATTTTGCGGAAGCGTTTATTGGCTCTGCGTTGAATGTTAGTTGCAACGGATTAGACGGGCTGTCTATCCAGTAAACATATTCGTCTGCGCGAGATGCGGAGAAAAAGAATGCAAGGTCGCTTGAGATTTTTCTTATATCGGATGCGAATTGCATATAGTCCTTATCTGTGCCGGACAGCTCTATTATTTCAATCAAGGCTCTCAGCGCATTTTGCAAAGGCTCCGGAGAAATTCCGATTTCGGAGGACAAGTTTTGGCTGTAGGCATATTTGCGCTTCTTAGCTTTTTGCGTGAAATTCTGGATTTCCTTTACCATGGCCATAAACAGTTTTTCGCATTCGGTGGACTGCTCTTCCCATTTTTTGCACCATACATTTTGCTTAATGGCATTTCTGAGTGCGTAAAAATACAAATGCCTTCCGAAAACTTTCGGGCTTTCTTTGGGAAGTCTGTGCGCATCGTCAAAAATTATTTTTTCGCAATGCGGCAAAATTGCAAAGTCCATATTCAAGTCTTGCAAAAACAGGTGATGCTGCACCAAAAGCAAATTGGAATTCTCAGCTTCTTTCTTTGCATTCTGAAATTTGCATTTTGCAAAATGCTCGCACTGTGCTCCCATGCAAGAGCCGGGTTCGCAGGCGATTTTTTTCCAGAGAATAGGTGAGCGATTGTAATGCAAAGCCTCGTTCAGATCACCGTCTTTTGTTTTCTCCTGCCAGGTTATCACGGCGAAAAAAAGCACTCTCTCTTCTGCTGTTAAATATAACTCCGGGTTGTTTATGCAGTTGTAAAATTTGCGCAAGCACACATAGCTAAATCTTTCCTTCAAAATTGCAGGCTTTATTTTTCCGCTCAAAAGCGGCAGAATATTTTGAACATCGTTTTCCCACATCTGCTTTAATTTTGCTTTTGTTGCAACTGTGACTAAAACTCTTTGCCCGGTTTCATTTGCGTGGAGCATAGCCGGTATCAAATAGCCAAGCGTTCTTCCAACTCCGGTTTCACCTTCTGCAAGTGCGAATTGCGGTTTTGAGCGCAGGGTTCCGGCTGCTAATTTGCCGTATTCAATTTGCCCTGTTCTGGGCGTAAGGTTTAATTTTTCATAGATGTCAATTATCTCAGGCATTTTATTCTCCTTTGAACAACGGCTCATAAGCGGTGCCGGCAGCCATTTTCTTTAGATTTTCCTTAACCCCTTCGCTGCATTTTTCCAGCTCTGCAAGCCCGAGCAAAAAAACTTTGCCGCAAGCTTCCGCATCCGGCAGGGCACGGTGCGAGGCAGATACCTCTATGTTGAGCTGCTTTACAAGATTCACAAGTTTGTGGCTTTCAAAAGTCCATGCGGTCTGTGCTATTGCCAGAGAGTCCCAGAACACGAATTCATTATTTTTGAATCCGTTTCTGCTCAGAGCAAGCGTGAGAAGCTTTGAATCAAAAGCGACGTTGTGTGCAACTACGGGTTTTTCATTTATGAATTCCAGAATTTGCGGCGCAATTTCCTTAAAAGATTTTGCTTTGTCCAATTCGCTTTGCGAGATTCCTGTTAAATAATGAACAAACGAGGAGAGTTTCTTTTGTGGCTTTACCAAAAAATCAAGCGTGGCGGCAACATTACCGTTTTCAAAGCGAACAAGGGCAATGTCGATAATCTCATCCTTATCGGCATCTAACCCTGTGGTTTCTACATCCAATGCAACAAAATTTTGTGGGAGCATGATTTGAATATAGTAAAATAGGTAGAAAAATCGTTAAATTTTTAGGAATTTGGTGAGCTTTGAATGTGACGAATATCACATAAAAACGACATTTTTGACGGAAATTAATTTTTTTATGCATTTTTTTGAAAAAAAATCCTCTGAGTTCCGTCTAATAGGTATGAAAAAGGAAAAACAGAGTTTTGATGTTAAGGGTATCTCTAGAAAAACCCGGAAACTGTTCGACAGGTCAATAAAGTTCATCATTGTCAGAACCTTGATTCACTTGATTAAAGGATTTACTTGATATGCAGAACGACTTTCTTACTGGCAAAATTATATGC
>Ga0209755_10005415_pt1 | contig 14531 bp, 14 predicted proteins | sample TergutCo191P1_FD_187301 | JGI IMG/M metagenome (GOLD analysis project Ga0209755, IMG submission 187301) | Cornitermes sp. P1 segment gut microbial communities from Petit-Saut dam, French Guiana - Co191P1 (SPAdes) (version 2) | ecosystem: Host-associated > Arthropoda: Insects > Digestive system... | reverse complement strand
CGCGTTCTATAATTGCACAAACCTTGAAAATGTAACAATGGGAAGCGGAGTAAAGACCATAGGCAGCCAGGCGTTTTATCAGTGTTCTAAATTGACAGGCATTGTTATACCTGACAGCGTGATTACTGTCGGAGATAACGCGTTTTATAAGTGCTCTGGATTGACAAGCGCTGTGATAGGCAGCGGTGTAAAAACCATATGCGACTTTGCGTTTCGAGAGTGTTCTAAATTGACAGGCATTGTTATACCTAATAGCGTAATAATTATCGGAACTGGCGCGTTCCTAGAGTGCTCTGGATTGACAAGCGCTGTGATAGGCAGCAGTGTAAAAACAATAGATGTTGGCGCGTTCCAAAGTTGCTCTAAGTTGACAAGCATTGTTATACCCGGCGGTGTGGTATCAATAGGCAGCACTGCGTTCGGATATTGTTCCGCTCTTATCAGTGTAGCTTTTGAAAGTTTAATTTCAGAGGACAATTTTAGCCAATACGATGCATTCAGCGGAGATCTAAGAGCCAAGTATTTAGTTCCAGCTCCCATCGGAGGTATAGGAACGTATACAAGACCGAATGGCTCGTCGACTACATGGACAAAGCAGTAAGATTAAATTTTAAGGAGTTTTTGACCACGGACCACATGTAACCGAGCCGCATTTGCACGATACTTTGCAAAAAGCCTCGTGTTGGTCCCGTGTGGTTCGTGGTAGAAATTCCTCTTTGTAATATTAAATCTTACGCGTCAGCTCTATAATAAAGTCCAGCGTTTGCGCGAAAAACTGGGGCGTTAATCTGTCCGGCGTGTCTGCGGGTGTATTCATGGTTTTCCATGTCATTGGAAGAGATTTGCGTTCCGCCGAATTTTTAATGCCGCCTGAGATAATTAATTTTACAAATTCGGGGCGGCTTCTAAGAAGAGCCTCGTATTGCTGCGCTTCTTCGCTTGGAAGTAATGTAATGGTCTGCGCGGCAAGCCCTGAACGTAAAAATCCCATGTCATCGCAAAAAGGAATTGGAGCGAGTAAAATTTTATCCATACGAAGATTGTGAGCCGTTTGCAGCACATGAGATCTTAGCTGCTGTATCTCGGTTTTTACTTTTATTATATTCGGGTTATCGCTCGCTCCGAGTATTGTATCCGCTAAATTGGAAAAAATAAAAGTATCTCCTGTTCCGCAGGCGTCAAAGTTAAATATTTTCGCTTTTTCCAGTCCCCATGCTCTTAATTGCTTGGCAAGCGTAAAAGATCCTTGCTTTTCAAAACTTTCTCCCGGTTTTAATTCTTCTTTGTCGGTAAAAATAATTATCCAGTTGTCAATAAATTGCTTGGCCATAAGCATGGCGGCGTTTAAAAGATGAAAAACAGCGATGCTGTTATCATTAGCGCCGGGGCTTCCGTCGACGCGGTCGTAATGCGCGACAAAAATAAAAGGTTCTTTTCCAACCTGGGGGAGAGCGCTTCCAAGCGGAAGAGGCAATTTTTTTGTCGGCGGAAAAATAAAGAAGTGTTTGTTTTTTTCGATGGTAAAAACCAGCGAGTTTAATTTAAGTTTTTCCACAGTGCTCAGGAGCGTTTTAAATCTGTCTGCTTTTGACGCCAGAAAAAACGAAAATCTGTCGTAGGGGCTGATTTTTTGCCAGTCATCTGAAAATGGTTTCATAGTTACTCCTTTATAACTTTAATTCTTTTGCTTTAAATTTATTGGAAGGAAAATCAAATTCCTTTTGAGCCTGTATAAAGTTTAGTTCAATAAACGAATCATTTTCTTTTTTTGATAATTTTAAACTTGTTTTTAAGATACTGTAAACAATAGAAACGCATAATTCCAGTGATTTTTTTATATCCTTATGTTTAAGATAGTGAGATAAAAAAACAGCGGAAGTCATATCTCCTGTTCCGGCGACGCTGCCGTTTAAAGGAAGCTCAGGAGTGGATGTAATAAAAATATTTTTTTTATTAGAGGCAATCATTCCTATTTCGCCGTCTCTTTCCTTATAACTTGTTAAAAGCACAATCGAAGGTCCCATTTCATGTAAAATATTAATGGCTTTTTTAGCGGTGTCAATATTATTTATATTATTAACGCCTGTGAGAGTTTCAAGCTCAAAAAGATTTGGAGTAATAATGTCGGCTAAAGGAACAAGCTCTTTTTTAAACATTTGCGGAATATTTTCTTTAACATAAAACCCCCGCCCTGTATCTCCCATTACAGGATCGCATGAATAAATCGCTCCCGGCGAATGAGCGCGGACTTTTTTTACAGCTTCTATAATCGCTTTTCCAATTTCTCCGTCTCCGAGATAGCCTGAAAGTACAGCGTCGCATTGAGAAAGAGCGCCTCTTTCTTCCAATCCTTTTATAAGATCTAAAATTAAATCTGCTCCAAGAACCTTGCCTTTCCATGAACCGTAACCTGTATGATTGGAAAATTCTACGGTGTTTATGGCCCAGACTTCACGTCCAAGACGCTGCAGGGGAAAAACAGCGGCTGTGTTTCCGGCGTAACCGTAAACTACATGCGATTGTATCGATAAAACAGCCATTATGCCTGACCTTTTCCTTTAAAAATTCTTCCAATCAATAACGCCAGAAACCTAAGAAACTTTCCCTGACTCTGCCCGTATCTTCTGGAAAAATCATTCGCGGCTTCTGAAAGAGAATATGCTCCGTATTTCATTTTTAAAAAATCCCAATGCTTGACTATCCATACATAAAGATCGGCCTCTGTTCTTCCGGGAAAGTGTACAAGCAGCCATTGTTCTCTAATTATCGATATAATAGGACTATACACGTTTTTATACCATGAAACAAGAGCGTCGTTAAAGTGAATTTCTTCTTCCACATTTTCGTTTAAATAATATTTATGCACTAAAATATGATTGTAAATAACATCGTATCTTCCCGGAGAACTGAAATTTAAATCCCAGTTGTCTGTCAGGTCTCCGTATAATGTTTCGCTGTAAAAAATATTTTTTTCGTATGAAATAACAGCAACGCGAAGATCATCTGTAGTCATATGGGGTTTAATATTGATCTCTGTAGCAAGGCTTATAACCTCAGCGTCAATAAATTCAACTCCCTGCATTTTAGCGACAGAAACCCTGTGATTCCCGTCGCGTACAAAATAAGCTCCTCCTATTTCATAAAGTAAAATCGGCGGTAGTATAATATCTTTTAAATGCGCTTCGTCAACTCTTTGCCAACGGTGGCGCATATGCTCTCTTTTAGGCAAAAAATATTTATTAAAATCGTGATAGCGTCCTTCGCTTCCCGCTACCAATTTAATAGGCACTACCTGGCTGCCTTTGTAAACTTCGTTTTTAGGTTTTAAAATATCTTTAACGTCATTAAAGGATAAAAGCCTGTCTTTATCGGTATTTAGAAAATTTTGAATCTGAGAAAGAATAGCTTTTCCTCTCGCCCGGGAAAAATCTTCAGTAGCTTTTTGTGTAATCGCGTCAATTTCCATTTTGTTCTTCCATATTAATTAAATAATGACTGTAAGCGTTTATAATAGTCGTTTTTTCCCATTGTGTTGAACGTATGTCACAAAGGTCATAAAGGTGAATATGACCATGAACCAAAAACTTTGGCCTAAATGTCTTCATGAACCAAAGGTAGGCCTTAAAACCCGTGTGGCATTTATCATTTTTATCATGGATGCCTCTTGGCGGGGAGTGGGTAAGAAGGATATCGATAAATCTGCCGTGTTTTAAACGATTCCATAATAAACGAGGAATAAGTTTAATTATCTCCAAATACATCTCAAATTCGGTATATTGATTAGGCCCTGAATTATAGCGCATGGAACCGCCTAAACCCGCGAGGATCAATTTACCCTCCAGTTTAAACCTGGAAGCTAGATAAATGGCTCCACAGCCCATATAATTCTTATCTTCCTGTAACATCGGGTCATTCCAGAGTTTTTTATAGTGACGGAGTTCTTCTGTGTGATGGTTGCCAAAAACGAAGAAAAGCGGCTTATTTAGGGTAGAAATGATGAAATCCAGGTAATCCAGAGGCAGGTCTCCCGCCGCTAGAACCAAATCGACATCGGCAAAGCGTTCTTTTATCCGCGGCGAGTACACTTGAGGGTCGATTTGATCGGAAACACAGAGTATTTTCAACACTTAGATCCTTTATGTCGATAATGTATTTATAGAATATATATTCAATAATAGTGTAATATAGAAATAATAGGAAGGATTTATGCTTAAAAAAATGTTAAATATTGGCATTTTGCTGTTTTTAACGGTTTTTTGTTACGCCCAGACAAATCTGGCTAAGGGCGAAGAGTTCCTTATGCAGAATAATCCAGCTCAGGCGGTGCTTTACCTTGAGCGCGCTCTTGCCGAGGATAGCGCGAACGTAACCGCCTATCTTTACCTTGGTATTGTGTACGAACAGCTGGGCAGGACAAATGAAGCTATTAGTGTTTATACGCGGGTTTTGCCAAGGGCGGGGAACCTGTCCGCGAATGTAGCGGGGAACCTTGGCAATGTTTATTTTACCAGAGGAAACATTGAAGAGGCCGAGAAATTTTACACTCAGGCGCTTGCCTTTAATTCAATGTATCCAAGCGCCTATCTTGGCAGGGCAAATACAAGAATAAAGAGCGGCCAATTATTAAGCGCTGTAACCGATTACGAGCAATATTTGACCCTTGAACCGCGTTCTTCTCAGCGCGATAATATTGAAAGGCTGATAAGTCTGATACGCACAGAGATAGCAGCCGAAGAAATGAAAAAGCAATTGGCGGCAGAGGAAGCAAGAAGAATTGAAGCTGAGAGGCAGAAACTTTTAGATTCTGTTTCCGCGTCGCTTCAATCGCTTTCTAGTAAAAGTATTTCTTCCGGCGCGGAAAGCGTTGAGCAATACAGCGGCGATTTTGAACTTGATTAAAAGAGAGGGGAATAAAAATGACTAGGCAGCAAAAAATTATTTTAATTTCAAGTATAGCGGCGGCAGTTTTGACTGTTGTTATTGCTGTACTGGTTCAAACATGCAAAAAAGATAAAGACGAAGATAGCGATGGTTCATCGTCTTCTTTATCTTCTTCTGATACAAGAAGACTGAATGTATTAAAACTCGCCGCCGATTACGCGTCAGCCGGGGAGTTTGACAGGGCTTTAAACCTTCTCGACGGATTATTGATTGATAACGCCGATGACGAAGACGCTCGCTCTCTTCGCAATACAATACTCAGTATGGATCGAAGCGGCTCAAGCGATTCCGCCGCTCTTAACCAAGCGCTTCTTGATGAACTGCGAAGGCAGAATCAGGCGCTTCAAAACAGTTTAAACAGGCCGGTTGTTGTTCAAACAACCGCTCCGCCGGCTTCTTCTGTTTCATCTATAGAGGACGACGCTGCCGCGGAACGAAGAGCGGCGGCGCAAGCTGAAGAAGCGCGAAAGAAGGCTCAGGAAGAAGAACTCGCGAAGGCAAGCCGTGAAATGCAGGAGATAATGCGCAAGATAAATAATCTTGTCGCTGACGGAAAAGCTAAAATGGAAAGCGGCGATTTAAACGCGGCGAATCAATTATTCAGCGAAGCGAAAAAAATAATGCCGCCTAATGAGCATCGTTTTGAGTCGCAGAAGTTAGCTGAAATGGCGGATGCTTATTACGATTACGGTTCGACTCACCAAAATACTGCCGGCGGAAGGGAAGCTATCCAAAGCGCGGCGCAGCACGCGAATGATTCTATCGCGAAAGATCCATCACAGGCGCTGCCGCATTTTGTAAGCGGTAAAATCGCGCGTGACGCGAATCAAAATGACAGAGCGCTTGCCGAATTTAGGGAAGCATCCCGCCTTGATCCCAATAATTTTATATACGCGCATGAATTGGGAAGGGTTTTATTTATTGCGCGCCGCTTCCTTGAAGCAAGGGACGCTTTTCAGAACGCGGTAAAAATTAATCCGAATTTTGAACCTTCATGGTATAACCTTGGAGGATCGTTTAGAGCTTTAAATCGACAGGACGACGCTATTAATGCGTACAGGCAGGCTGTAGCAATAAAGGCTGACTATTTCGCCGCTCACAGAGAAATTGGAAGACTCCTTGTAGCAAAGGGAGACGGCAAGGGAGCCGTGCAGGCTTTTACAAAGGCGCTGCAGTATAATCCAAACGATTACAGCACCTTGTGTGAATTAGCAGCGGCAAACAGTCAGGCAGGAAATAATATAGAAGCTGAAAATTTATTTACAAGAGCTTTAACTGTAAACGCAAATGACCCGCAGACGAATTATAATATGGCGGTAGTTAAATTAGAGTTAAAGAAAAACACAGACGCTATTAACTTCGCTAAGAAAGCCGCTGATGCCGCTCCAAGTAACGCGGTGTATGTTTACACCTTAGGACTTACTTTAGAAGCGTCCGGCGTAAACGATATGGCAATTTCCGCTTATAAAACAGCTGCTACTTTAGACAGTAAATATTTACGTCCGCGTATTAATCTTGGAAGCTTGTATCTTTTGGCGGGAAACACAACAGAAGCGATACATTATCTTAACGAAGCCTTGCAGGTAGAGCCTAATAATTTTGAAGTTAACAATAACTTAGGCGCCGTTTACGCGAAACAGGAAAATTGGAATAACAGCATAACCCATTATGAACGCGCGCTTAACGTAAAACAAAATGACTCATTGGTAAGATTTAATCTTGCGCGCGCTTACGCCGGCTCCGGAGATCATTCAAAAGCGCAAAACGCTTATCTTCAGGTGCTGCGTGCAACGCCTGATAACTGGGACGCTATTTACGAGCTTGGAATGACATATGTTAAGCTTGAACAAAACGCCGAAGCAAAACGCTATTTGCAGGATCTAATAAGCCGCAACCCGAATTATTCCGGCAAGGCAGAAGCTGAAAGGATATTAAGAAGTTTATGAACGCAATTATAACGGTAGTAGGCAGCGATAAAGTAGGAATAATAGCGAAAGTTTCCGCCTTTTTAGCGGAAAGAGGTATAAATATCGAGGACATCTCGCAGACTGTTTTAAGCGGAAACTTTGTTATGATGATGATGGTAAACTTAAGCTCAAGCTCAAAAGCTCTAGAAGAAATTAAAAAAGAGTTACACACACTCGGCGATACGCTTAATGTGAGTATAAGCCTGATGCACGAAAAAGTATTCTCTGCAATGCATAGAATATAAAAAAATTACTTTGTAATTTTTTTATATTCTTAGAAGAAAACCTGCGGTTTTCTTCACGGAAATTATATAAAGGTGATATATGCTATTCACGCCATTTGAGATAAAAGAAACAGTTGATATGTTCATGCGCTACAAGCTTGACATTCGCGCGATTACGCTTGGCATTTCGCTTTTGGACTGCGCTCGCCCGACAGGAGATGCGACACGCGGCGCGATACGCGAGAAACTTTTGCGTGTGGCAGGTCCCCTTGTAAAAACAGGCTGCGATATCGAAACTGAATACGGCATTCCGATTATAAATAAAAGAATTTCTGTTACTCCAATAGCGATTGTAGCTTCGTCATGCGATGAAGATAATTATGCGCCATTCGCGAAAACCTTAGATGCTACAGCGAAAGAACTTGGCGTTGATTTTATTGGCGGATTTTCGGCTCTTGTTCAAAAGGGACTCACATCAGGCGATGAAAAATTAATCCGCTCTCTGCCTGCCGCTTTATCGCAGACAGAACAGGTTTGCGCTTCTGTTAATGTCGCCTCTACAAAGAGCGGCATCAACATGGACGCTGTGCGCCTGATGGGAGAGATAATCAAGCAGACAGCGGAAGCGACTGCCTCTAAAGACGGCATCGGCTGCGCTAAGCTTGTAGTTTTCTGCAACGCGCCCGAAGATAACCCCTTTATGGCAGGCGCGTTTCATGGGGTTGGAGAAGCGGAAAGCGTTTTAAACGTGGGCGTTTCGGGTCCCGGCGTTATAAAAGCCGCCCTAGAAAATTGCCGCGGCGCGAACTTTGACGCGTTAGCTGACACTATTAAAAAAACAGCGTTTAAAATTACACGCATGGGGCAGCTTGTTGGAATGGAAGCGGCAAGGCGAATAGGAGTGCCGTTCGGCATTTTAGATTTATCTTTAGCGCCGACTCCCGCCGTTGGTGATTCTGTCGCGCGAATTTTAGAAGAGATGGGTTTACAAACCGCCGGCACTCACGGCACTACAGCGGCGCTTGCCATGTTAACCGACATGGTAAAAAAAGGCGGCATAATGGCTTCTACTCATGTCGGCGGTTTTTCCGGCGCTTTTATTCCTGTCTCTGAAGACGAAGGAATGGTCGCCGCGGTAAAGAGCGGCTGCCTCTCGCTTGATAAATTGGAAGCGATGACTTGCGTTTGTTCTGTAGGTTTAGATATGATTCCGCTTCCCGGCGACACAAGTCCCGCGACAATCGCCGCGATTATAGCAGATGAAATGGCAATCGGCATGGTGAACAACAAAACAACGGCAGTGCGCGTAATTCCCGTTCCCGGTAAAAAAGCGGGCGATTGGGCAGAGTTCGGCGGTCTTTTAGGCGGCTCACCAATCATGGCGGTTAACACGGCATCCAGCGATGCCTTTATTAACCGCGGCGGTAGAATCCCGGCTCCCATACACAGCTTTAGAAATTAAAACAACGACTCACGCTTATTTAAAACACTTGCTTGCCGCGTTAATGCTTGAAGAACGCATGGTAATCTTTTTGATCGGCATTTTATCTTTAAGAAGCGCATGGAACAATTCACAAAGATTTTCACAGGTTGAAACTTTTTTTGTAACAATTATTCTGTATTCAGGGTATGACCAGGCAAGTGGGTTGTCAATTTTTTTTAGTGGAACGCAATTCTCAGGATCATTATTGATTCCTTCTTTTTTGTATACGGCAAGAACAGCGTCAAGAAGCGGGTCACCTTCCTGAAACAATGTCGCGTGATGAAAATGGTCAACAACTTCCCACGCTTTTTTAAACCCTTCCTTGCATGCGTGCGCGTAGCCTGTAACCGGGTCTACCTTGTCTTCAAGTTCAATTTCCAAAAGACCTGAGTGTCCGTGAAGGTGCTTTGCTTCTCTTGGCCAGTTCATAAATCTGTGCGCGTACTGGAAGTCCAGTCTTACGATGGATGTGTATAAATCGTTCATAATTAAAATCTCCTTTTGTTAGTCAAAACTATAATATTATATGTTGATTGTATACAGGCGTCAATTAAAATATAAAGTAATTATTGTTATTTAATATAATTTAATGTACAATCTTAATAATATGAACAATAAACTAATGGCAGCCGCTTTGGAAGCGCAAAAAAAAGAATTGAACGAGTATCATATATACAGTAAGCTCGCGAAAATTTGCAAGGATACTCATAATGCGGAAATTTTAAGAAGGGTAGGAGAAGCGGAAAAAAATCACGCTTTGTTTTGGCAAAAATTTACAGGAAAAGAAGTAAAACCTTCCCGTTTTGCTATATTCAAAAATATTTTGACAGCGCGCGTATTGGGGCTTACCTTTACCTTAAAGCAAATGGAAAAAAATGAAGGAACCGCCTCTCGTAATTATATGGAACTTTCAAAAGAAATACCTGAAATCGCGCAATTTTCCAAAGACGAAGCAGAACACGAAAAAGAACTTCTTAATATGCTTGATGAAGAAAGACTTCGTTACGCTGGCTCTGTTGTATTGGGGCTAAATGACGCGCTTGTGGAACTTACAGGCGCTTTAGCCGGTTTTACTCTGGCTCTTGGAAACACAAAATTAATAACACTTGCGGGGCTAATTACAGGTATCTCCGCTTCTTTTTCCATGGCAGCTTCCGAGTATCTTTCTTGTAAGGCGGATAACGACCCAAAGGCGCTAAAGTCCGCGTTTTACACGGGTTTTGCCTATATAATAACAGTCGCGCTTCTTATTCTGCCTTTCTTGCTCATTGCACAAAAATTTATAGCGCTTACAATCACATTAGCCGCGGCAGTTCTAATTATTTTAGTTTTTAATTATTATCTTGCTGTAGCAAAGGATCTAGATTTTAAAAAGCGTTTCGGCGAAATGGCATTTATTAGCCTTGGAGTAGCGGTCTTATCATTCGGCGTGGGATATATTCTGCAAAAAGTATTGGGTGTGGAAATATAAGAGAAGAGATAATGCTTACGATCAATTACGGTAAAGATTATATAAAAACCGCTTATGACACCCTTGCCGCTTCTGATATAAAAAATAACCTGCAAAAAAATATTTTTGTTTCAATAAAGCCGAATCTTGTAGTAGAGCGTCCTGCGTCGGGCGGAGCGACCACGCACCCTGAAGTTGTAGAAGGAATAATACAATTTTTAAAGGACTATGGAATAAAAGATATAAAAATTATCGAAAACTCTGCCTGCGGACACAGCACAAAACTTGCGTTCAGAGCCTGCGGCTATGAAGCATTACAAAAAAAATATGGCGTTATGCTAAAAGATTTAAAAGATGATAAGTTTATTTCTCTTAAACATGAAAATATTGATTACCAGATAAGCGAAATTGCCCTTAACAGCGATTTTTTAATCAATGTACCTGTGTTAAAAGCGCATTGCCAAACACGCTTGACCTGCTGTATTAAAAACTTGAAAGGCTGTATGCCGCAAAGTGAGATGAGGCGCTTTCACGCGCTGGGGCTTCATAAACCAATCGCTGGTTTAAATGTATTATTAAAAACGCATTATTGCGTAGTTGACGGAATTTGCGGCGACCTTAGTTTCGAAGAAGGCGGAACGCCTGTAGAAGCAAACCGTATAATAGCAGGGCAGAATCCGCTTTTAGTAGATTCATATTGCGCCCAGCTTATCGGCTATAACCCTGATGATATTGCTTATTTGGCGTATGGCAAAAAGTTTGGAGTAGGCGAGTATTACTCGCGAGAAACCAAAGTAGTGGAACTTAACACCGAGCAAAAACCTGTTTGTCAAATAAAGAGTGATAGAATCGCGGATAAATACCGCACTCTTATCGAAGAAGACAGCGCTTGTTCTGTCTGTTATGCCGCTCTTATTTTCGCCTTACATCGTAAAGGCACTTTTCCGCGCGGCAAAAAGATCTGCATAGGGCAGGGTTTTAAGGGAAAAAGCGGCGACTTTGGAATTGGAAATTGTACTAAGGGTTTTAAAACCTGCGTGAAGGGCTGCCCGCCCAAAGCGGTGGATATTTTGCGGATGTTTAACTCTCTTTAATCTTTCCTTTTTCCATGACCGCAATTCTGTCGCAAAGATACTCAACCGCGTCTTTGTTATGCGAAATAAAAAGGATGCTGAGGCTTGAGTTTTTATTCAATTTTTTAAATAGGTTTAAAATTTTTACGCCAGCGCTGACGTCAAGGGAGCTGATTGCTTCGTCGGCGATTAAGAGGCGCGGTTCCAATATTAGGGCTCGGGCTATGCATACGCGCTGTTTTTGTCCGCCTGATAATTCGTGAACGCGCCTTGTTTTATAAGAGGAATCGAGCCCGACCCTAAGAAGCATTTTATCAACTTTTTTTCCGCGTTCTTCCGGTGTGCCGATTTTATGAATTACAAGCGGTTCTTCTATAAGCCAGCCGATTTTTTTTGTCGGATTAAGAGAAGCGCCCGGGTCTTGAAAAACCATTTGGACTTGATGTTTTAGTTCCTCAGCGCCGTGAAGCGCAATCTCGCCTTCATAATCAATGAGCCCCAAAATACAACGCGCGAGAGTTGTTTTTCCGCAGCCGGATTTGCCGGTTAAACCAAAAATCTCGCCTTGATGTATTTCCAGATTTACATTATTTAAAACCTGCTTTTTTTCTTTTCTTCCAAAAAAATCTAAACGGCGGTCTGAGTAAGTATTAGAGACATTGCGAATGGAAAGCAAGGCGGTATCACTCATTTTCACTCTCCGGGAAATAACAATATACTCTTCCGCGGGAAGCCGCGCTGGAAGTTCCGCCGCCAATTTCTTTTACAGGAGGGAATTTTTCCTTGCAAACATTTTGCGCTTTGGGGCAGCGCGGCGCGAAAGGGCAGCCGTTTTGGCGATCTTCTATCGTGGGTACTTTGCCATGAATATTTTCAAGATTTTTGCCGCGCTTTTCCTTGCTGGGGATCGCGTTTATTAAAGCCTTAGTATAAGGATGAAGGGGCGAAAACAGCGAAGAGGAAGGACCTTCTTCAACTATTTTGCCGGCGTACATAATAATAAAACGTTTTGTAAACTTTTGAATAATAGAAAGATCATGGGAAATAATTAAAAGCGACATTTTCCTGCTTTGATTCATTTCTAAAAGCACAGAAAGGCATTTTTGCTCGCTCTCTTCATCAAGAGAGCTTGATGGCTCGTCAGCTAACAAAAGTTTCGGCTGTCTTATTACGGCAATCGCGGTCATTATTCTTTGGCACATGCCGCCGGAAAGCTGATGAGGATAAGCGTCAAAGATTCGCGCTGGTTCATTAAAGCCTAAAGAAGATAACATATTCAGCGCTGTTTCTTTATCCTTTTCCCGCAGTTTTTTTTGGTCTTTCCTTTGTTCTTTCGCACCTGAAACATGATTTCGTTCAAGTTCCAAGGTTTCTGTAATCTGCTTTCCAACTTTTGTCAGTGGATTAAGCGCGGCTCTAGCGTCCTGGAATAAACAGGCAATCTCGCTTCCGCGGATTTTACGCATTTCTTTTTCGCTCAGAGAAGAAAGAGACATCCCTTTATAGTCGATTTTTCCTTCTGTAATGTTAACCGAATATGGAAGCAGATTTGGAATTGAAAGAGCTGTCATGCTTTTTCCGCAGCCCGATTCTCCCGCAAGACCCAGTATTTCGCCCTCATCAATCGTAAAACTGATATTGTCAAGGATTTTAAGGTTTTTTCCGTCCTTTTTTACGCAGGTAGTCAGGTTCTGTACATTAAGCAAGCAAGCCATTCTGACCTCCCGAGCCTTTGCCGAACAGCGCTTGCCTTATGCCTTCTCCAAGCAGATGAAACGCAATAACTGTCAGCATTATAAAAATGCCTGGAGCAAGGGAACACCATGGCGCGTTAAAAAACCAGTTCTGCGATTCAAAAAGCATTCGTCCCCATGAAGGGTTGGGCGGCTGTATTCCCATTCCAAGATAACTCATTGCAGATTCCGCGAGGATTGCATTACTAAGCCCGATTACAGAAGCCGAAAGAATCGAAGGCGAAAGGTTTGGCAGAATGTGAATAAATGTTATGCGAAAAAAGCCTGCTCCCAAAATTCTTTCCGCCTGAATGAAGGTTGCGTTTTTATACTGCATAGCGCCTGTGCGCATAACGCGTGTATAGCTCGGTGTAAAAATGACCAAGAGAGCGATAAAGAGACTTAATTGATTATTATCCATTACAGCGGCAAGCATAAGAGCAAAGACAATTCCCGGAAGAGAACTGATTGTATCCATTATGCGCATAATTATTTCGCCTGTAGTTCCGCCAAGGTAGCCCGCGATAAGACCCAGAAAGCTTCCAAGCAGAGCCGCTCCCGTTACTGTGCATATCGCCAGTATTAGTGAATTTCTGCCTCCCGCCATGATTCGTGAAAAAATATCACGCCCAAAATTATCAGTTCCAAGAATATGCTTTGTATCGGGCGGTAAAAGACGCGATGTTGTATCAATCTCATTATAATTATACGGAACCCATACTATGCTTAAAAGCGATATTATTACAATAAAAAAGCAGATAGCGGCTCCGCAAATAAGATGGTTGTTTAACTTCATCTTATCTTCCTTATCTGCTTAATACGAGGGTCGATTAGCATAATGATAATATCAGCGAGCATATTCGCAGTAACTACCAAAAACGCGATGTAAACCATTAAAGCCTGAATAAGAGGATAATCTCTTGAGCCTATTGCCGTTATTAAAAGTCTTCCTATTCCCGGAATCGAGAAAACCTGTTCGATAATTACGCTTCCGGAAAAAACTTCCGCAATAATCATTCCCAAAATGGTAATTGCAGGAAGACACGCATTTTTTAACACGTGGTTTTTGATTATATACAAGCGTCCGGCTCCCTTACTTCTTGCCGTTCTTACATAATCGCTTTGAAGCTCGGCAAAAAGTGAGCCTCTTAAAAATTTAATTAAAATAGCGGAATTGGGTATAGCTATCGCAAGCGCCGGGAAAAAAAGACAGCCGATAAATCCAAAAAAATTATCGCCAGGGCTTATAAAATTACCGGGAATAAAGAGTTTAAAACTAAAACCAAAAATAAAAATAAATAAAAGACCTAAGAAAAATCCCGGCGTGCTTAAACCTGCCGCTGTAAAAATATTAACAATGTTATCTGTAATGTTTCCCTGTTTCTTTACGGTTAAGAGCGATACAGATAAAGAAATTATTACTATAAAAAAGAGCGAGAGGAGGGCAAGAGAAATACTTACAGAGAGGCGTTCCGCAACAAGTAAAGAAATGGATTCTCCTCTAAAATAGAATGAATTACCGGGATTGCCGCGTATAAAATTAATAACCCAGTCAAAATAACGTACAAATACATTGCGGTTTAATCCCATTTCTTCGCGTAATTCTTCAAGCTGCTCAGGCGTTACCCATATTCCTCCCAAACTGACAGAAGGGTCTCCA